>Ga0306898_1000384_pt1 | contig 17756 bp, 15 predicted proteins | sample AntRauMFilla1564_FD_190424 | JGI IMG/M metagenome (GOLD analysis project Ga0306898, IMG submission 190424) | Saline lake microbial communities from Rauer Islands, Antarctica - Metagenome Filla 1 #564 (v2) (version 2) | ecosystem: Environmental > Aquatic > Non-marine Saline and Alkaline > Saline ...
GTTCAACAAATAAGCTCCTTACTATTAATCACTAGTATACCTACTGCCCACCTAGGACTCTAGATTTAATATTTATCTATTTCAAAATATTGTCTCTTTATACTAGCCAATATATATTTACAGCATAGTAAACGTGAAGCACACAACTCTTTTATAAAGAAAGATTAAGTAAATATTGCTACAGGTCGATAACACATTATAGTCAAGCCAATAGCATAATCTTAATTGTGCTGTAATAATCCCTATTTTACAGAGGTATCTTATTGACAAAACTATTAAAAAACTATTTAAACGCAGGCATCCCGTCGCATTAGTTGCCTACCTAGGCAGAACAAACTCTAAAAAACAATGGGCTGCAAAATAATGAAGCGAAAGCAGTTAAAGAAATTTGCTGCTCAAAGAAGGCAACCACAAGGTTAACACCGACTTACAGTGGTGATTGTTTTTGCTACTGCTCTACACTATTGACGTTTATTTATCTTTCACATTTTGCCGCAATAAATTACGGTAACGTTTCTTCTTAATATGACGTAAATACAAGCAAATGCTTTGTCTTTGAGATTATGCGTAAAAAGCCACCTATCTATTATGCAAGGTGGCTTTTTAAGTTCAGCCTTGTAAGAAGCGAGTCTTACTTAGCGTGCTGCTCGGCTAAATACAACCATGTTTGTACAACCGTATCAGGATTGAGTGAAACGCTGTCAATTCCTTGCTCAACTAACCACGCCGCAAAGTCTTCATGATCAGAAGGTCCTTGTCCGCATATACCTACATATTTGCCACGTGCTTTAGCAGCTTTAATTGCCATTGAGAGTAACACTTTTACGGCTTCGTTTCGTTCATCAAACAAATGTGCTATTAAGCCAGAGTCTCTGTCTAAACCTAGTGTAAGCTGAGTAAGATCGTTTGATCCTATTGAAAATCCATCAAAAATATCTAAAAACTGATCCGCTAGTAAGGCATTAGATGGCAGTTCACACATCATAATAACACGCAGGCCGTTTTCGCCTTTTACGAGACCTTCTGAAGCAAGTAAATCCATCACTTGCTGCCCCTCGTCTACCGTTCTAACAAATGGGATCATTATTTCAACATTGGTTAAGCCCATGTCGTTACGTACTCGTTTGATAGCTTCGCATTCAAGTGCAAAACAGTCTCTGAAACTTTCCGATATATAGCGGCTAGCCCCTCTAAAGCCCAACATTGGGTTTTCTTCGTCAGGTTCGTATTGGTATCCGCCAACAAGGTTGAAATACTCGTTAGACTTAAAATCTGACATGCGAACAATAACCTTTTTAGGCGAAAACGCCGCGCCAATAGATGCTATGCCTTCCACCAGTCTTTGAATATAGTATTCTACAGGCGACGAGTAACCTGCAATCATGTCGTCTATTTCTTCTTTTACATCTAAAGGCTGATCAACATAGTTAAGCAGTGCTTTTGGATGCACACCAATCATTCTATTAATAATGAATTCAAGCCTTGCAAGGCCTACGCCTTCATTTGGTAGTCTAGCAAAGTCAAAAGCGCGTTCAGGGTTGCCCACGTTCATCATTATTTTAAGCGGTAATTCAGGCATTGCATCTACTCTGGAGGTGGTCACATCAAAGTCGAGCAGTTGGCCGTATATATAGCCGGTATCACCTTGTGCACAAGACACGGTTATTTCATCGCCGGTTGCTATCAAGTCGGTTGCATTCGTACAGCCTACAACAGCTGGAATACCCATTTCACGTGCAATAATTGCTGCATGGCAGGTACGCCCGCCGCGATTTGTCACAATGGCCGAGGCACGCTTCATGATAGGCTCCCAATCAGGATCGGTCATATCCGTTACCAACACGTCGCCCGCTTCAATTTTATCCATTTCGGCAATAGATCCTAATACCTTTGCCTTTCCAGCACCTATTTTATGGCCTATTGCACGGCCCTCACATACTAGTTTCGCGTCACCGTTAAGCTGATAGCGCTCAATTACCTGCATGTCTTCGCGGCTTCTAACGGTTTCTGGTCGAGCCTGTACAATATATAGCTTGCCGTCGGTGCCGTCTTTTGCCCACTCAATATCCATAGCACGACCATAGTGCTTCTCAATTACCATGGCTTGCTTGGCTAATTCCATTACTTCTTCGTCGTTTATTGAAAACTGCTTGCTGTCCGATTTGTCAATATCCACAATATCTACTTGCTTGCCGTGCTCTAAATCCTCTGAATAAATCATTTTCGTGAGCTTGCTGCCGATGTTACGGCGCAGCACCGCGGGTTTGCCGCTTTGCAAGGTTGGCTTATGTACATAAAACTCGTCTGGGTTTACCGCGCCCTGCACTACCATTTCACCTAAACCATATGAGGAAGTAATAAAAACCACGTCTTCAAAACCTGACTCAGTGTCAATTGTAAACATAACGCCAGAAGATGATAGATCGCTTCGTACCATGCGCTGGACACCTGCCGATAACGCTACGCCTTTGTGGTCATAGCCTTGGTGTACACGGTATGAAATAGCGCGGTCATTGAACAAGGACGCAAACACATGCTTCATAGCGATTAATACAGACTCATACCCTTTTACATTCAAAAAGGTTTCTTGTTGTCCGGCAAAAGATGCGTCAGGCATATCTTCAGCTGTTGCAGAAGAACGCACTGCGAACGAAGCACCGCTGCCACCTTCTTCAACAAGTTTGTCAAAAGCAACTTTAATGGCGTCTTCTAATTCAGTTTGAAATGGCGTTTCTATGATCCACTGTCTAATTTGGCTACCTGCTCTTGCTAGTGCATTTACATCGTCTACGTCTAGCGCGTCGAGTAAGGTATAAATTTGTGATTCAACACCGCTTTTTTCTAAAAATTGGTTAAATGCATAGGCCGTGGTCGCAAAACCACCGGGAACCTGAACACCAGCATTAGATAAATTTGATATCATCTCGCCAAGAGAAGCATTTTTGCCTCCCACTCGGTTAACATCGTCCATGCCTAATTCTTGATACCAAAGAACATATTCTTGCACTGTAAAAACCTCCGGAAAAGCGTTAAATTTCAAATGTGGCAATAAAAACCAGCAATATTAGCTGACAAATTTCAATCTCTATTACAAAACACCTAAGTGTGCTAGCGTTGTAATATACGAATTGTAAGTGCGCTTTCACGTGAAAGTAAAATTTATTTTTTCCCGTAATTTAATTACAACATTGTTAAGGAGATGTTGTGCGAACAGCATTCTATATATCAGACGGTACTGCTATTACTTCAGAGGTTTTTGGGCATGCATTATTGTCGCTATTTCCCATTGAATTTGAACATATCACTATCCCATTTGTTGAAACAGAACAACATGCCCTAGAGGTCATTTCACAAATAAAAAGCTCGTTCGAGGCATCTGGTGACCGGCCTCTCGTCTTCTACACGATGGTGAACGTTGAAATTGGTAAAATAATTAGCAATTCACCTGGAATTAACTACGACTTTTTAAATCAGTTTGTTGCTCCATTAGAAAAGGTCATTGGTGTACCTTCAAAACCCGAAAAACATAGAACGCACTCAATACATGAGAAAACCTATGACATACGCATAGAAGCTGTTAACTATGCCCTAGCCAATGACGACGGTTCGAACCTAAAAGATTATCAAGAAGCTGATATTATTCTCGTGGGCGTTTCACGTTCAGGAAAAACACCTACTAGCTTATATTTAGCGCTACAATTCGGCATTAAGGCGGCGAATTATCCATTTACCGAAGAAGATATGGGCGATATATTGAAGCTGCCGCCTGTACTGAGACGTTTTAAAGACAAGCTGTATGGGCTAACCATAAGCGCCGACAGGCTTCATGCAATTCGTTCTGAAAGACGCGCCAATAGCAGATACGCGTCTATGCCGCAGTGCAGAATGGAGCTGCGTGAAGTTGAAAATTTATATCGTAAAGAAAAGATCCCATTCATAAACAGCACTAAGTTCTCCGTAGAGGAAATATCAGCGAAGATATTGGCAAATACAGGACTTAAACGCAAAAAGTATTAAATGTAATATGTTGGGTGCCTTTAACAGCGATGTGTAATCACACCTTGGCACCCGTTATTTTATTAGCCCGCCCCTCATCTTTAGCCTTCAATGCCCTCAGTTTACGCGCTTCTTTGGGATCGGCTGTCATTGGACGATAAATTTCGACTCTGTCGCCTAGCTTCAACACCGTAGACAGCTTAGTCACTTTGTACCATATGCCCACTTTATTTTCGCTTAGATTAATCTCTGTATGCATGTCTAGTATGCCAGACTGTTCAATTGCACTTTGCACCGTAGTATCGGCCTCTACAGCTAAGCTTAGAAGCGTTTGCTTAGCCGGCAGTGCATAAGTTACTTCTATGAAAATTTTATTAACAGGCACTAGCTATAAACCTGTTTGGCTCGCTGTGTAAAGGCTTTTACCATGTTACTGGTTACTGAGCGAAAGACATTCCCAAATGCCATGTCGACCATTCTACTTGAAAAAGTAAAGTCCAAAGATAGCTCTATTTTGCAGGCCTCGTCAGACAAAGGCGTAAAAGTCCAGCCTCCGCCTAAGGCTTTGAATGGCCCTTTTGACAGACTCATTTTGATACTACGGCCTTCATCTAAGGTGTTGCTGGTAACTAGGGTTTGTTCTATCCCTGCTTTGACTAGCACCATTTTCGCTTCCATGTGATTTTCTGTTTCATATAACACTTCACTATAACGACACCCTGGCAGAAAGTCTTGATAGGATTCAACGTCATTCACCAGTGCATACATTTGTTTAGCGCTATAGGGAACTAAGGCACTTTTATTAATATTTGGCATGTCTCAACTTATAAGGGCTTCTTGATAGCTGGTTAAAAAAATAAGGGTAAAAATCAATTTTTCAAGCGTCGAGATATAAATATCCTTCGGGTGCATTTTACGCATATATTTTACGCCTTGCTACATTGTTTTGATTGATCTAAATAATAGTTATCATTTTACAAACGATTGTTTTCCCCTCATCGCGTTTATAGGTATAATACAGAGATGAAAAAGAAACAATCAAATAACAATACCATCGCGTTAAATAAGAAAGCGCGCCACGATTATCAACTTATCAGTAAGTTTGAGGCTGGGCTTACTTTACAGGGGTGGGAAGTAAAGAGTATTCGCGCTGGCAAAGCAAATATAACCGATGCCTACGTATTTATCAAAAATGGCGAAGCTTACGTAACGAACATTAGCATCCAAGCTCTCACGCAAGCCTCTTCTCATGTTGTATGTGACCCAACACGCATGCGCAAGCTATTGATGAATAAGCGTGAAATTGAAGAGCTTATGGGCGGCATGGACAGACAAGGCTTAACCATTGTAGCAACCGCTATGTATTGGAAAGCGTGCTGGATAAAGCTTGAAATTTATCTTGCCCGTGGTAAACAGGACCATGACAAACGAGATGCTATTAAAGACAGAGACTGGTCGCGCCAAAAAGAACGTATTATGAAGAAAGGTTAATATTTCAATAATAAATAGTGTAATTACTGTAGTGCTTATTGTAAGTGTAGTATGTTAATATACACATCACATCGGGGCTGCTCTGGATTCGACAGGATTCAATGATGCTTGAGGTGCATGCAGAGGTGCGGTTTGCCTCTTTAAAAAGCCGCAAAAAAATAGTCGCAAACGACGAAAACTACGCACTAGCAGCTTAATACCCTGCATAGAGCCTCTTTGCCCTAGCTTCTGCCTTTAAGACGGGGAGTTCAAAGAGTCAAACCCAAAAAGGCTCGTGTGGATGCTTATACCTGAGAGCTGAACCACTAAAACTAAATCGGGTATGTGATTAAATGGCGTGTTTGTTCGCAGCTTAATTACGAGAATAAAGACAAACTAAGCATGTAGTGCCAATGGTTGACGCTTTCTGGACGCGGGTTCAATTCCCGCCAGCTCCACCACTTTAACAATCTAAGACGCTTTTTAGCGTCTTTTTTTGTGTCTAAACACCGCTGAAACATGTTGCTACACAACCCCGATCAAACCCTGAATTACATATTAACTTCAAGTGTTATGATATGGGAGTAGCATGACACACAGGGAGGTGACTTATTTGTAGAATTTACGATAAAAAGTTAGCAGGCTTTACAAGTTGTTGTATGATATCAGCAGCGTGTTAAACAATTTATAATAAAAGGACCTGATAGATGTCAGACGATCCCAAAGACAAAGATTTCGAACCCATAAATATTGAATTGAGCGACAGGATCCCATCGGCAGGAAATCGACAAGGCAGCGCTAAAACAAGTGCAGGTGCACCTAAAAGCAACAATTCGTTCACCAGCCTTGTTCTAATTGTTGCCGTTATTGCCTGTGCTGCTTCAGCCTATTTGTATAGCGCTAATGTGCAAAATCAAAAAGTACTGGCACAAAGTGCGAGTAGAATTCAATCTCTTGAAGACAGGTTGTCCGCTACTGGAGAAGAAATGGGTAACTCTACAGTTGAACTGCAGGTTAAAGTGGGTGAACTTGCCGAAAAAAGCGAAGAACTGTGGGATCAAATGGATAAGTTATGGGCTTCTGCATGGCGCAAAAATCAACAAGAAATAAAAGCACTGAATACGGAATTTACAGGTTTTCAAAAAGATGCCAGTCGCTTAAGTAAAGAATTAGAAAATAAGCTAGCAGACAATAGAACTGCTGCCGCTAACATGCAGTCGCGTATAGACGGCGTAAATACAAAGGTGAATGCTCAAGCAAATGAAATGTTAACGCTAGACGCTAAGCTAGACGACAACAGGCAAAAAAATACTGCCCAAGTTCAATCGCTTAGAGACATGACAGAAAAGCTTATTTTGTTGGAAAAAAGAAATACTACCTTGTTACAAAAAATCCAGCAGCTTGAAAACAAACTAGATGAGGTTGCCAATAAGATTGTCTGATAAACAGATCAGAAAAAATGGCGATGTACTGTTACTTCATAACCACTTAAACATAAAATATAGATATAAAAAAAGCATCTTTAAGATGCTTTTTTTAACTAAATTTATACTGACGCAAGTGCCTAGCGGCGAATGCTTAAAAGCTTAATAATGTTTAAATAGCGCTGTGCATTTTTGCGCTTTAAATAATCAAGAAGTTTTCTGCGCTGACTTACCATTCTTAAAAGCCCGCGACGAGAATGGTGATCTTTTTTATGGTCTGCAAAGTGACTTTGTAACTTATTAATGTTGTGAGTAAGCAAAGCAACTTGTACTTCAGGTGAACCTGTGTCGCCTTCTTTAAGGCCGTGCTCGGCAATTATTTTAGCTGTTTCTACTGTAGTTAGTGACATAATATCTCCAAAAAATAATGTGAAACGAACCCAATCACTAATTCAGGTTCGCAAAGTGAGGGCGTAGTATAAAGATTAATTAAACTAGCGCAAGTGCTTATTCCAATTCTTACCTGTTTTGCATAACATATGCGCAATAAAATCTTAGTAAACCACTACACGCTTCGGGTGTATCATGTTTGCGTCGTCCACACTGGCAACGCCTAAAAAGAGATTGCTAGTGGCTTGATAAACGCGAACAACTTCCGCTACTTGTATATTTTCAAGCAAACTAGACGCTATTATAATATTGCGACCCTGCTGAAAATACAAAGTATCTTGTTCTGAAATTTCAACTCTTGCTAGCGCCTCTATAGGTGTATCCATGGGCAGCAGCAAGTTATCTAGATCTGTGAAGTCTTCAGCTTCATGCAGTGACTTTGGACCATTGAGCTGGCTATTTTGTATATCACGACTAGCTTCAACTAAGAAATCAAGCTCATCAAATGTCAGCATTTGTGACGCTTTATAGTGGGCAACTGCCGTTCTACGAAGCACGATAACATGCGCCCCACAGCCTAACATTTGACCTAAATCGTCAATTAAAGTTCTAATGTAGGTTCCTTTAGAACTGCTCACGTTTAATGATAGTTCATCCCCAATTAGGCTGATCCATTCAATGCTACGAATTGTGATATCTCGCGCTGGTCTGTCTATGTTAATGCCCTGACGAGCATAAAAATATAAAGGCTTGCCCTCATACTTAAGCGCTGAAAACATAGATGGAATTTGCTTAATTGGGCCAATGAAGTGCTTAATGGCGTCCTTTATATCAGCTTCATTTACTAGTACGGGCCTTGTTTCTACGATTTCGCCGTCGGCGTCTGAAGTGTCGGTTCTTTCGCCTAGCTTTGCGGTTACAAAGTAACTTTTATCAGCATCAAGTAAGAACTGAGAAAACTTGGTCGCCTCACCTAAACATACTGGTAATAAACCTGTGGCTAAAGGGTCTAGGGCACCAGTATGACCGGCTTTAGCCGCTTTATAAATACGCTTAACACGCTGAACCACATGATTTGAAGATACTTCTTGTGGTTTATCAACTAATAATATTCCGTTTATTAGGCGCCCTTTTCTTTTTCGAGCCATTTATTCATCGCTATTCTTTGTTGAGAGTGTATCAGAAGCTTCATCGTGGTTTTCCTCACCAATGTGCTTAGCTTTGTCAGAAGCCACCGCTTTATTCACTAAGGCTGAAATACGCGCACCTTCTTCTATGGAACTATCTTTGAAAAAATGTACGGCGGGCACGTTACGCATTCTCATGCGTCGGCCTAATAAGCCCCTTACAAAGCTTTTAGACTCTTGTAGTTTTTCAAAGTCATCATTTATTTTTTCAGGACTGTTGCTATAGAATGTAACAAATATCTTTGCATGCGCAAGATCTCTCGAGACCTCAACGCCCGATACCGTAATCATGCCTACTTCTGGCTCACGGTGCTTGAATTCATGCTGAAGTATACTTGCAACCTCTTTATGAATTTGTTGACCAACTCTGTCGGTTCTAGAAAATTCTCTGGCCATATCTTTACCTTTTTTACTATTACTACACTGTGTGTAAATAGCATAGTGACAAAAACGGAGGCACATGGCCTCCGTCCTATTGGGTTTTACTAAGTGCTATAACTCGCGTTTAACTTCAACAATCTCAAATACTTCTATTTGGTCGCCTACTTTAACGTCGTTATAGTTTTTAACGCCAATACCACATTCAATGCCTTTTTTGACATCTTGAACATCGTCTTTAAATCTGCGCAATGATTCTAACTCACCTTCATATATAACTACGTTTTCACGCAGTACACGAATTGGATTGCTACGTTTAATTAAGCCTTCAGTTACCATACAGCCTGCGATAGCGCCAATTTTGGGTGATTTAAACACGTCACGAACCATGGCTAAACCAATGATTTGCTGTCTAAACTCTGGCGCCAACATACCTGTCATCGCGAGTTTCACTTCGTCAATTAGTTCATAAATAATGCTATAGTAGCGAAGATCAATTTCCTCAGCTTCAATCATTTTTCTTGCTGTAGCATCGGCTCGCACGTTAAAGCCAACAACAATTGCAGAAGATGCAGCCGCTAAGCTAGCGTCAGTCTCGGTTATTCCGCCTACGCCGCTGCCCACAATGTTCACTTTAACTTCACTGGTAGACAGTCTTGTTAAGCTGTCGGCAATTGCCTCAATTGAACCTTGTACATCGGCTTTTAGAACAATATTTAACTCACTAACATCGCCGCTTTCCATGTTTGCAAACATGTTTTCAAGCTTAGCTTTTTGCTGTTTAGCTAATTTAAGTTCACGTTGTTTAGTATGACGCTTTGCAGCTACTTCACGCGCTTTGCGTTCATTTTGCACCACGAGCGCGCTTTCACCAGCAATAGGTATGCCTGACAAACCCAATACTTCGACAGGGGTTGAAGGACCTGCCGATTCAATATCGGCGCCTGTCTCATCGCGCATTGCCCGAACACGTCCGTATTCTTCGCCGCACAATAAAATATCACCTGCGCGTAATTCACCGGCTTGTATTAGTACTGAAGCAACCGGACCACGGCCCTTATCGAGGCGAGATTCAATCACAATACCGCGTGCAGGGCCATCAGGAATTGCCTGCAGGTCAAGCATTTCGGCCTGTATATTAATCGCTTCTAATAAATCGTCAACGCCCATGCCTGTTTTTGCAGATACGCTGACAAACTGGTAATCACCGCCCCACTCTTCAGAGATAACACCCACCTGTGAAAGTTCGGTTCTGACGCGATCAGGATCGGCTGACTCTTTATCCATTTTGTTTACGGCCACAATCATGGGAACACCAGCGGCAAGTGAATGCTGAATGGCTTCTTTGGTTTGCGGCATTACGCCATCGTCGGCAGCAACTACTAGTACCACAATATCGGTTGCAGTTGCGCCACGTGCACGCATTGCTGTGAATGCCGCGTGTCCTGGCGTATCTAAAAACGCGATGCGACCTTTGTCAGTTTGTACGCTATATGCCCCTATGTGCTGAGTAATACCGCCTGCTTCACTATCGGCAACTTTTGCACGTCGAATATAATCAAGTAAAGATGTTTTACCGTGATCAACATGACCCATTATGGTAACAACAGGCGCACGCGACACTTTCTGCCCGCCTTCAGAGTTTGCAATAAGCTCTTCTTCAAGCGCATTTTCGTTAACGATTTCGTATTTGTGATTCATCTCTTCAATCACAAGTATAGCCGTTTCTTGGTCAAGCACCTGATTAATAGTTGCCATCTCGCCCATTTTCATCATCGTCTTAATAACTTGCGTGCCTTTAACTGCCATACGGCTAGCTAAATCACTAACGGTGATTGTTTCACCTAGCTTGACAACCCTTTCGACTGGCATTACTGGCTTATTAAAGCTGTGTTTAAGATCTTCACCTGCGTTCTTCTTAGACTTTTTGCGACGACGTCCACCACGCTCTATCTGCGCATCTTCCTCGTCTTCAGCTCTTTGTGCATAGCGATTTGAATGCAAATGAACTTCTTTAGCTTCATCTTTCTTGCGGCGTTCTTCTTCTTCTTTCCAACGACGCGAGTTTTCAGCGGCTAACTTACGTGCATCATCGGCGGCTTTGATCGCTTCTTTTTCAAGTTTTTTCTGAATTTCTTCTTCTTGCTGCTTTTTAAGATTTTCAGCTTCCGCTCTAGCAAGTTCTTGTGCTTTGCGTTCTTCATCAGTTAATTTAGAGTCAGTAGACTTGCGTTCTTCCGCTTCTTTTTTGGCTTTTTCTGCACGTGTAGCTCTTTCAGCGTCTTGCTGCTTGCGCGTTTCAGCCACTTTTTTAGCTTTTTCCACTGCTTCGGCTTTAGCGGCTTCAGCTACTTGGCGCTCTAATTCTTGGCGTACCTCGTCATCAGCTTTACGCTGCACTTCTTCTTGTGCTAAGCGCTCTAAATCAGCGTCTGAACGTTTAACGTAGGTGCGTTTTTTACGTACCTCTACTTTAACCGCTCTAGACTTGCCTAAGTTGAGCGTCGTGGTTGTTTTACGTTGAAGAGTCATTTTCATAGGCGCTTTTGCGCCCTCGCCGCCATGTTGTTTACTTAAAAAATCGAGCAGTTTCTGCTTTTCTTCTTCAGTTACATTATCTGCGGCTGCTTTGTCTATGCCTGCATCTTTGAATTGCTTTAATAATCGGTCAACAGTCGTGCTTATATCACTTGCTAACTTTTCTATGGTAACTTCTGCCATATCGAATAATTCTCCTATTGACCTATTCTTCGTTAAACCAAACGAGGTTTCTCGCTGCCATGATGAGCTCACCCGCTTTCGCTTCGCTTAACTCTTCAATGTCACTAATTTCATCGGTGCCTTGTTCAGCTAACAACTCAAGGTTGGTGATGCCGCGGCTCGCTAGTATAAACGCTATGTTATTATCCATACCTTCTAAATCAAGAAGTTCTTGCTGCGGTTGTGCCGACTCTAGCGATTCTTCATTCGCTAGCGCTCGAGTTGTTAAGGTGGCTTTTGCTCTACTGCGAAGTTCTTCAACAAGCTCTTCATCTAGTCCTTCAATGTCGAGTAACTCACTAATAGGCACGTAGGCTATTTCTTCTAAACTCGTAAAACCTTCGTCGACTAATAACAGCGCAAAATCTTCATCAATTTCTAGCCCTTCAGTAAACACTGATAGTACTTTTTGATTCTCTGCTTCGTGTTTAGTCGTCAAGTCGGCTACCGTCATCACGTTAAGTTCCCATCCAGTAAGCTGACTAGCTAAGCGAATATTTTGACCGTTACGACCTATAGCTTGAGCTAAGTTATCGGGCTCTACGGCAATGTCCATCGAATTGGCGTCTTCATCAACCACTATCGAAGAAACTTCAGCTGGAGACATCGCATTCACAACGAACGAGGCTGGGTTTTCATCCCACAGAACGATGTCTACGCGTTCGCCGCCTAATTCACTTGAAACAGCTTGCACTCGTGAACCACGCATGCCTACGCAGGCGCCAACAGGGTCTAAGCGTTTGTCATTGGTTTTCACTGCAATTTTAGCGCGTGCGCCTGGGTCGCGAGCACATGCTTTAATTTCCAATGTTTCTTCTGCTATTTCTGGCACTTCTAATCTGAATAATTCAACTAGCATGTCGGGATGAGTACGGCTAATAAATAACTGTGCACCGCGTGCTTCTGGGCGGATAACGTAAAGTAAACCACGCACCCGATCGCCTGGACGAAAAGTTTCGCGAGGCAGCATATCTTCTCTTAAAATAACGCCTTCTGCATTGTTTCCTAAGTCGATAAGTACATTTTCACGGTTTACTTTTTTGACCGTACCGGTTACCAGCTCGCCTACTCTATCTTGATATTCCGCTATCATTTGGTCGCGCTCGGCTTCACGCACTTTTTGTACGATTACTTGCTTAGCGGTTTGTGTAGTAATTCGGTCAAATGCAATTGAATCAATTTGGTCTTCAACGAATTCGCCTAATTGGATATCAGGTTCGTCGATTTGTGCCGCTGAAATAGTTATTTCAGCAAAGGGATTTTCCTGCACGATATCGTCTGCAACTACCATCCAGCGACGAAAAGTATCGAAAGCGCCTGTTTCGCGATTAATAGCGACACGGACTTCTATATTACCCTCACTTTTCTTTTTAGTGGCACTTGCTAATGCAAACTCCAAAGCTTCAAATATTTTTTCTTTTGGCACTTGTTTTTCATTTGAAACTGCTTCTGCTACTAGTAGTATTTCTTTGCTCATCTTCGCCTCATAGCTGATGTTAAGAACATAATAAGTTTACTCAAATTCTGGCACTAAGTTGGCTTTTAGCACATTGTCATAAGCCAGTTCAAACTCTTCATTGTCTACGACCATTACAAAGCTACGTTCGTCGCAACTTTGTAATGTACCTTTAAAATTACGCCTGTCGTTTTGCGGCATTTGTAGTTTTATGGTTATGGTTTGTCCAAGTACCTGATTATAATGTTCAGGTTTGAAAAGAGGTCTGTCCATACCTGGTGATGAAACCTCTAAATTGTATTCATTGGTAATAGGATCTTCAACGTCTAGTACGGCACTGACTTGGCGACTTACGTCTGCACAGTCTTCTATTTCGACACCATTTTCAGAGTCGATATATATTCGCAAGGTAGAATGCTTACCAGCACGAATAAATTCTACGCCTACTAGCTCAAAACCAACCGCCTCGACGGGAGCTTCAAGCATTTGTGTTAATTTCTTTTCAAGCTGTGACAATCCCAACTCCATTTATACATATAAAAAAAGGGCTTATAGCCCAATAAACATTGCTTTAAGTGCGTGACAGAAACAAAAAAGCCCCGAGCATGCGGAGCTATTACCTAAGTTCAAGTTATTTGATGCTGCTGACACAAAATAGTAATAGCTGCTTGTACATTTTGATAAAACCTACGCAGTAGATTTAGTCATACCTGCTTGCTTTAACGTTGCTTTGTAATGAATTCTAACATAGATATTCTCAGACTATGTAAACATTCAGGGAGTTCGTTACTCAAGTTTGTAATTGTACTAGCACCGCGACAATATCGCAAATAAAAAACCACGCAGCTAAGCGTGGTTTTTAAGGTGGTTGCGGGAGCAGGATTTGAACCTACGACCTTCGGGTTATGAGCCCGACGAGCTACCAGACTGCTCCATCCCGCGTTTGAATTCTGGGTAACTTGAACTCTGTCTCTTCAAGTTGGGCGTATTATACATAGCAAAAATTACTATGCAATAGCTAAGTAGAATATTCTTACCGTATGGCTAAACTTTACACAACACACTTCGAATAGTGTTTTTTAAGAGTAGAATAACTCCATTTTCATCGCCAATTCGAAATCAAGCTGGCTGATACCATCCACATCATGGGTCACTAAATCAATAACCACTTTGTTATATACATTGAACCACTCAGGATGATGTTTTAGTTTTTCAGCGCATATGGCTATTTGCGTCATCCATCCAAAGGCGCGAATAAAGCTTTTGAAGGCAAATGTTTTATGTAGCTTATCATCTTTTATTTGCCACTTATCATCTCCAGCCTTTTCGTTGAGAAGCTGTAGGTGGTGATTTATTTCTTTTTCGTTTAATTTATTTGGCATAAGAACATTCCTTATATTAGTGGTGTTATTTACTGTTATGTATGTAAGGTAACGAATTTAAATAAGACGCAGATCAACACGATGTTAAGAATCCCTCCCCAATAAAAATGGCTTCGTAAAGAAGCCACTTAATAATTTTATAAATAATTAATCACCATAAGTAGCGGGTAATCACGTAAGTTCTATTAAAATTCAACGGCAAACCTTGCATAAAGCTGCCTGCCGCGCGGATCGTGAACCTTTGAATCGAAACCAGAGTTAGTAAATAACTGCGGTGGCTCTTCGTCGGTTAAGTTAATACCGCCAAGTGTAAGTATGTAACTTCTTTGCGTATCTAGTAGTGCCCCAACATCAACCGTAAATTGAGCATCATAAGTAACATGGCTGTCAACTTCTTTTAAACCAGCAGCAGCACATCCAGCATCAATCGCACTGCCATCCGCACAATTCTGATCATCATCATAGCCACTTATATAACGCGCAAATACGTTTGCACTATAAGCATCATGGCGCCAACCCATTCCCAAATTAGCGCGCAGTGTTGGTGAAGATACGCCCACGTTAGTAAAGTTTCGACGACCAGCACCATCAACTTTGCCTGCTTGAGGGTCAACCAAATCATATGTATTAATATATGTAGCGCTTAAATTCGGTAAAAAGTTACCGAATTTTGTTTCAAGTTTATAACTAGCTACAATATCAAATCCGTTAGTCGTTAAAGAACTTGCATTTACGAATGTGTTATTGACCCCTAGTAGTGGACCTGTTAAAGGGTCTCCTGCGCGATTAATTCTAGTTGTGTCGCTAGGATCTAAACTCAGAATTGCCTGTGCATTTTCTTGAATAATCAAATCTTCAAAATCAAAGTTCCAATAATCAAGTTCAATAGACAAATCATCAATCGGTTCGAAGGAAAAACCAATATTATAAGCTTCAGACTGCTCTGGCGTAAGGTTTGCATTACCCGCTGTTCTGACCGCCCCAAAAGCAGGGAGCGCAGTGGGACCAAATAGCGGGTCGACTAACTGCTGTAGCGAAGTCGCACCACCGTTTCTCATAAATACCGAAGGAGCTCTAAAAGAGGTAGAGATTGATCCACGTAAAGAAAAATCGTCGGTAGCACGGTAGTTAAATGCTAACTTAGGATCAAAAGTATCACCCACAACACCGCCATAATCTTCGTATCGAAGGGCAATTTGAATGTCTAGTGCATCGGTTACAGGTAATGCCATTTCAGCGAAGACCGCCCAAACATCTAAACCGTCATCAAAATCGGGGTTGCCAATTACAAATGTAAACGAATCTTGGTTTGACAATGCGTCGTAGTCTTGTGAAAGTCCTTCATCACGATACTGCATGCCAACCGCGATGCCAGCCATACCACCATCCATTTCGAATGCATCAAAAGAAACAAAACCTTCAAGTACCTCCAAAGTTGCTCTTGAGTCTATTCTTTGTATACCAGAAAATGAATCAATCACATTTTGACTGTTTGGGGAAGTGGTAAAACTCGTTGCGAACGGGTTGAAATATTCACAAAAACCTTGACCGGCAACACCATTAATTGGGTCGCATCCTTTCCCGCCTAAACCATTTAACGCTAAAATAAACTCTGTTCCAATTACATCTTCAACTTGGAATAAGAAATCATTTGTCGCATTTGTGTAGCTAACTTCCCAAAACCCTGAATCAAGTTCCCCTTGCAAAGAAGTGCTAAATCTAAAGGTGTCTGACTCTGTGTTAGCAGGATCAGCCTCAAAACCATTACCTTCAGCGCGACCGAAAAAGCCTACATCAACGCCGAAAGGGTTATTTGGATTCGTTGCAGGCACAATTGGTTGCGTTAAAATAGGAAAGCTCGGCGCTCCGCCGCGTTCTGCTCGATTGCGAGCGAAGCTTATTTCAGATGACCACATTATTGAATCAGTAATTTGATAATTAGCATTCAAGTATGCGTTTACACGCGTCTCATCTGGTACATATGAATAACCAGGACCAAAATCAAATCCACAAACGCCAATATCAAGGGGACCTGCGGTGCCTGGAGGTGCCAGAAGCGTTGGAAAACCGCCGAACTCTGCACAGCCAGTTGGATCTATAATGGGAAGACCCGCAAGAGGCCCCTGATTAAATATAAAGGAACCCGGGTTACCCAGCCCACTAGTATCATCCCGTGGCCGAGACAAACGACGGTCTGACAAAAACAAGGGCGAACGATTTGTATAGCTTAACGCAGCCATAACATTGCCCTTGTCTGAAATAGCGCCCCATAAGCCTTGTAAGACGTATTCTTTATTGTCGCCATGTGCACCGTCTTGATAATCGAAAGTAACCTTAGCTCCATCATAATTACGCTTAGTAATAAAGTTAACGACACCTGCTACCGCGTCAGACCCATAAAGCGCAGAAGCACCGTCTTTTATAATTTCTACTCGGTCGATAGCGATCATAGGCATCAAAGAGCTAGTATCTACAAAGTTTAAACCTTCGTTAGTTTGTTGTGCATTCACAACTTGTCGTTTGTTGTTAAGCAATACTAAAGTGGAGGCAACGCCTAAGCCACGTAAGTTAATATTAGATGTGCCGGCTGTCGCGTTTTGTGTAAACGCATCAGGATTGTTTTCTGCGCCAGAATTTATGGTGAGCGTTTGGGTAATATCAGCAATGTTTTTTGCACCAATTGCATCAATTGCAATACTGTCTACCACAGCTAATGGTGAGGGCGATTCGAAATTTTCACTGCGCCTAACAAAACTGCCCGTTACCATAATAAGTTCTACCTGGCTGGCTTCATCTTCTTGTTCTTGTTCTTGTGCAATTGCTAGTGTTGGTAGTGCGAGCATTTGCGTTGCTACAAATGCAGCAATAATGGTTTTTTTACCTGTAAATTTCATATGCTATCCCCAGTGTGGGTGCATTAGTCGAAATGCACTTTATTATTTTTTTACGTCCACGCCTGCAGACGCCTCAAAGATATTAGGCTTTACATGATAAATTGTAAATAAAATGTTATTTATCTGTATCTATAAGCTATAAATATGGTCTAACCAGGTAAACTAAAGTGTAAATTTTAGTCCTTTGCTTTTAATACTAGTGTCAAAAAGGTGCCAATTAAAGCAGGTTTCTGTCTACCCTCTATTAGCACTTTACCTTCAAATTTATATAAATTACCAGTCGACTTATTTTCTATATTGACTAAGGTAAACACGTACTTAATTTTATCATTAACCCGAACTGCTTCAATAAAACGCAAAGAATCCATGCCATAATTGATCATGGTTGTTGTTTGAGGATTAACAACAATAGCCTCGGC
>Ga0306898_1000393_pt1 | contig 17503 bp, 7 predicted proteins | sample AntRauMFilla1564_FD_190424 | JGI IMG/M metagenome (GOLD analysis project Ga0306898, IMG submission 190424) | Saline lake microbial communities from Rauer Islands, Antarctica - Metagenome Filla 1 #564 (v2) (version 2) | ecosystem: Environmental > Aquatic > Non-marine Saline and Alkaline > Saline ...
ATAAACTCAATGATATTTGCTGGTGGACAATTAATAAGAAACCGAAATATAATTGATCAAGAACCACTTATTAAAGCAGTTCAACAAGGACTAAATGCTTACGACAGCCTAGTTGTTCTTAGAAAAACACCATATGCCACGCTAATTGATCCATCTAAATATGAACAAACAGAACAGGATCTATACTCACATCTAACAATTTCTTATTCGCAATTAAATACTTCTTCCGCTAACAATGTATTTAAACCAATTAAACAATCTAGAAGTTTATCAATGCCTAGTAATAGTGTTTCTAAGGTTTTTGTAGGAACCAATACAGGAGAATTATTACGTGTTGATCTTAAAGAATTAAAATTTGTTACGGAAAATATTTTAATTGATAGACAAATTATTCCTATCCCAAATGCACAAATAAGATATTCAATAAATATTGATGGGGAAAAAAAAACACTTTTAGTTTTATCTGACGGACGAATTGTATTATTTGATTTCTTTTATGGCACGATCATTGACCTCTATAATGATCAAAATGTGGGTATGTTGCCAATAACGAGTCCTATTTACTTAACAAAAGAGAATACGTACATAACCCTTTTTAAAGGTAAAATTCTTGAGTTTATGATTAAGGATGGTAAAGAGATTAAGTCTGTATATTTATCGAAAATTGGTGAGTCTACAGATAAATGGTTAAAGTTTAGTTATGACAGCACAACAAATTTGGCCTATGTAAGAGAAGACGTGAAATCTTTATCAGTTTATGCTAAATCTAGACTTAATGGAAAGTTTGAAAAGCTTGAACAAAAATATTTTGACGAGTTAAAAACAGATATCAGTTACGTAAAGGTGATTCCGGCTACCAATAAACTAATATTAGGTTTGCAAAATGGTAGAATTGCCACTATTAATACCTCAGATGAGGGAAAAAAAATTGATAGAAGCAGCCTTAATTTTAAAATTTCTGGGCAACATGAAAATGCGGTTATATCTATGAGTTTGAATCAAAAAATGGACTTAATAGCAACGGCAGGAACAGATGGAAGAGTACTAGTTTGGGATGTTAATAGATTATTTTCAAATGAGAGTCTCATAAGCTTCAAGCGTGAAATATTTGATGTACAAGCTGTGCACAGCACCTACTTCATAGATGATTTGCATTTGATAACTGCGAGTTCCGCTTTTAAGTTTGATGAGGATAATAGAGACGGTCAAGTGGTATTATGGCCACTTAAACTAGATGAACTTGCGGCTAAAGTGAGACAGCTTATGCAAATAAACTCGTTGGAATCAGAAAATAAATTTCAAACAGAACAATCAAAATGAAAATCGTAATTAACTTTATAAAAGGACTCCTTTTTCTATTTTGTTCATTAGTTCTGACTTCAAAAGGTATTGCTCAGCAAGCACCTATTCAGCTAAATACCAGTGCTAATGCCGAAATTCAATTGCAACTTATTGAAGCACTAATCAAAAACAGAGACTACAGGCAAGCGTATTCACTCATAGAAGTAATTGTAGAGATTGATAATTTCCCTGGTTACTCAATAAAACAGCAAGCCGATGTCCTAAAATATGGTATACAAGTCACCTTCTTACTAGATCTATATACAGATCTAGATCGTTATTTGAATGACTTCTATCGTTTTGATAGTAATTTTTCAGCAGATGATATATCAGGTACTTCCCCAAATTTAAAAAATTACATAAATGAATTTCTACAGTCTAAGCAAACCAATTTAGTATTTGTAGGGAAACAAAAAACCGATCTTGATAACATACCAGCTTCTGTTACGGTATTTACTGCTGAAGATATAGACAGACTAGGGGTTAGAGATTTTATGGATTTGATACGTCTTGTCCCTGGTATTACTGAAATAGGCGATAACAATGAACGCATGATTGGTGCGAGGGGCATCTCTAGTGGAACCACAACCAATGATATGTTATTTCTGATAAATGGCCACCGTTTGAATGACAACCTTACTTCTTCTGCTAATCCTGATTTTATCGCGATAGAAAGCATTCATCAAGTAGAAATATTACGCGGGTCAGGCTCCACATTTTATGGGCCCAATGCGTTTAGTGCTGTTATAAATGTGATTACCAAACGAGGGGCTGACGCAGACAATAAATCGATTAGTGTGCAAATGCAAGAAAATGATTTACGTGATTATGCAATCGGTGATGCTACGGCTATGGTACTGAACGCAGAGTTTGGCGAGAAAATTAGTAACACTCAAAGTTTTTACGCCTTTGCTCAAATAAATGGCAGCAAGGGTGGATTAATCACATACGATCAGAACAATCCAGCTATAACTACTGATAGCACTAGGCGATTTGGTCGTGAGTATGTGAATAGAAATGGTCCCGAATTTCAGCTACTGCTTAATTATGTATCTGGTGCATTTGAGATGACAGCGAACTCACAATTAATCAATTTCAGACCCAGCAGAACACAGACCTATGAGTTATGGGAGAATTTTGATCAAGATACCTTGCGAAATTACAGAAGTAGAAAAGATCGTAGGAGTTTTATTCACGCTTCTTATGATTTCTTAAAAGACCGTGAAGAAGATGGCTATTCTTTAACTATGCATTTAGGTTTTGATCATTATGGCAAGTTCATTCCCTTTAATAATGGCTTTAACAGAATATCCGATGGATACTTACAAGGTGATGAGTTACGTCAGAGTGCTAGAGTAGAGTATTCAACTACGTCATTTCTAACAAAAAAAGATAAAAAAAGTTTTACGCTGATTGGTGCTGAGTTGAATGTAAACAGTTGGAACTATAAATACTTTATCAGAAATCCGAATTTAAACGTTATACAACAAGTTGGAAATAGAGCATTTAATGCACAAAATTTACCTCAAAATGAAGTATATGCGGGTTTCTATACCCAAACTGAAAGAAGTTTAGCAAATGATAATATAAAGCTTTCATTTGGTGTTAGGGTAAATTATCACAACGTTTATGCAACATTTAAGCGGTTTAAATGGGGGGAAGAGTACAACCCTAGATTAAATCTTGTGTGGAATAACACAGAATGGTTAAAAGCGAAAATTATTTATAGCTCTTCATTCTTAGCTCCACCATTTCTATATAGGTATGGACTTCCCGATGGTTCTCAGTACAACGCTGTTGCCGAGCTGCGATCACAGGCTGTTTCTAACGGTCAATTTGTGCTTTTTGGAAGGCTAAAAGGGGGGTTTTCTTATGATTTCCAGGTGTATCAAAATCAAATTTCTAATCTTATACAAAGAGAGAGTGTTGGATATATAAACCTAGCAGAACAAGTGTTAATAAGAGGCTTTGAGGCGGAAGTTAAATTTAAGGGTACTGTGAAGAGAACGATAGATGTTAACGCATTTGCTAATTATAGTACAAGTGAAGCGTTTCTTTTTGAAACCAAAGGTGATTATTCCTACTTCGATGGGTTTTCTAATAGTAATTTGACAAAAAGCGGCACAGACCGGTTAGCATTCTTCCCACAGAACATGATTAAAATGGGTATTAACTTTGTAACCAAACTACAAAATGCTTCCGCTATGTACTCTGATAGTGGCGGATCAAATAAGATTCTTTCGTCAGCAAAATCTTCTAATACGAAAGCAGCAACATTAAAGGCTGGTATGACAATGGAGTATTACGGTGATTTTCCGGTTAGAGCAAACTGGGACGATACAAACAATGACGGTGTATTTGAGGAAATTGCCACTAATGAAACCCTACTGAATGGGTTTAACCCTATTGTAAATAACGCAGGCTATTGGTTAGCAAATGCCTATATAGAACTTAGCGTAAATGCTTTCAGCTGGCGTATAGGTGGTTATAATTTAGGAAACCAAAGAGCATTATTACCAGCACAGTATTATATTGATCAAATGGGAACCGTTTCTGGTGAGCCAACTCGTTTATATAGCGTAATTAAGTATCGTTTTTAAGCTTTAATACATTGAATGGCTTGAATCATAATGCATGAAATTCAAAATCTAAATATTGATTTAAGTTCTTTTAGTATAGATTCGGAACTGGTAGTCTTTTTTAAAGACTCATTTCCGCAGCTTTTAGAACAAGTATTAGATGAAAGTTTTCCTGAAAGTCATTTCGTACTAGTTGAGAATATTGATATTATATTTGATGCAGCATTGTTTAATAATTTGGAAAAAAATGCTTTCAAAAGAAAATTATATACAATAATTAAAGAAGCGCTAGAAAAAAATGCTATAATCAGTACTAATAAATTTTCAATCCATGAGTTAGTTCTGTTTTTTTTAGAAAAAGGATATCATAAATTTCAAGATATTGACGGTTATGTGTTATTTGAAGAAGCCTGTAAAAATCATTTTAAAGAGTTAATTAATTTAGTAAAGAAGAAAAGTAACAGTCACATCCTTTTTCTAAGATTGATTAATCAAATTGAGAAATATTCGCTTATCAATATAATTCAGTCTCACAGTAAAAAAGATAGTGTTTTATTAAAGAAAATAAATGATATAGTATCAAGTAGTAGTTCAAATGAATCAAGACTTAGCATAATTAAAATTTATTTAGAGTACTTTCAAAATAAATTATCAGGTGAGAGTATACCAATGAAAAAATACTTTTCATTGAATTTATTTAAAATCAGAGATGTTAAAAGTTTCAATGTAGAGATGTTTGCTAAAGTGCTTGACGTTACAGTTGATTTAGATGAATTGCGGTTATCTTCAGTTTATGATGCAATATCTAAACGAGAAGCTTATGAATATGATCAGGCTATTGATTACGATAAAATTTTAAAATGGCTTTATAAACAGCAACTATTTAATTTTACAAGTAGTGAGTCGATTCATGTATTGAACACCATGCTAGGGCGTGTTCAACTGCAAAGGTTGTTAAAAGACATTGTGAGCAAAAATATCGAATCCACAATTGGAGGTTTTTTATCATGGGTTGATTCGTTTAGTAGACTATTAAAGTTTGAAGACCAACACCAAAGGATTATAGATTACTTGTTGGAGGTAAAAGCTTCATTTAATAATTCAGATTTATTGATTGGCTATTTGGATTATCTAAAGGGGTTAGATGCCCGAATATTACAAAGTTTGAAAAACTATTTAATTAATGAAAACGCAAACACCAATAGTTTAATTTCAAATTCTCACTATAATAAGCTGAATTCTATTGCATTAAATTACTTATTAAATGAATCAATTTTTATAGACAATGAGATAGACTATTCGTATAAATTTATTTCCTATTTATCATCTGGTATAGGGTTAAGCAACAAATCTATTGAATTACTCAAAGCTAAAAATGATGGTGTTGTCAGTGTACAAATTATACAATGGCTGAAAAAAGATGCATTTAACCGATTGGTACTTTGGCGTTTAAATTCCATAATATCATCAAGATCATTTTTTCTCACACTAAAAGAAATATGGGTTGAGAATATTTATAGCATTGAATTAGTGACTACAATAGAGCAAGAAGTAGTTATAGAAGATGAAATTATCCTAGATACCATTTACCAATATTTTATTCAAAATTTAGATAAGATTTCGAAATTATCTACAAAAGTTGAAGTTCAAGATATATTTGCTGAAATAAAATTACTATGGAAGATACAATTTGATAGTTATTTTACAGGAATAAAACCTATAGTTGACATATTAGAAGTAAAAGAGCTTTCGATTTATGATATACTTCAAAGATGGGATAATGGTCAAGAATTTGAAATTCCTAAAAATGAACTAACTAGATTAAATAATACTATAAAAAATGAAATCGTCAAAGTTGTTGAATTCATAAAAACATCAAAAAAAAATCAATATATATTACTGAAGCTCTCTTCATACATTGATTTTAACACGAATAAATCAATTTTAGATTATTATTTTAATAGTGATAAAGCTTATATATTATTGAGTGAGCATATTTCAAGCTTTCCAAATGAAGTTATGAAGAAAGCTGTTATTGATAATTTTTTAACAGCTCAGTTACATAAAGCTACAAAGCCAGCATTAGATTCAGTTGAGAAGAGTGTTCGTGATGATCACTACTCTGCTTCCTATAAAGAAAATCATGTACAGCAAGAATTTATAGCGTGGTTAAACTATTTTATACTTACAAAAAAAACACTATATAATAAATCAAAGTTAGAACGGTTAATCGTAGATAATAACTCGGCTTTTATCATTCAGATGTTTGTAAAAGTTTCCAAGCTCGATAAAATGACTGTCTTACTTTGGTTCGTAGAGCATTTATCAGTTTTAGTATCATTAAATCTGAGTAGTCTATTTTTTAAAGACAGACTATTGCATGCAACATGGAAAAGTGAAATCCTAAAGATAGAATCTCCAGATATACAAAAGAGTTTGTTAAGGAAATACATTGAAAGTGATGGAGAATATGAATTATTTGAGTTCAGCAATGAAAATACTAGTCAGACAGATTTAAGTGGGCTCGTTCTTGATCACTTTCAATTGTTTAAACAGTATCTAAAATTTGGTATTTGGGAATCAATAGAATATGAGTTCAGTCATATTGTGGATGAAGTTTTTAAGAAGAATATGATTGCTCTTATTGAATTCATTCTTACATCTGAGTTTAAGAGAACAATGGTGTTACGTATGATTTACCAGCTACAAGATCATCAGTTAAATCAAATATTCCCACTTTTATTCAAAGAAACGGCTATTGAAGACATAATTTGTCGAATATCTAAAGACCCTGATGGGTATAGTAAATGGCGATACAAATATGTAACAGACTTATTTGAAGAGCGCATTATCATTCGAGATTATGACTTATTTACCACGTTATTTGATATATCGAAAAACGAAGACGCCCTTTTATACGGTCTAAAAGCTTCTGATAGCTCTGCTTTGCTTATTGATCTACTTAATTATAATAGACTTTTAATAAAGGACGATATTGATATCATAAGCTCAATTCAAGATGAAAAACTTAAGAATGACGTTATCAGAGATTATTTTTTCATCAGTTACTATCGTTTTAATACTTTATTAAATGCAGACAGCCATATACAAGCTAGAATTGTATCATTTTATTTGCTTTTGTCTGATGAAATTAAAAAGAAATTATGGCTACACTGGTATTATTCGTCTACTACTATCCCACTAGAAGTACGCTCTGTTATTTTTAAGTATATCAAGAATGATTTAAGTTTTAGTAAAATTGAGCCTGCACTATTTTTTTATTTAGAATCAAAGGCTCTTCTCTTTACTTCAAAGAAGATGCAAGAAGCAATTGAATACATTGATAAACACTCGGATAGAGAAGTTATTACTGAATTAAATAGTCTAGATTTAATTAATGAAGTAAATCTAGTTGAACAATTTGACAATATATTTGTCTTATCATCTTATTTGACTGTAGAGAATTCTTTAGATGCAATAATTAGCACTTTTTCGACCTTAGAAAATTCTGCATTAAATAAAATAGCTGAATCTGTAATCGAGCAGTTATCATTTAATGAAATTGATGGAATTACACAATTTGAATTTGAATCCTTTACGAAAGAGGAATTAATAAAATTTATAAAAGAGCCTTTAAAATCAAAAACATCATTCATAACAACATTAGCCATACTTACAGCTAAATACGGGAATAACAGAATATTAACTAGTAAAGACACGGATAGCTCATCTATTCACTTCTCCTCTGTATATGTAAGATTACTGAAAAACCACGATTTTCGCTTGTTATCCTTTCTCACACTGCATAAAGAAGCTTTTATTATCTGGCTTAGTGACGAGAACCTCACACTTTCATTCTATAGTTTCTTAACAACAAAAATTGGCAAAATTCGAGCTTTCGAATGGTTAATTGAGCCAATTGGGCATAATTATGATTTGATATTCCAATTAAGCAAATCTATTAATCCAATAGCAGATGTTAAAATAGGAGAACCAAAAAGTTTATATGATACACAAAGTTATATCTCGTTATTTAGTGAACAAGCTGTAATTGATGATAGTAGAATGTTAGAAAGTAGTAATGATGGTTTATTGTCTTACTTATTGCATTCATTCGAGAAAAATACTATTGATTCAAAAATAGTAGAATCTTTATTGAATTTTACACTGTCAGTAATCAAGGAAGAAGAAATTAATCCTTACAGTGCTATTTATAGGTTTGACAGAATTGCCTTATTTACTTTTTTATACGATAAATTAAGTAAGCAACAATTTCAAGAAATAGTAAAGTACTTTCAGCCAAGATTACATAAAATTATATATGAAAACCTAGATTATTGGATAAATCATCACAAAACAATTGAGGAAGAAAGAAGTTTAGAGAAATACTTTTTCGTTAATTCAATTGAATTATATTTCAACTCAACTTCTGACTTGTTAGTTAGTGTATTTGTCGAGTTATTGAATTATCGCTTCTTAAATTTATACTTGATACATGAGAATACGTTTCCTGTAGATTATCCAGATGAGTGGAGAAAGAACTATCTCAAAAGAAGTAAAAAATCTGATAAAATCTTATTAACTCAACCGTCAACATTTAAAAAAACTGAAATCGATAAGTTAACAAGTCGGCTCATATCATTATTGAGAGTAACTAGTTCTGTTAGTGATCTACCGTTTGAAGACCATAAGGATAATTATAATATTGATGAAACTACGGCTAAGCTTGATGAGGTATGGAATAAGCTAAGTACGCTAATTAACCAAGTTGATTTATTGAGCAATTGGGCTGTTACATACAGCCCACTTATGAGTATAAATCTGATTGAACTGTGGCTTAACAAAATGAGCAACAGATATTTAATAAAAGAGTTAAAAAGGTTTTATCCTGCTAAAATTTCGTCTATTTTAAAGTTGATAAAGAATATATCATCTATTCTACCGAATCGCATGGTTGAGCGATTTACAGCTATTAGCATTTATGTGCTTCTGTCAAAAAAGTCTTCTTTTGATGAAAAAAAGATTATATATAATTTCCTTTTATATTTATCTCATAATGAAATAACAGCTATTAGAAAGGAACTTACTAGTTACGATAAAGAATTGAGCCAAGAAGATCATTTAATTTTTTCAGAACTTATTGAAAAATTAAATCTAGATCTTAATGACTATGATGATGATAGTTTTGTTCAATCACCTTTAAATTTATCTGATCTAGCGCGATTGAATAAGCTTAATGAAAAGGCTTTTGAAGAGGAGCTGCCATCGGTTTTAAGAAAGCTAACTTATTTATTAGTGCAAGCTAAAAGCCAAGACGAGCAACAGCAGCTCATTGTTTTATGGAATATGCTGATAAATAAAATGTCGCCGATTGCTTTGGTTGAGGAACTGAGAAAAAATCAATCGCTTGAGAAATGGTCGGTTATGCTGTACAAGCTTCAGCTCTTGAAGTTATTTGAAGTAGTGCAGAAATCGTATTTAAGTGCCTTCCCAGCATTAGAAAAAGTTATAGAATTGGCTAAGGAATGGCTTAGTGGCTTTGATGTGGGCCTTTCGCGTGAGAAAATCCACCTTAGGTTATGGACCATCGTTTCCTTTAGTAAAGAAGCGCTTAATTACGAATATATCCTTAATGCCTTTATAAAAACACTTCCACAAAGCTTGCAAGAGCAGCTACGAGAACAGTTATCAACTAAAGAAGCGGTTGAATCAGATTTTGAAGTAGCCGAGTCAACGACAAAAGAAATTGATTCAGAACTCAAAGATGTTGAAGAGCTAGTTGATTTAGAGGGGGTAATTTTAGGGAAGGACGTTGAGGATGAAGAGGTGAATTATTTAGATGAAAAGCACTTAAAAGCACAACTTCGATTGCTAGATAAATTTATGTTCTCTGAATTAGAAAAGCTGATTGAAGCGCGTAAGATGGTAACTCAGAAGTCCCTTCCAATAGATATTACTAGAAAAATTTACACAGATGATAGAACCGTTATTCGAGAGCAGCTATTCAGCTATTTGAGTTATGGCCACTTTCAAAATGTTACTGTTCAACCAGTTAAATCATTTAGAGCCTGGTTGCAAAACCTTGATCAACTTCTTAGGTATGAAAAATTCCCAATAAAAAAACGCATTAGTATTTTAGCAAAGCATCATTCTTTTGTGGAAGGTGTTAGCAAGCATACCAATACTATTTTTAAAATATGGTTGCTTGAATGGCTTATTCTGGAAACAGTCAACAATAGATTAGTTGAAGAGAATATTCGCTTGGCAGTATCTATAATTTCCCGAAAAATAGCGTCATGGAGTTTCGACGATATGGTGAGCGCCTTCATGAAAGCATATTTAGTTCATTTTATAGATGCTAGCTCTATTAAATTAAGTGATTGGGTAAGAGAAATACTTCCAGTAGGCAGTGAACTAACTGACAAAGAAATTGCTAAGTTAGACGTAAGCGAAACAACAAAAGCACCAATTGAAGAGCTAAGTATTTACGAGAAAATAGACCTCAAGGAAATAGTAATTGAAGACGAGCCAATTGAAGGACTGATACATTTACCTTATGCTGGAATTGTAATTTTTGGGCCTTATTTAAGCCGTTTATTTGATCTTCTTGGATATTTAAAGGAAGACAAAAAAAGTTTTCTTAATGTTGATAAAGCTTGTAGAGCGGTATATGCACTCTCATTGCTAAACGGTAGAAATGAAGAATTAAATGAACCCGACTATTTAATTCATAAATTATTGTGCGGCTTACCATTAGCATTACCTTTACCGCCAAGGCCTACCTTTCAGGAGTCTGAAGTTGCTACTGTTAATAGTATGCTGAACGGGGTAAAAAATAACTGGCCTAAAATGCAAAGATCGTCTGTTGAGGCCATGCAAGAAAGTTTCATTAACAGAGATGGTACCTTATCATTCCACGAAGCCTATTGGCAAGTCACTATTGAAAAAAAGACCATGGATATACTACTACAAAGCATACCTTGGTCTTATGCAAAAATTAAATTGCCATGGATGGATCAACCAATAAACGTTGAATGGATATGAAATTAGTTACAACTATTGATAGCCTTAGCAAAGAATTAGATTGGCTAAATGCGCTAATTGAGTATAGATTTCAGCTATATTTTAAGCATGAAGGTGATTTGCAGAAACCAGCTTTACCGCAGCTTATAAATCCAGATTGTATCTATAGTGAATATGTAAACTCACTAAATCTTAGTGCAACACATAGAGTTTTAATAATATTGGCTTTAGCGCCTCATTTACGGCCATCTGTTTTTGATTTATTGTTCACTAAGAATAAGATTACTGACAGGGTATATGCTGAATTTGGGGGTATTAAAGGAGAAAAGTATGCGGGATTTATTCCCACAGCAGAAACCGCTGCATTTATTTTGGCAGGCGAAGATTTAGCTGAACGTATACACCTTGCTAAGGCTGTAGCTGACGATTCTGTCTTAATCAAAGAAAATATATTGCAATTGGGGGAAGTAGCTCAAATTGAGCCAGTATGGGCAGGCGAGCTATCGGTAACAGACGAATTTAGAGTTGCGGTAACGGAAGGCAAGCCTTTTAAACCTAGGTATTCAACGCGTTTCCCAGCAGAGCAAGTGACAACAAATTTAGCGTGGGAAGACGCCATTTTTGAAGATTCTATTGTAAACGAAATAAGACTTATAGAATTGTGGCTTAAAAACGAAAAGCAGATCATGGAAGAATGGGCTCTTTCAAAATATCTTAAACGTGGTTATAGAGCCCTTTTTTTTGGACCACCAGGTACAGGTAAATCTATGGCAGCAAGTTTGCTGGGTAAGTCTACTAACCGAGAGGTTTATAGGGTAGATTTGTCGAATGTAGTTTCGAAATATATAGGGGAAACCGAAAAGAATTTAGCCAGACTGTTTAATATTGCTGAAAATAAAGCGTGGATTTTATTTTTTGACGAAGCCGACGCCTTATTCTCTAAACGAAGTAATACGTCTAGTAGTAATGATGTGTTTGCAAACCAGCAAGTAGCATATCTTTTGCAACGAATTGAAGACTTTAATGGGCTTACTATTCTAGCGTCTAATTTTAAAGACAATATGGATGAAGCATTTCTTAGGCGTTTTCAAAGTTTGGTGTATTTTAAGAAACCAGGTGTTGGACAACGACTTCAACTTTGGCAGAATTATTTCAAAAGTTTTGAATTAGTAGATGTTAACTTCCATAAAATTGCGGAAGATTATGAAATGACAGGAGGAAGTATTATAAATGTTCTTCGGTTTTGTGCACAAATAGCTAGTAGAAACGGCCATCAAAAGTTAACGGGCGCAGATTTACAAAGAGCTATACAACGTGAATTATTGAAAGACTAATTTCCTAACACTAACACAACTATATTCATGAGTATAGCTCCCGTTTCCAAGATAAAATCAAAAAATAGTTCTAGTTCTTCCGTAGAATCTACAGCGCAATTAGCGGCAAAAGACAATAGATTAATAGCGCAAAGAAGAAGTGTAATTCAGCGCGAAATTAATAACTCAACTGGAATACTGAAAGGTGGTTTGTCATGGTTTAAGAACCTACTTCATAAAGATCACAAAAAAGCTATAAAAGTATTAGTTGAATCTGCCTCAGGTAGGGGTTCATATGCTGCCGAGCAAACCAAAGTATTAAAGATTCTTGCTACTATTGACGCAAAATATACTCAAGCATGGGCCGCAGAGATTCTAGATGGCGATAATTTTGATGACGAGACTAAGGCTTTACATAAAGCATTTAGCACAAAAGCTGGCTAATAAATTATAGAGAAATGGCTTGGTTTAAATGTGGCGTGAATTAACTTCCCACAGCTAGACTAGCGCTATAATTCGCTCAATAACCACTTTTTCTTTGTCTGCATCAAGTACTCTGACTTTATAAAGTCCAGGTACACAAGCAATTCGCTGTTTGTATTTTCCTTGCCAAGCAGGTTCATTTCCAGTGGTATCGTGTACAATTCTATTGCGTTTATCTAAAATTTCTAGATATTGTTCACTTTCAATCCAGTCATTTCCTCGCCATTCTGATAATATTTCATCATCAGTATCAAGTACAGATTGCATGACTCCTTCCTGATCAACTAATGCTTCTCTGTCGGTTTCTATCAAATGAATCATTAGCAAAGCCGATTCTAAACTTGGTCGTATATCGCTCTTATTGTCTTCCTTTATAAGGCCAAATTTGGCAATACTCTTGGCCGATTCTTTATTAAGACCACAGAATATTACACGTATTTTTTTTGCATTGAGTTCTTTTTTTAGCCGAATTATTTCGTCTACGCCTGAAAAGTCGATGTATGGAACTAACTGAAAGTTCAATAGCACGTATTCAACTTTTTCGTCTAATGATTGCAAAGATTTGGAAAAACTGTTGGTAACACCAAAGAATAGTGGACCTTTAATTTGCTTGATTTCTATGCGCTGCATCAAAGGCTGCTCATCTGCATCTTTCTCTAAAACAGCAATCAACTTCTTCTGCATTCGGTTATAATCGGTTGATTTAGACTCGTCAGTAATTACGTCGGACATTTTTTTCATGAAGACGATAGAGGCAATTGAAAAGCCAATGAGAATTGCATAGATGAGGTTGAAAGCAACCGTTACAAAAAGTACCAACACAAATACGATACGGTCACTTACAGGAACTTTGGTTAGGTTTTTAACAAAGGCTTTGTCTATTAATTGAAACCCAACTAAAAATATGATGGTATCAATTACAACAGCAGGAACCCTCATTACCATGTCTTTGAAGAAAAGTAGTATAATTAAAATGAATAAAGAAGAGATGATTCCTGCCCAGCGATCTTTGGCACCCGATATAATATTGACCACTGTTCCGCCCATTATCCCAGAACCTGGCAAGCCAAGGAATAAGGCACTAAAGAAATTGCCTAAACCCAAGGCTTTTAATTCTTTATTTGGGGAATGTGCGCCTTGACCCATACGCTCTGCTGCAACGGCAATCATTAACGCATCCATTGAGGAAATAAAAGCAATAGTAACGCCCAATAGTAAGGTGTCAAACAAAAGCGCTGTTGACGTAGAAATGATGCCCCAGCTTTGTTGGAAGTCAAAGTTCAGCCAGTAATTTCCCAAATTTACTAGGTAAGAACTTTGGTTTGCAGTGCCAATTCCAGCTACATCAAATTTAAAAACACTTTGCAAAAGTATGCCAAAGAAGGTGGCTGTGAGTAATGCGGGAATTTTTGGAAAGAGCTTTTTCCCAAATTTCATCAATAAAAAAGTACAGAGAAAAAGCAGTCCGTAACCGCTAATAAAGCGTTCTGATAAAGCGGCATATACTTCTAGGGAAAAGAAACGTTCTAGGCTGCTTAAACCGGTTAAACGAATCCATTGCGCTTGGATGATTAACAGACCTACGCCACTTATGAAACCTTTAACAATAGATTGAGGCACGTAAAAGATGGCACTACCAAAATTGAATTTCCCAATTAAGTATTGAACCAAAGCAGCTGTAGAAAAGGCTAAAATTAAGAATAAGCTAGTTGTCTGGGCGTCAATTCCGGGTATTTGTGCTATTCTGCCAAGCATATCTGCAACAATGATCACAATTGCACCGGTTGTAGCTCTGATCAGAAGATCGGCTCCGCCCAAATAGCCCCCAACAAGGCCAATAATTATTGACGTAACCATTCCGGCCTCAACGCCCATACCAGATAGCATACCAAAGCCAATAGCGGCAAGCATAGAAACTATGGCTGAAGCAATACCCGGCAGAACAGCCCCTTTAAATTCGGGCAAAGTAGGCGATAAATTCTTAATCATTTTGAGGAAAGTGGGTAATTCGCTGCTTTTGGGCATGATCAATCATATCAGGAAAAAAATCTAAAAAATAGTACTCAAGTGTGGCAAGGTGTTTCTGTGCTATGGTCCAAGATTGAGCAATATTGTTGGCGTTCTTTGCACGCTTAGCTAAGTTATTAAAAGAACGGTTCATTCCTTCATCAGTTCCGTATAGCGCCAGCCAATTTACGTGGCTAAACATGGTTAAAATTCGTTCTGGGAATGGGGCGGGAAGGTGATGAGCTTGTTGTTTCAAATCAGTAATACAACTTTGAGTGAAAGCATCTAAAGAAGTTGAATCTGAGTAGTTATTGAAATGTTTGCTCAAAAAATAATCTTGCAACACATCTACTACGGGAAGTGCATAACGATTTAGCTCTGGCTTTAGCAGCTGATAACTCGCCTTCATGGCAAGATGATTGTCAGCAAATTGGTCTATAAAACGGTGCAGTGTAACGCCATCCTGAATTCTTTGTGGAAGGGTGTGATGTTGCTTGCCGCGAAACCAATCACCCAGGAAATTACCTAATCGGATTTGCGGGTCAGGCCCAGATAAGTAAAGATGAGCTAAATAATTCAATGGGTTTTGTGTTATTTGTTAATCAAAGTCTTCCGTACAGATGTATTGCAAAGTGTCTTTACAATGGGGATTGATTGGCCTTGTATACCCGAGCGAAGTTTTGCCAGCCAATTTTTTGGATGTCTTCATTAGAATATCCGCGTTCTTTTAGTGCTCTAGCTAAATTTGGGTAGTCTTTAACACCATCTATGCCCAGCGGAAAAGATTCAGCGCCTTCAAAGTCTGCGCCTAAACCAACATGCTCAATACCAACTCTTTTGGCTATATAATCTATGTGGTCTACTAAGGCAGATAAGGGTGGACGTAGCGCATTCATTTCTTCTGGGTGCAACGAGAAGTGCTCCATTTCCCCATACCAACTGTTTGCATAAGCGCTACCTAAACTGTCAATTTCTGCCCCGTATTTTTGGTCGTAGGTTTTGTATCGTGCGCTGTACGTTGAGTCGATGAAACCACTATAGAAATTCACGAATATTACCCCATCAGAAGCTGCAATGGCATCAATCTGGTCATTTTTTAAATTTCTTCGGCTAGGGGTTAACTCCCACACACAAGAATGACTAGCAATTATGGGTTTTTGGGCAACTTTAACCACATCCCAAAAGCTTTTTTCGCCTAAATGAGAAACATCTATCATTACGCCAAGCTCGTTCATTTTATGTATGACTTGCACGCCTTTTTCATTTAAGCCCAAAAAAGGCATTTCATCAGGTCGGGTTACTTCATCTGCTGCCGATGTTGCCCATTGTGTGCTATTATTCCAAGTCAATGTTAAATAAGCAGCCCCTCTTGCAGCTAAAGAATCTAGGTAATCAAGATTTTCTTCTATTATGTGGCCGCCTTCAACGCCAAACATGGCCGCAAATTTCCCGTTAGCCATAGCTTGTTCAAACTCGGAAGCGTTGGTTACCCAAGCTACATCATTTGGATTTCTTTCAGACCATGCTTTTAACGTATCAATTTGTTGAATAGCTAAATCGTAATATAGCAATGAATCTTCGTTGCTGTTTACAAAAACGGAAAATACTTGCGCAGCCATTTGTCCTTCATTTGCTTCATCTAGTAAAAAATTAAACTGCTTACCATCAAAAGGCGACCAGCCAGGAATACGGAAATTTCGAGCTTTCCTTTCTTGGAACTGATTATGAGGGATATCATTGTGGGTATCAATAAACTGAATTGAAGAGAGATCTGAAGAAGATGAACTACAGTTGGTTATGAAAGATGCAGCTACACAGAAAGTGATTAGATAGGGTATCTGTTTAAGATAAATCATGAATATAGGTTGAATGAGGTTAGAGCAAAATAAGTAGCTATTTAACATACAAACTAGAATAAACCAATGGCTAAGCAAAACGCAAATGAAATACACTTGTATAGAAGCAGTTTTTTAGGCATTTTTGAAAGTTCATGCCCGTATTTTAACATAATCTTAAATAATCCTAGCTAATGATTTCAAGACTCATACTTGTAATGATGGTGCTCCTTTTGGGTATAAACCCTCTTGATGCGCAAAAGAATAAAAGCAGCAAAACTCCGGAAGTTTCTGCTTTAGCAAAGCAAAGTTTATCGGCCTTTAAATTTAGAAATATTGGCCCAGCCTTTACATCAGGCCGTATTGGCGACGTAGCCATACACCCAGAGAACCGCAATGTTTGGTATGTTGCCGTTGGTTCTGGTGGTGTTTGGAAAACCGAAAATGCCGGAACTACTTGGCAGCCTATATTTGATAGTCAATCAGTTTACTCTATTGGTAGCGTAACTATTGATCCTAATAACCCCAACAGAATTTGGGTCGGAACGGGTGAAAACGTAGGTGGCCGACATATTGGTTTTGGCGATGGTGTTTATTTGAGCGAAGATGCTGGATCATCTTGGACGAATATGGGTCTGCCAAACTCTGAGCATATTAGTAAGGTAGTTGTGCATCCAGAAAATTCTAATGTTGTTATGGTTGCCGCTCAAGGTCCGCTTTGGAGCAAAGGCGGAGATCGCGGTTTTTATTTATCCGAAGATGGTGGTAAAAGCTGGACAAAAACGTTGGGTGACGACGAATGGGTTGGCGTAACAGATATAGTGGTTGACCCAAGAGACGCCAATATTGTTTATGCGGCAACATGGCAAAGACACCGAACCGTAGCGGCTTATGTTGGTGGCGGCGAAGGCTCTGGCGTTCA
>Ga0306898_1000396_pt1 | contig 17435 bp, 25 predicted proteins | sample AntRauMFilla1564_FD_190424 | JGI IMG/M metagenome (GOLD analysis project Ga0306898, IMG submission 190424) | Saline lake microbial communities from Rauer Islands, Antarctica - Metagenome Filla 1 #564 (v2) (version 2) | ecosystem: Environmental > Aquatic > Non-marine Saline and Alkaline > Saline ...
GATGTAACGCCGACTAACCGCGGTGGCGCAACTCGATATATTGACTTTGATTTGTCTGTATTGGGGTACTCTGACAAATGAGCGAACCATTTAGTAAGGAAAAGATTTACATTGTTGAGATTGATGTGCCTTCTTGCTCGCTTGTTTATGGACAAGGAGCTTGCACAGCCAACGGCACAGGTGATGCAAAGTGCTTTAATACATTAGCAAGTTGCCAAGTTTTAGGCGCTTACAATGAGGTCAGCAAGACCTACCGCTATTGTGAGCAGTTAAGCCCGCATCCGGTAGGGCTTGAAGCAGTACCAAACTTAAGCAGTGTTAGCATTAGCCCGGCACAAATTCAGCTTGACGGTGGCTTAGGTGTTCGCTCTAATTTATCGTTAACATTTAACGACCATCCATCAAGTGATTTAGACACAGACCCGTATGTTATGGGCCGCACGTATGATCCATATTTGCGTGGCACATACTGGGGAAAGTTTCGCGCGCGTAATCCTTTTTATAAAAGCTCACCCACTAGGTTAATCAGCGCTTACTTAAAAGATGGCGCGGTTGATTTAGCCAATGCAGACACTTACCATTTTGTACTTGAGACTTTAGACGTTAGCGCGGGCAGTGCGAGCATGGTTGCAAAAGACCCGCTTAAACTTGCTGATAATAAGCGCGCACAAGCGCCTAAAGTAAGCACAGGCGAGATTGTATCCGCAATTGATGCAAGTGCTACGACTATCAATTTAAAGCCCACAGGCGTAGGGAATGAAGAATATCCGGCAGAAGGTATTATTCGCGTAGCTAGTGAGGTGATGAGCTTTACTAGGGATGCGGACGAATTAACAATTGTTCGCGCTCAATTTAACACTACTGCAATAGGTCATAGTGAAGGCGATAAGGTGCAATTGTGTCTGCAATATTTAGACAGATTAGATACTATACTCGCCGATTTACTCGTTAATTATGCAGATGTTGACAGCGGTTTTATTCCGACTTTATTTTGGCAATCAGAGGTCAATGATAATTTAGGCGGGTTAATTGAAGCTTTAATAACTGAACCCACAGGCGTAACTAAACTTATAAAAGAGCTAGGCGAGCAATTCCCACATTCATTATTTTGGGATGAACGCGCGCAAAAAATACAATTAACGGCAATTAAACCACCGCCAACAGGAGCCAATGTTTACGATGAAAACTCGAATATTATATCAGACTCTTTTAATGTTGCTGATAAGCGTGATTTACGTGTCAGCACTGTGTTCGTTTATTATGGGCAGATTGACCCAACCAAAAAGTTGGATGAAACGAACAATTATGGCGGCACTTATATACGTGCAAATCTTGATAGCATTGCCCGTTATGGCGGCAACGAAATTAAGACGATATTCAGCAGGTGGATAAACCGAGACAATAAAGCGCAAGCGTTAAGACTTGCCGCCCGAATCGGTCGCAGGTTTGGCACAATACCAAGAGCAATAAACTTTGAGCTTGACGCAAAAGACAAAAACGTTTGGGCAGGTCAGGTAATCGGCGTTAATCATAAATATTTGCCAGATTTTAGCGGCTTACCTAGTACTGTTTTATTTCAAATAATCACAGCACAAGAAACCGATAACTTTAAATATACCGGCATAGAATATATTTACGATGCACTATTACCACAAGATGAGGGTGGCGGGGATGATGGTGTTATTACTCTAATTATAGAAGGCGACCGCACTAATTACAATATACGCGATATTTACAACACCAGAGGTGAAACGCCTGACGCTACCACTGTGGTTCGTGTTTTAATTGAAGGTAGTGCAAGATTAGGAAGCGCAAGCACAAACCTTGCAAGCTTAGATACTGGCTTATTCCCAACTGGCGCGACTGTTATAATTGAAAATAGAAACCTTATAATAGGCGCAGGCGGTAGCGCACAAGGAAGTATTACAGGCCAAACAAACGGCGGTATTGCTATAAACTTACAGCACCCTATCACCCTAAATAATTTAGGTATTATTGGTGGCGGCGGTAGCGGTGGCTCATCTGCAAACCTTGATGCAATTACGGCAGCAGGTGGCGGCGGTGCTGGGTATCTTGGTGGTGCTAGAGGAATAGGTGACGACGGTGAAGTCGTAAGGCAATCTCAAGACGGTGCAAATTTGTCAGGCGGCTTAGGTGAAATAAGAAGAGACAGTGGAAACTTTGAAGTAACAGGACAAGACGGCGGTGACTTAGGTAAAGACGCTGCTGGCAACAACATACTTTCAATACAGCGAAATGGAAACCAGATTATATTTACTAATGATAATCAAGGCGACATTCGTGGTACAATATCATAAAATTACGAGGATTTAATCATGGCAAGAGCAATTTGGCAAAAAACGGTCACAGATAACACAGGCGCACCAAGTAACGGCGCTCAGATTACAGTGACAATACAAGGCGGCGGTGCGGCCACTATTTTTAGTGCTCAATCCGGTGGCAGTGCTAGGACTAATCCATTCACCACTGGCACAGATGGCATTGCTAGGTTCTATGCAGAGCGCGGATATTATAATGTGAGCGTGTTTAAAGACGGCTCAACCGTTAGTTTTCCATGGAATAATCTTGGCGATAAAAACCTGTTTGATGATTTAGAAAATACCGCCTTTGTACCCTCTACCGCATTTGCACAAACATTATTAGATGATGCTAATGCAAGTGCAGCACGTACAACACTTGGCTTAGGCACAGCAGCAGTTAAGAACGTCGATAATATGGGTGATATTAATACAGGCAGCGTTTCTGCAACAAAGAGTAATGCTCCTGTTTTATCGCTTAACAGATTGAATTCTGACGGTGATGCATTAACTATTAGTAAAGCAGGTACAGAAGTATTAAAAATGGGCACTAGGGGTGGTTTGGTTTCTTATTTAGTTCTTGACCCTAGGTTAGACCGAGGCGGTGCGGGTATTGGAACAACTAATGGCTCTTTGGTGGCTTGCGACTCCGAAGGTAATAATATCGATATCGCTGTTGACTTAGGCACAGCCGATTCACGTTGGAAAGATTTATATTTAGACTCTGTTATTGCCTCAAATTCTCTTAGAGCTAATTCTATAGTGCTAACAGGCTCTACAGCACAAAAAGCCAGCGGCACAACTTGGTCAAACCCGTCTGATATACGCCTAAAGAAAAATGTTACTGATTATGACAAAGGCATAGCCGAGCTAATGCAGATTAGGGTGTGTGAGTGGGAATTTAACGGCTTGGCTGGTACTGAATTAGGACTTTACGGTATAGGCGTTATTGCTGACGAAGCGCAAGAAGTTTTACCAAAAACCGTAGATACTTACGAAGCAAAGTTAAACGAAGATGATGAAGAAGTTAGCGACATTAAAAAGTTTAACGCAACCGAAATAACTTGGTTACTTGTTAATTCTGTAAAACAGCTTCAACTCGTTATTGAGCAATTAACCGCACGCATCGCAATACTAGAAGGTGAGTAGAATGGAATATTTACAGTACATACCACTAATAGTAATGATTTGTTCAATCATAGCCGCAGCAACGCCAACGCCTAAAGATGATGCGTGGATAGCTAAAATGTATGCAGTTATCGACCTGTTCGCGTTGAACATTGGCAGAGCTAAGGATAAGTAATGGACGAGAAACGGCTAGACAGAATCGAACATAAGATTGACAAACTAGCCGACGCAATTACTGCTATTGCTCGCGTAGAAGAAAAGATGCTTGCAAGCAGTAATCGCGTTGATGCGCTAGAGGTCAGGATAGTCAGAACCGAAGCAGACTTACAAGCGATTGCGATTATGTCGCGTAAAAACTCAGGCATAGCGTCGTTTGCAGACAAGGCTTTTTGGTTAATTGCCGGTGGCGTTGTGGCAGTAGGTGCTTTTTTCGTTCGGGGTAAATAATGCTAATTATCAAGCGAGAATATTTTAAGACTTATACAAAGGGTACGTTAACATTGCCCGGTGGTACTGAACTGTTTTCGCTTGAATTGGCATGGTTAGATAACAAGCCGTTTTTCTCTTGCATACCTGAAGGCGATTACTTCTTTATTCGCGATACTCATGGCCGTCATACTTATTTTAGAGTATTAAACGTGCCAGGTAGAAGCGCCATAGAATTTCACCCTGCTAATAACACAAGTCAATTGCAAGGTTGCATTGCCCCATGTATGCAAATCGACAACGGCATAGCTAGAGCCAGCCGCGCCGCATGTGAGAAGATGCTAAGTTTTTACGGTGACGGTGACGAAAAATACTTAATGAGAATATGCTAATGAACTGGAAGGACATACAATACCTAGTAGGTAAAGTTGCACCATTTGTCGGCACTGCGTTAGGTGGCCCAGCCGGTGGCGCAATAGGGGGTATGGTGGCCAACGTGTTAGGTGTTGAGCCAACGCCGCAAGCTATATCTGACGAACTACGTGATAACCCCGAAGCGTTAATTAAGCTTAAACAGTTTGAGCTTGAGAACGAACAACAAATTAGAGAGATGGCGTTTAAAACACTCGATGTTGAGCTTAAAGATAAGCAAAGCGCTAGGCTTGCACATAAAGACAATATAATGCCAGCGGTTATATGTGTGGCCCTTACAGCGATGGTTTTGCTTGGCGGCTATGCTATATTTGCAACTGAGATACCTACCGCTAACGAAACTCTTGCCAACCTTTTATTCGGCGCCTTGATTGCAAAGTGGGGTGATAGCATTGCTTATTGGGTAGGTACTACACGCAGCAGTTCTGAAAAAAATAGATTGCTTAATAAATAGTTGCAAGAGAAAAGTAATCGCGCTATATTAACTGCACAATCACTTTCTCTCGGTTGTATCCTGTGTTTTCCCCGGCTGTTAAAGGCTGGGGTTTTTTATGTTAACTCACCCGATGCTCACGTAAACATTGCGATTTATGAAGTTAGGGAGAATAAGCCGCTTAATCGCGGTTTTTTCGTTTTAGGTCATGTAAAAAGCAATGCAAAACAAGACACAGGTTCGCAAAGAATAAACCCATATAAAGCGAAATAGTAAAGCCGTAAAAAGCGCTCAAGAATGTTAAGCATGAAAATATAATTATTAATCCGATTAAATTACTCATTTACCCACCTCATTTGCTTGCTCGCGTAAATTTTTTACTATACGCTTTAGGTCTGTTACATACACTTTTGTATCACCATAACTACTAACACAATCGTATAAAGAATCTTCAACACCCTTAGCTTGTTGTTCTAAGTCGCGCTTTGCTAAATAAAAACCAAATCGGGACTTTATGTCACCGTCAACTTTTACGTTTACCGTTTCTATTGCAATATATGAGATAAGAGGTAAGTTTTCAGTGTGGAACTTTATGTACTCGTCACGCTCTGCCGTTACTTTTTTAAGTTCGGCTTTTAGTTGGTTGATGGTATCCCAACCCTCTCGTCTCGCGGAAAACTCTTGATACCATGCTGTTCTTGTGTCTTTATACATAACTCAGCCCTTATCTATAGTGGTGTTAACACGGTAATTATTAACTACGTCAACTAAATTATTGTAATCATCCATATGAACTAAAAATGTGGAGTCACAACAAGCTGCAGGGTTTGGAAAACACTTTTTAATTGCAGAAGCTATGCTAATTACTTTGCTTTCTGTATGCGTTAGTTGCTCACGTAACTTCTCATTTTCAACACTACACTCAGCTAATGAGTCAAGACTATCGGCGGCGTTTTTTTCGTAGCACTCTTGCTCTATTGCTAACTGGTTTTTCGTCTTTGCTAGTTGCTCGCGTAGTGAAACGATTTCATCAGCGGCTTGTATATACCTACCATGTCTTTGCATTTTATTTATTGGTAAATCAGACCATAAATTAATTGGCATTCTAAGCACACCCAAAAGCATTAAATCACTCATAACCAACCCATCAAAAATAAAAAGTTAACTGCCAGCGTTGCGGTAATTACTACGCCTGCGATAACCATTGCCCAAAGCACGCAGCGTTCAAGCCTGCTCAATCTCACATTTCTATAGGTCATACAAGGTCCTTAAACATTTCGTTGAAATAGTCGTTTTCGTCAGCAAGCTCTAGCTTTTCAATCTGCGCCTGCTCGTTCTCAGCGCGCTTAGCCCTTACGCGTCTCTCGTCAGCGTCCATCACATGCTTAGATGATGTATGCCGGCTAGATGTGACAACAAACTTTTGCGCAGTGATAGTTGGCTTGTTAGATTTGGGGTTCGCCACTTTTAATAATCGACTTGTGCTTAATGACTGCACAGGCTTAGCGTTTGCAATTCTCTTGGCATATTGCTCTACCCACTTGCCTGAACGCTCGTATGTTTTACGATCACAGCCGCAACCTTTAACTTTGCCTAAGTTGCCTTTAATTACTTCGCGCCTGGTGCCGCATTTGCATTTACACTCAAACTTGCCTTTTGTCTGAGATGCAGCGATAACGGTCCAGTTGTTATAAGCTTTGCCTATTTCGATGTTCACAATAACTCTCCCTGCATTGGCTCAAACACTCGCGCCTGAGTATTAATCTCAAATATTTCAATTTCTTCTGGCGCGGTAAATCTTGCGCATGACTGGTCAAAAAAGGTGTGAAGTTTCTTCACGCTGCATTTGCCGTAACGCGAACGCTGCTTACGATTGCCGCGAGAATCAAAAAGAGGGCTGTTTGAGTCGTCTTTTCGCCCTAGCAGTTTCCAGTTGTCGCACATTTGGCAGCACTTTGGCGCTGTAATTTTATTGTTTGCTAGGCTCATAACTTTTTTAACTCCAACTGTGTTATTTTACCAAAATGAATTATTAAACTTTGCAGCTTTGCGCCGTTTGCTTTTGCCGCCCTAATATCACGGCGTATAATTTCAATTTCATTAGTGAGACAGGCGTTATTTTCACGCTTTAGTTTTTCGCGTAAATTTCTACGCTTAACCCAAGTGCCTGAAACCTTATCAACTTCTGCTTCTATTTCTTCGCTAGTCCAGAACCTTTCCATTAGTCTGCCCTCTTGTTTAAATAAACGCAGCCCATTAGCACTACATGGAACAGTGCTGGCTTATTGTGATACCAGTTGTTAAGTGTCTGCACTGATTGATTAGTAAGCTTAGAGACCTGCTCAAGGCTTTTTAGGCCGTTTGATTTTGCTTCGATTGATGCGCTCATGTTTATGCCTTTGGTTTAGCCCCGAAGGGCTTTATTATTTTATATTAGGTTTATTGATTCAGCTTCGTCACTTAGTTGCTGGTGTGCAAGTAAACATTCAACTTCATCTTTAAGGCCCGGCATAGAAACAGATTTACATTCAAAGCCTATTGAAGCTAAACATTCTTTTATCATAAAGAAATTCATTTTGCTGTTAATCATTGTTATTACGTCGTTTAATTGGTTAGTCATGTGTTTTTCTCTTTGGTTGTTTGCTTCAGTAGGGTTATAATAGCAAACAGTTTTACACTATGCAAGTACTTTATAAAACTATTTTACGTTTATCTTAAAATTATCACAGCTAATATTATCGCACCAGGTTAGCGTAGGCGTTTCGTGGTCGCCTTGCTCGGTTTCTAGCTGCATCTCACAAACCTCGCAGCAGGGTTTCTCGCTGTACATCGGTGAGCTTGGATTGTTCGCTGTGCTTTGTATCCAGTCGGGGTAGTTATTCATTAGTTTTACTCTCTTAGTAATTCAAGCATATAATCTTTTTCAGCAGACCAAACAGCAGACCTAGCAACAGACCCAGCAGCATGCCAAGCAGACCAAGCAGCAGACAAAGCAGACTCAGAAGCAGACTCAGCAGACTCAGCAGAACAAGCAGAACAAGCAGCAGACTCAGCAGCAGACAAAGCAGACAAAGCAGAACAAGCAGCAGACCAAGCAGACCTAACAGAACAAGCAGCAGACTCAGCAGCAATTCGTTTTTGCTCATCAGGGTTTTTATGATAATCAATTACTAATTCAATTGCTGAATTTACCTCTTGATTTTTTGTGGGTAATAAATTAGTTAATCGCTTTATTGCTAAATCGTGCATAAGTTTTTCAGTGTCGCCGCTAAAATTAATCAATGCTTCTAGTAGCTGCACAGGCCATTTAACTGCGTCTTCTACTTCTAAACCTTCAAAAACTGATTCACTCCAGTATCCAATCCACAAAGGTAAACCGTATTTTTCACATGCTTTTTTAATTGCATTATTTGACGTTTGCATAGCGCAACCGAAGAAACAGCCGCGATAAGATCCTTGCACTTCTTCATCACTCAACCAGTTTCCCTGCACTAGCCGGTCTAATTTTTGATGTTCTTTCATGATTTCAAGTAGTTCATTTAGTTTTTTCATTAGTTTTTCTCTTTGTTGTAAGGCGCACCCATAAACGACTGCGCGAGTTTAATGTCCTTCCTGCTATCGCCGGTGGGCTTTACACCATGGCGAGTGAGCAGGTCAATCAAGCCTTGTGTTGTTTTACTCATACCGTAGCAACTCCAGCGCCTCTTTTTTACGCTCAATAGCTCGCAACACATTAGCGCGTTTTGCTATTGCCTTGCGATGCTTAAAGTCTGGCGATGTACGTTTCATGCTACGCGCCTTGATAAGCGCTGTGGTGAACGCTTACGGTTGAATGCATGGGTGTTGTGCTTTACCGCCCAGCGATGATGATTTATGGGGTATATTGCAAGATTAAAGTTTGTAATGCTTTGGTAAATACATTCGCTCATCGCTCTAATGCTGTTATAAGCCATGTGCGATACCTGCATGAAATCTTCATCATGAATATCTAGGCGCTTGTTATTGCTGAAAAGACACTGTATTAAAATACGTGCTTGCCGGCGCTTGCTTTTGTATTCTGCTCTGTTCATATTCTCTCTCCTGGTTGATTAGCTTGTAGCTTACCACTGCTTTAATATTTCACTGCTCCGACCAGTTTGGCTTTAAATATTTCTTTTGCCATGTGCTCTACGCCAGCGTGAAAAAAAGGCACTGAACTAGCAATAACAGCTAGTGCCTCTTGCCTTTCTAGTTGCGTTTGCAGGTTAGCAACCGTATGCGCCATGTTGTAAGCGCCTATTCGTAGAAACGTCTGTATATCTTTGTGCGCGTCTTGTGGTAGTATTTCGCCGCTATACACCTTGTTAAGCTCCTTGTTTATTTCTTCCACTTTATTACCGCCTCAATTGCTGCTTTATGCCCAAGTGCAACACAGACAAAGGCGCCGTCCTTGTGGCACCTTTCTAAAAAATCTAGCTGGTTTTTTTGCCAACTGCTTTTTGTGTGGTCTTGCCTTTTCAGCTCGCAGATGAATGTTTGTGCGCCTGGTATTATTATGTCACTTGCGCCAGGTGTTAAACCTTCGCTTTTTTGCCTAGATGTTTGCGCGTGGTGCCGCTTTCCTTCATTGCGTGGGTGTAACGCTGTTTCGTATCCGTTTGCGCGTAGCCAGTTAAATACCGTTATTTGTTCAGCAGATTCAAGCGGACAGGCGCCGCGATAACTTACATCGCCATAAACTTTAAGCCACTTAGGAAACTTCATTGATTACATCCTCTGGTAGGTTGTGCCCTAGTATATTAAAAAACTTACTACCTTTTTTGCGCTGTACTTTTACGGTCACCGGCATTGTTAGCTCAAAGTTTCTAGCTAGCAAAACAAGCATGTCAACGTTATTCGCTCTACATCCTACCGCCTTACATAAATCAATCCATGATGATGTATGCTTTGGGATATACCATATTGGGAACGAGGCGTATTGTGTTGTGTAGTCTATCCTGACACTGTGATTGCCAGCTTGTGAGTGCCACTCCTGTACGCGCCATGATAAAACCTTATCACTTGTGGGAATACTGGCATCTTTTTTCATTCTAGTAAATTCAAGTATTAACTTCTCGTTTGGATCTATTAATTCAGCTTTGCATTTTTCACAATAGCGAGCGGATATGTCGTTATCGTGCTCGCACTTTTCACACTCCTTGCTTGACCATCTATGTTCGCATCGTTCATTTATGCCGCGCTCTATGTACTGGCCAAAACAGCGTCGCCCATGATGTGAGGGGATCGGTAGTTTTAATTCATCGTCTGTGAGTATTTGATTACCCATTAAGTCAACAAAATATCCTTCCTCACTTATTTCAAAACCTTCTTTATTTTCACGCGCCCTAAACATGTTAATGGTTTTGCAACTTGGGCAATTAACTTCAACCTCAGGCATTGAACCACTGTGAAATGCTTTTATATCAGGGTCGAATATATCGCCATTGGGGCAATGCCGCTCTATGTTTTTGGCGTAGTCCAATATCAAGCAATCATTCTTACCATCGTCTATACGCAATCCTCTGCCAACGATTTGTTGTAGCAAGCCAACTGACTCAGTAGCGCGCATTATGACGATACAGTCAACGTGAGACGCATCAAAGCCAGTTGTAAGCACTGACACATTAACAAGGTATTTAAAACGCTTGGCTTTAAAGTCTGCAATTATTTTCTCGCGCTCTTTTGGTTTGGTTTTGCCTGTGACTATGCGCGAATTATCTGGATCTAAACTTTCCATTATCTCGCCAGCATGTTGCACCGTAGCCGCGAATATCATCACGCCGCTACGATTAACACAGTGCTCAACAAAGTCTTGCACTATATGGTAAGTTTTACGGCCTTGACCTTCAAATACACGCTCTACGTCTTTACTATCAAACACGCCCATTTTATTAAGCGCTAGCGATTTAGTATTATAAGACTCTTTAACCGTATCAGCATGGGGCGGTGTTAAATATCCCTGCTCAATTAATTCATGTGCGGTTATACGGTGTATCAACTTATTAAAATATGGGTCTTTTGTTTGCCACTCTGGCACCGGATTATTTTTTTCATCGTACTCGTATATGTAGCCGCTGCCTAGCCGATAAGGCGTAGCTGTTAACCCAATAACCCGCACGTGTTTATTTTTGTTTCTAACATGGTCTATTATGCTTTTAATAGTTGGCGTTATACCGTGGCATTCATCTATCACAATGCCTGATATATTATTGCCAAACTTATCAATTGAATTGCTTACGGTAACAGGCGATCCAAATATTACATCGTGCGCCATTGACTTAGTGATTGAAGCGCAATAAATGCTTGCAGGGTTGCCGGTGGCTAAGTATTTTTCATGGTTTTGGATTATCAACTCTTTTGACGGTGCCAAACACAATACTTTTTTGCCGCTTTTACCGTTTATCCACATGGCAAGTTCTGCAATAATATGTGATTTACCGGCACCGGTGGCGGCTTCTATCAAACAAGGATCCAAACACTTTTTAATATACTCAACAACCGCGTCAAACGCGGCTTGCTGATAGTCTCTTAGTCTCATTAGCTTATCTTCCAGTAGGTAGACTCTTTGCCTCGGTATAACTCTAAGTCGCTATCAGGCGCAATATCTTTAATTGCTTTAGCGTATGAAATGGCGCCTTGCTTGCTAACCTTTGTTATTTTTAAGGCGCCAACTTGACCACTTTCACCGCCAGTTGCATCAACAAGGGACTGCTTTGCGTCCTCGACTTCGCTTTTAGCCACTTCCAACGATGCTAACGCTAATTTATAAACGCGTTCAAGGTTGCCGCCGTCTGTATATCGCCATGCGTTTTCGGGATTACACTGCTCTAAATAATCATCGTAAAACACCTCTAACCTGCAAAGGTTTTCAGCTATCCACAGGCTATCATAGTTTACGCGCTCGGTAAGCGAACCAAAGGGCGACCACTGGTAAAAGTCACACCACAAACGCCCGGTAACAAAAAGCTGTATTTGTATTTGCGCGTGATAATGCAGTTGTTCTTTTATGCTAATAAATTCAGGGTTATTATCTGCCCTAAATTTAAACGGGCATTTAACCTCAATCAAACCGTATTCACCAATCAAACCATCAGGAGAAGCGCCCAGCCATTCTGCATGAGTATAAAATCCGCACTCTATAACCTCGTTACCTGTTTCTAGCATGTAGTCCTGTATTGCGTTGTGCTCGCTTTTAGTGCCGTACTCGGTGGCAATGTTGCCCTTAAATTCACTTTTGGCGCCTAGCGCTTCGCGCACCATTCGGCGCATTGCATCAGCAGGTGTGGCAAAAGGTGAAAAACCAAGTATTGCCCCAACCGCGCTACCAGTAACACGGCCTTTTCTTTGCTCAAACCATTCTTGAGTTCTTTGTTCAATCATTGTATTTCTCTCTTAAATAAAAAAATAAAGGGAGGCATTGCCGCCCTTCGTGATCTAAAAAGATATGTCGTCTTCCCAATCTTCTTTTTCTTCCGGTACAGGTGTCGCTTTTTCTACCGGTGCCGCCGCTTTTTTATTTAAGGGTGCAACAGACTGTACCCAGTTGCCGGTCATTTTGCTGCCGTCGTCTTTTTCCATTTCCCAAACTTGCAGCTTTAGCGCCATTGGCTTACTAAGTAAATTCTTTTGCAAGTCTTGGTCGGTTGGTTGCGATGTTAGCTTCATCAAACCGCCGCCAGCGTTTGCATCAATAGCCGCTAGCATACGCTTGGCCTTGTCTGCTACTTTTGGATCTGAGTTGGAAACCTTCACCTTTTGGAATAACTTCCTGTTTTTGTATTCTGTAGGTGCAAGCACCGTCCAACGTAACTCAATAAAAGTACCTAACAATTCGCTAGAGTCCCACTTTGCCTGGTCACAAGCCGCCTTTACTTGGGTGCCCGAAGGCATCGGCTCAATATTACCGCCGCCAACCTCGAATTGACCTGTTTTTTCTATCTCTGTGTTATCGCTTAAATTCCAAAAACTCATAATTATTTACTCTCTTTTTTTGTCTGCTTAACTGCTAAAGTAGGGATGTACGGTAAAAAAGGATTAACACCTTTTTCAACATATAAATCTTCATCTATACCAAAACGATTTTTACTTATTTGCGCGGCGGCCGTATAACATACCGCAATCCTATTACCGCTAGACACCGCTTTTTTGCGTTCGCCGTCGCCTGTGGTAAATGTTTCTAACTTAATATAAGAAACCAAATCAACATTGTCTGTAAAATGCGGCATTGATTTTTTATGCAACCGTAATTCATAACGCGAATATGGATCAGCATCTGGTAGCTCAATAGTGCTTACGTCACTATGTGCTATAAATATAACATTCATGTTACGCTTTTCGTTTAGCACCTTAGCTGCTTTACGAACACGCCCATGTAAAGCACTTACCGCCAAATAACCGGCGCCGTAACCGCCGTTGGCTTGCGCTAAACTTTTAGGGTTTTTAATATCTTGCTCAATAACATGTTCACCAAACAATGTTTCCAACTGCGTTATTGAATCAATAACAACCGTTTGATAATTGTGTGGCTCTTTTATTAAGTCGGTTAACTGTGTCCATAGCTCATCCAGTTTACTAATAACTGGAAAAGCATCAGGGCGCATGTTTTCGGGGATGGCTTGTAAACCGTCCTCTATGCGTATAAATATAGGGTTAGGGAATGTGGCTGCAAGTGTTGTTTTACCAACGCCAGCATCGCCGGTGATTGTTGCTATGACAGGACGATCCTGCGGCTTACTAATAGTAGATAAACATGACATTAATTTGTCCTCCTCTTCTTTTCTACGTTTACAAATGTAAATCATTACTATACACTTGTAAACACTTAAATCACAAAAGAGCAAAAAAATAATGACCATTGAAGAAATCATAGAAAAACTACAAGACAGAAACCTTGCAGAAGTAGCGCGACGTATGAATATTACCAGAGCTTACTTATCGCAAATATGTCTTGGCCGTAAATGTAGCGAAGAGATGCGCCAGCGCCTAGAGGAGTACTTAACAAAATGAATCAGTATGATTATATAGAAGCAGGACTAAAAATATTCGGATTAAACGGCGTACATAAAGGTGTTTGCGGTTGCGGTAATGAAGAGTGTACCGCGCTTTTTAAACACCCTATATCATCAAACTGGCAGCATACCCCCCACTGGTCAGATGAACAACTCGAGACAATGGAGGAAATGGATCAATTTAAAACTGGCTTTGGTGTGCTAGTCGAAAACCTTTTAATAATAGACGTGGATGCTAGAAACGGCGGCGTAGAGTCTTTTAATAAACTATGTAAAAACCTTAACGCAGACTTGATAGCAAAAGCAGGTTTTGCGGTTGCTACCGGTAGCGGTAACGGCTCACTACATCTATACTTCTCACTACCCGAACCAACAGCGCTACGACAAAACCACGAGGATTACTTAGGGATAGACTTCAAAGCTAGCGGTTATGTGGTCGGCTGTGGCTCTCTTCATGCAAGCGGTAACGCTTATGAAAAAATACACGGCTCACCTTCCGACATTAAAGTGGCACCACTGGATTTACTAGCGCTACTAAAAAAGCCGGATAACTACCGCGTGAAAACAAACATGGGGATTATTGACGTTAGCGAGCAACAAGTAGCAGAAGCATTGTCATATATTAATCCAGATGTACCATACGATACATGGATACGTTGCGGCATGGCGGTACATGACGCGCTTGCAGGTAACGGATTCGAAATATGGGACGCTTGGAGCAAAGACGGTACAAAATACACAGGCGTATCAAACCTTGAGCGCCATTGGCATTCTTTTGGAAAATCATCTAGCGCCGTAACAATAGGTACCATCATTCACCTAGCAAGTGAAAACGGCTACAAAATGGATGCCGAATTTATTGTTGATGAATCATTGATGCTGGATGATGAGGTAATAGATACCATTGATATTAGCGGCATTGATATTACACGCCCGCCAGGCTTTGCCGGTGAACTTTGTGAATGGGTAAACAGTCAATGCAGATACCCCAGAGAACACCTAGCCGTAGCTGTTACGCTTGCCGCTATTGGTAATCTTGCAGGTATGCGCCATGTTGATGATAAAGACGGAATGACAGCAAACCTTTTAGCCTTTTGCGTAGCAGGCTCATCAACTGGTAAAGAAGCAATACAAAGCGCCTTTTTAAAAATAATGCAGGTTGCTAATATCGCCAGTGCTGTACATGGCGGTATTAAATCAGAGCAGGAAATAGTCAGAAACCTAACACGCCACCAAGCCGCTTTTTATTCGGTTGACGAAATGGGGATCGTATTATCAAAAATAATTAACGCAGGTAAAAAAGGCGGCGCCGTTTACCTTGAAGGCGTTATCGGTTTAATCATGTCCGTATACAGTAAAGCCGATGGCTCTTACACAGTAAGCGGCGACCTAAAAGAACAGATAAAAACAGACCTAGTAAAAGAACTTGCCATGTGCCGCAAAAAAGTAGACGAAAACGAGGATAAATTAAACGTCCACGAAAACAGGATCCCATCCATTGAGCACGCGCTTAAAAATATCGACTCAGGACTAGACAGCCCTTTTTTATCATTAGTAGGCTACACAACCCCAGTAACTTTTAACGACCTTATAGAATATGAATCAGCAACTAACGGATTTTTAGCCCGTTCTTTAATATTTGAAGAAAGCGAAAACAATCCAAAGCGAAAGAAAAACTATAATAAAAAAGATATGCCCGACCAATTACGCTCAGTACTTTACAACCTATTCCATAACGGCTCCTTTGAGCAGACACAGGGACGCATTGAGCACATTGGTACAAAGGCTAGCGTTATCACAGAAAGCGCCGCCAGTGACATGCTAGACCGCGTATATGATGTATTTTGGGACATGGCAGAAGAAGCAAAGACCGGCACAGGATTAGAAGCGGTGCCAAGGCGCGGATATGAACTTGTAGCAAAGATAAGTTTTATCCTTTCTATACCGTCAGGCATTAGAACCGCCGAGCATGTGCGCTGGTCTTTTGCCATAGTAAAGCGTGATATTGAAAGAAAAATGCGCCTAGCTTATGCCAATATGAATGAAAAAGAAGATCCAACAAGCGCAATCGCCGCCAAAATTCAAAATATATTAGAGCAAGGAGAACAAAAAACAGGCGTTATCGTCAACCGATGCCGACCATTTAAAAAGGATAATGTTATAAACGTGTTAGATGTTTTAACAAAAAAACAGTTTATTACCAAAACACACCACGATAAAACAGGGAACACAAAAAGCTTCGACATGTACAAAATCGTATAAAAAACATACAAACTTAGCTAAAACTAGGTTTTTTTATGCCTTTTTAAAAGTCAATAGTTACGAATAGTGAGTGGATAGTTATGCACTTTTTTTGTAAGTTCATAATAACTATAAAGAAAAAAGTGAATAGACACCAATAGTGAATAGTAGCCGAGAAGTACATATAAACATATAAATATATCCCTTAAATACCAGTAGTATAATAGAGTAATAGCTATACCCATTATTTTAGTGTTTTAAAAAATATAGTATATATATACTATTAATCTATTAACTATTAAGTAATATAAATATATTAAAAACAGTAACTTACAAACAAAGTCATTAGTAGGGAGTTTACTATTAACTTCTATTGAGTTTTTGCCACTGGTCGGAGCAGCTTAATAACTAATTTGTGTTATTGTAATTTTTTAAATAATCAGGTGATTTATGATTAAATGTATAGTGCCAGTATCAGGCGGTAAAGACAGCCAGACGTGTATGAAGTTAGCGTTAAAAGATTTTGATAAATCCGAGATAATGGGTTTATTTTGTGACACTAAGTTTGAGCATCCTTTGACCTATCAGCATGTTAAAGATATTGCAAAAATGTACGACGTTAAAATAACAACGATTAACGCAGGCTCAGTTAAAGAGAAGGTCGAAAAGTATAACCGGTTTCCTGGTGGTGGCGCGAGACATTGCACCGATGAGCTAAAAATCACACCGAGCAAGAAATTTTACAAAGCTTTTGCAGAGGAACAAGGCGAAGGTTTTGTGGTTTATTATGGTATGCGCTCAGAAGAAAGCGCAGAACGAGCAAAAAGATATGATGGTAAAATGGGCGAAGAAATATACGAGCCGCACGAGATAATGAGTAAATATCCAAAGTACCTTGGAAAGCTTGGCGTTCGGTTTAGGTTGCCAATTATTGAATGGACAAATAAACAGGTTTTTGATTACTTGGAAGGTGAACACAACCCACTTTATGACGCAGGGTTTGATCGTGTTGGCTGTTTCCCTTGCTAGGCTGGCGGTGACAGGTGGAAAGAAAAAGCCTTTGCACATGATGCCTTTGGGAAAGAGCAGCGCATAAAAGTTTCAATCATTGAGGAAAACATTGGTAAATCAGTATTTACTAGCAATGGCGCATTACAAAGGAACAACCCTAACCAGCGCAGCTTATTTGACGACTCATCGTCTGGTTGCAGAGTTTGCGACATTTAACTGGTCGGAGCAGTAAAACGCAAAAAGTAGTTTATAGTGATTTTACATTAACAAACGAAAGATAATTTATGAACAGGCGACACGACGACAAAGGTTTGATAAGCAAGCGTTCAGCGATATACATAATAATCATATGCGCGGTGCTCATATTTTTAGGCGTGTCGAGCATGGACGCGAAAGACCAGGCAGCACAAGAAGCTTACT
>Ga0306898_1000399_pt1 | contig 17355 bp, 21 predicted proteins | sample AntRauMFilla1564_FD_190424 | JGI IMG/M metagenome (GOLD analysis project Ga0306898, IMG submission 190424) | Saline lake microbial communities from Rauer Islands, Antarctica - Metagenome Filla 1 #564 (v2) (version 2) | ecosystem: Environmental > Aquatic > Non-marine Saline and Alkaline > Saline ...
TGGCGGACACGTAGTTCCAATCCAACAAGTGGAGCGGGACTTCTAAATCTAGGTACATTTTCAGTTCGGCGGACGTTTAATGCTTCTATTTTTCGATTTCAATTTTATGGTCCACTTGCTTTATCCGCGCTTAATGCGTTCATGGTCGTGTCAACTCCGAAAAAACTGGCGTTGTCATCAAATAAAAAAGAGGCGATTCTCTCCCAAAAGACTCTTCGCGTTAGCTACTCGTCTTTTGTCATCACAAAATTTAGTGGAATAGTGGTGTCGCATTAAGAAAATCCTCGTCCATTTCAACCCACGATTGTTTCTTCATACTTGAATAATCGATGATCTCCACATCCCAATCCTCAATACGACCCAGAGGGGGAGGTTTGGAAACAACTGACTTGACCACGATAGGTTTGGCAACAAAACGGCATTTTTCGCTACGATGTCCTTTTTCCCCACAGGAGTGGCACGGAGGACAAGTTGGGCACTGCCGCACGGTGTGACCGACTTTGCGGCAAAAGTAGCAAACTGGCATGATTTGGTAAATACTTATCTTTCTCTTATCTTTCTTCTCTAAATATATTCATTTAGAAATCATTAAATCAATTTTTAAATAAAAAAGAGCTTCTCCCAAAAGACTTCGCGTTAGCTACTCGTCTTTGTATCAAATAAAAAAGAGGCGATTCTCTCCCAAAAGACTCTTCGCGTTAGCTACTCGTCTTTTGTTACTTGATATTTAATCTTCAAGCGTTTCCCAGTCATCCAACTCGCCATTGTCTTCGATTACCAGTTCGGGTTCGGGTTCGGGTTCGGGTTCGGGTTCGGGTTCGGGTTCGGGTTCCGCCTTCTTCCATTCCACCATTTTGTCCCGATGGTCTAGGAGGATTTGCGTCAGCTCTTGAAGGCTGATACCTTGTTTGTAGGTGCGCGCGCGGATTCTTGGTGCCTTGCTTATTTCGATTTCACCTTTGTTACTAGGAACGATATAGTTGTCGGTGCGCGACGCGTCTAGAATGTAACCCATCCATACTCGCTGGTTTTTCCATCGCAGTTCACAATCTTTGTGCGCCATTCTCGTGATAAGAAGTTCCATGTTGAACGTAGGCGCGTCGACTTCGCGTTTGACCCAATCCGAAAGGTTCGACCATTGCCGGTCGCCAAAGATAAAAGGTTTTTTGCCGTAGCGAGCCTTAAGTTTTGAGTTCGTGATAACGAAGTTCCCGCTAAGGAGCCCCGACTCGAGCGTGTTCATTTCAGTGCGTTTGTTTGTAAAATCGTTTGCGTTCGTATTGTTTCGCCAGCCTTTTCCAGTTGAACTTTTTCATTTCAATTTAATTTAAAACGCTTGAGGTCAAGTAAATCATGCTTGACGTCAAATAAATGCTTGAGGTCAAGTAAATCATGCTTGACGTCAAATAAATGCTTGACCTCAAGTAAATCATGCTTGACGTCGAGTTATGTGCGTCTCCGCGCAAGGTCGACAAAATTGAAATGAAAAAGTTCAACTGGAAAAGGCTGGCGAAACAATACGAACGAACGAACGAACACGCAACCTACAATCATGACAACTTTCGAGCAAATCGAGGCGGCCGTCGCCGACAAGCGGGTGTCGTACAAGGAGCTGGTCGAGGCGATGTGCGCGAACACGGTGAACGCTGAACGCATGGCGAAAATTTTCGCGGACATCGTGCTCCCCGAAGACGACCCGAAGGTCTTGCGCAAGAAGTACCGCGACGAGCAAGCCGAGCAACACGGAGACGACAAGGCAGCCATCAAGGAAGCGATGGTCGCCTACGACAAGGAGCACAAGCCCAAGACGAAACGGGTCCCGCCACCTCCGCGTGTATGGACGGACGAAGACAAGGCGAAAATCAAGGCGAAGAACGCTTACGTCAAGGCCAAGGAACGCGAGCAAGGCGACGACGTGACCGTTGCCGAGCTGAAAACTCTTCGCAAGGAGTGGCGCAAGGAGTTCGACATGGCTCTCCCAAAGCCGGAAGACGAGCAAGTCGACGAGCAACCTGACGAGCAAGCTGTGGACGAGTTGTCTGACGACGAGGGCGCTTTTCTCGGCTTCGAGGAGGCGGAGTCTGGAGACGACGCTACGCCAACGCTACCGACCGTGACGTTGTATCCAACACCGCTGGCACCTGAAGTCCCCAAGGCACCTGAAGCTCCGAGCGGTCTGACCAAAGAGGAGATGAAGCAATACAAGAAGCTCCAAGCCAAGAAAGCGACACAGACGGAAGAGGAGAAGAAGCAATACAAGGCACTTAAGGCGAAGGCGAATGCGAAGGCGAAGGCGTAAAAACAAAAAAAAACAAAAAAAACAAAAAAAAGGATGGGTGACGGCCCTACTTTTTTTTCGTATGCGCGTCTTATAAGCCAGTAGGATTATAAATTGAAATAAAAATCCTACCCTATTCAAGTCTGGCAAACAATATGATTCTTTCGCAAGATTTACCCGTACTAGAGAGCGATATGGCGGCTGAGATTATTATCAGTCATGTAGACGAACAAAATGCCGGGGTGTTTGATGTGCTGGAATCTTCTTATGATGACCGCAACCAGATGGTTGTTTTGGTGGTGTATTGGTACGAAGACGACAATTTCTACAAAAAGCTGGTTCGCAAAGACAGCGACTACTTTCGTGATGTGGTCGTGGTTCCATTTCGGAAGTGTATCTCAAACATCGCGACAAGTAATGAGCGAGACCGCGCGTGGTACAATCAGCACCTCCAAGAGGTCTACGTGAACAAATTTCATTTGAGTCCTAATGACGTGTGGAAATATTAAACAAAAAAAAAAGCAAACAAAAGACGAGTAGCTAACGCGAAGAGTCTTTTGGGAGAGAATCGTCTCTTTTTTACTTGAGAGCAATTATGTGGGGCGTTTTTGTGAATCGTTGTCATCAAATAAAAAAGAGACGATTCTCTCCCAAAAGACTCTTCGCGTTAGCTACTCGTCTTTTGTTGCTTATTCAAAGCTTTTCCTAGTCATCCGGAACGGACGAATATGGCCCTTCTTCTTCGCTAACCCAGGAACAAATATTATTGTCATTTTCGCTAAAGTATTTTTCTATTTGTTTCAAAATATTTACATCCGCCATAATTCTCTTTTTGTCGGCGTCGTTTTTGGACATGGTGTGTTCTTGGAGCACCGGTTTAGCAAATGATACAAATGCCTGGCGTGTTATGATAAAGTTTACTAAACCATCCAGGTCAGCCACCTTTTCATCTGGTTCCAAATGTGATTTTGCATCTTTCTTGCTCTCGAAACAATTTTCACAATACATGTGCTTAATCTCGTTGAAGTCATTGTAATATTTATCCCCAATCAATCCATCGTCATAACATCCACAATTGAATAAAACTCGTTGTCCAACGCATATGGCTCCATATTGCTCCATACAATAGTGCGGCTGTGTAAATGTAAACTCGCCATTTATGTCTCCTTCGTAATATCGGGGCATGATTCAAATAATGAATTGTAACTATTTAATCGAATCAATTTTTCAATAAATGAACGTTGTTATAAAAATTGAAATAGATTTTTTCTAGAAATAAACGCCTACAACTAATCATGTCTATCCCATCGTTTTGTATCCCGCATATGATGTCCTTCGTGACTGACGAAAAGGTCACTGACGTGTTCAACGAATTGTTTGGATGCGAGTGTGTTGAAAACGTTCAAATGGTTCCTATGGAGAAAAATGGAAAGATCTACCAAATGTGCTTCGTACACTTCCACGATATGTACGTCGACCCGGAAATGGGTGGTGGAAAATGGAGCAAGTTGGACGGACCTCAGGCATTCTTCAAGCTCGCGCCAGACCAAAAGAGAATCAACCCTTCTACCGACCAACCGTACTTCTGGAAGGTGTTTCTCAACAAGACCACCAAGAACAAGCCAGTTATCTTGGATTAAACAAAAAAAAACAAAAAAAAAGGATGGGTGACGACCCTACTTTTTTTTGTCTCCTGGGTTCAGAACTAATCTTTTACAACGTCGCAAAAAACTTTACAAATTGGACTTGTGTGAGTTGTCCACCAATCCGACCGCTTGTTTGAGTCGCGGGATTGGATGACTATTTTTTGAGGTTATTTCACCAATGAAACGACGAACCTGAAAATTGAAATGATATCCAAACGGCGTAAGATATCATGAACTTTTTAGCGAACGAACGCCTTGAACAAATGAATTGGTTTAGTTTGTCGGCCAATCCAAGCGCGATTCACTTGATGGAATCGAATCTCGACAAGGTGGAATGGTCTGTGTTGTCAGGCAATCCAAATGCGATTCACTTGTTGGAAGCCAATCTGGACAAGATCGATTGGGATAGGTTGTCAGGCAATCCAAATGCGATTCACTTGTTGGAATCGAACATCGAAATGGTCAATTGGGATAGGTTGTCAGTCAACCCCAACGCCATTCATTTGTTGGAGGCCAATCTGGACAAGGTGGATTGGTGGATTTTGTCAATCAACCCTAACGCCATTCATTTGTTGGAGGCCAATCTGGACAAGGTGGATTGGTGGGTGTTGTCGTACAACACCAATGCCATTCATTTGTTAGAGGCCAATATAGACAAAGTATGCTGGGGTTCATTGTCTGAAAACCCAAAGGCAATTCACTTATTGGAGGCCAATCTCGACAAAGTAGATTGGAACCAATTGTCGTCCAATCCCAATGCCATTCCTTTGTTGGAATCGAATATGGACAAGGTCAATTGGGATTCGTTGTCGGTCAATCCAAACGCCATTCCTTTGTTGGAATCGAATATGGACAAGGTGGACTGGATGATGTTGTCAGCCAATCCAAACGCCATTCCTTTGTTGAAAGAAAACCTAGGCAAAGTATGCTGGGTATCCTTGTCGGAAAATCCAAAGGCATTCAGGTACGACTACGAAGAAATGAAAGCGTCGCGTGATGCGCTCGCCGAAGCCTTGATGAAAGAGCGTTTCCACCCCAAACACATCACCCTGTTTGAGTCGTGGGGATTTTGATGAATAAAAGGGTCGAGACTTTTTTATGTCTACAATAAAAATAAGGCGTGAGTAACGTTCCCACAGGTTATAAATGAATATTCGGATTAGAAGGTCACGCACTCCTTGATGGGTTCCTGGGCGTATTCTTTCGAGCGACGGTCCAGACGCCTCGCCTTGTCGCGGACTTTCTTTGCCCGCTTGTATTTGAGGTATTTCGCGTGTTTTAGGTTATTCATCATGTTAGCCTTGTTCTATTTATTTTTTCATTTCAATTTTTATAATAAATGAGTCTGTTTTTTAAGAAATGACTCGGATTTATTTATAGAGTATTCAATTTTAAAATTGAAACATTTTACAGGGAGAATTAATACACCCTCCCATCTATGCTTCCACAAGACCTTCTCGACTTGATTGCTATGTTTTCCGGGTCTTATAGGGTCATACGGACTCTTAAGACCTCACCGTCCATTACATTTCATCAGAAAAATGTCTCACTCGTTTACGGACAAGTACAATCGGGGAAGACATCTATGATTTTCAACCTTATTCAACAATCTACATTACCTTGTGTTCTTATCATACAGAATAGTCTTCTTGTGTTACAACAATACAAACAACGTATGGATACTCAGCGCATTTCATATTCTACCGTATATCAACAAAACCCTTCGGCTAAGGTCACTATCCTTATGAATAACTCGCACCAATACAGCAAGTACATTCCGCCATTACACTTCTCCCTCATTATGGACGAATCCGACCTTACCCGTCACAATCCATTGCTTCCCTTATCTACCAACCAATTCCATGTCACGGCTACACCTTTCCGCTACAAACCAATATTTGACCGAATCATCCGCATTACACCACCAGAGGATTATTATGGAATCGAAAAAGTAAACTATCTTAATAAACCATATGATGAATGCGGAACCACAGATTATGTACCTATTGTGGACGATTTCACGGCTAATGACGGTGGTATTTTGCTCATCAGCGAGTTTAACTTTGTCTCTGAAATGCATTCACAAGCGGGAATATTGTCTTTGAAGTTTGACCTACCTATTCTTGTGCTTTCTACACAAAAAAAAATATATAGACGCGGGAAGTCCAACATGGTCTCTGAAAATAATATTTCTAAGATTATCGATTCTATACCTAGCAAGCATATCATTGTCATTGCCAATCGGATGGCCAATCGCGGGCTATCGTTTACTTCGACCGATTTCAGAACACACATTACGCACCAAGTATTTGGAAAGTGGCATTCCATTACTTCCTTTCTCCAAAAATCTCGCATTTTTGGAGTATACAAAGACCAACCCAACTTGAAAGCCTATGTACCACCTGACTTTATCAAAAAAATTATCTTATACAAGAGCAAGATTTCGTTAAATATTCCTTTGTATAAACCCAACAAGGAAAACTTATATTATATTGATAAACCCATTTAAACAATTCCCTTATTTTATTATAATATGGCGTATCCTGTTAATCTTTCTTCTCTACACTTTCAATACAAGACCGCTTTTGATGTGTTGAAGATGTATTTACCCGACAAAACGGATGATGAACTTTCGTCTATGGTGTTAGAGTTTAAAACAAAAAAGGAAGCATCAAAACCACCTAAGGCACCTAAATCGCCTAAGGAACCTAAAGAACCAAAAGAACCCAAGGAACCTAAGGAACCTAAGGAACCAAAAGAACCTAAGGAACCAAAAGAAGTGAAGAGCAAGAAATCCAAGGTATAAATGGTTTGAATGTATATCTTTTTATACATTCAAATACTTTCGAATACTTTCGAATACTTTCGTTCATTATGGACGTTTTACTCTATTTTTTATTGAGATTTACAGAAAATACGACAAGCCATTCGGTCAATATCGTTTAATATTATGGAGACCCTAGCTTGCAAATCACAATAAACACAGGGACTTTATTGAACTTTGTCTCTATTTTTATGACCACAAAGAATACATTGATGAGATAATCTCTTTATTTTTTTTGTAGAGACAAATGTGAACATCGCGAATTGAATGACGATGCTAACAAATATTTTATAAAAGAAAAAAGCAATCGGTAAAAATGAATAATATATTTCAGATTGAGACAATATTTATTATAAATCTTTTTTTAATGTAAGGAAATCACAATCTAAACTATATGGTTTTTCCAATATATATTTTATTTCCCATAATCATATAACATATTCGTGATGTGTTTTTATTCGTCCATAGTAATGTTTCATTTAAATGGTCGTATGCTTCTTTATTGTATTTATAATCATTTTTATAACTATATATATTCGACCATTTATACAATATATCATTACGTGTGGTGTTTGAAATCATATCAATCGGTTGTTTAAAGACGTTGCTATGACGAATGAAATAATACCCATACAATAACAAAAAAAAACGCATTGTATATCTTATGTTTAAATAGGTTGAGTCTCGATTATAAAAAATATATTTTACATTCAGGATACGAGACAAATTTTAAAATCGGACGACTGGAGCTGACCCGTGAGTTTGTAAATATCCAGCAACCAAATCGCCTTCTGTCCCGTTGGGTGTGTGGTATATTGTGTCTCCAATTTTGGCACCTTTTTCGTGAAGGAACTTGACCATTTCGAGGGAACCATTTCCACAAGCAATCATCATAGGTGATTTTAAATAATAGTTTACATCACAAAATGTTCCAAGGAGTTTTGCTCCATTATTTGGTCCTAATTCAATCGCACAATGTTCATTTACGTCTTCTCCCATTTGAATAATTTTTTCTACGGTTTTTATGTCATTTATTTCACAAGCATAATGTAGGGTTGATATAGGGATTACGTCTGTAATATTTTGTCCATCTTCTCTTTTTCCAACCCATTTTCCTTTTACTTTTCCACCGAAATCAGTTACGAAATCTTGCGCATAGTGATTTTTATTTAAAGTAGCGTGAGTGAATAAAGATATAGGAGTTCTTGCCCCAGAAAAGGCGAATTTTGTCCATATCCCATGGCGCTTAACATTACCATTTAATGTATTGATATTTTCTTGACTACAATTCTGTATGTCTTTATCATAATCCGTATCAAATATGGGGTGAGTTATAACACATTTCATCATTTCCGTCAATTGTTTCACTTGTTCTTGAAGTTGTTCGCATAGTGCTTGCTGAGACGCGATTTTCTTTTCACATAGTGAGACATAATGCTTCATGTCTGCCTTGACTTGTTGTGGCGTCAAATCCACATCGCGCAACGCCTCCGCCGAAGCGTCAATTCGAGACTCCAAATCCATTTTATCACACAAATAGGTTGCGTATTTCTTGAGAATTGGGCGGGTTTTTATGGTTCCGTTCACATAAGATTCGGGGTCTTGTTCGATAGGTGCTAACGTATCTTGAAGTTCACCTTCGTCGTCGAAAAACTCGCCACAATGTTCACGATGGGTTTTTATTTGTTCCAACAATTCAGAGTGTTCTTGTTTCAAGGTGTCAATCGTCATAGAACCACCCACAATAGGTACAGAAATTTCTTCAGCCATAGTTTAGAGACCTTAATAAAAAGGATAAAGTATTTCAATTTTTAAAATAATTATTGACATACTTTATCCTAACTACTCAACAAATAATGAAATCAAAAAAATATAAAAGGAGACAATCCATTTTATATTTTTCTTTACACCTTTTTTCTTTTCAAATACTTTCGTTCAAATAAAATATATGATACATTTTATTATATATTTCAAAATTCAGGAATGTTTAGGAATATTAACTAAAAATGGTTAAAATTAATTATTTAAAAAATTGATTTAAAAATATAATATTATGCTATAACAACGAAAAATGGTTAAATATAGTTGCGAAAAATGCGGAAAAGAATTTACCCAAAAGGGACATTATACCAAACATACTACTAAAAAAATTCCTTGTGTTTTTGAAAGTAAAATTGAAGAAATGATTGAAAAGGTTGTTGCTAAAAAAATAAACGAAATTAAAACAACTTCACCAAGCGACATAATTAACAATATTGAAATTGTTTATGATAATAAACTTGTTAAAGATGTCCCTACAAAAAAAATACATATCCCAAAACCGATTTTAAAGTGGGTTGGCGGAAAAACCCAAATAATAGATAAACTTATTACGGATTTTCCAGTTGAAATAAATAATTATCGTGAAGCATTTTTAGGAGGAGGCAGTGTTTTATTAACTTTATTATCTTATGTAAAAAGTGGGATTATAAAGATACAAGGTAATATATATGCGTATGATTTGAATGAACCATTAATTTATATCTACAAAAACATTCAATCACGCCATAATGAATTATATGATATACTGAAAACTATTATTACGGATTTTAACGAATGTGGAAATGGAGAAATAAATAGAACACCTACAAATATAGCAGAAGCAAAAATCGCAAAAGAAAATTACTATTATTGGATAAGAAGTGAATATAATAAATTATGCTTAACCGATAAAAAAAGTATATTAGGTTCTGCTATGTTTATATTCTTGAATAAAACTTGTTTTAGAGGTGTATTTAGGGTTGGTCCAAAAGGATTTAATGTTCCATACGGACACTATAACAATCCAGAAATTATAAACAAAGAACATTTAGAAGAAATACATAATTTAATTCAAAATGTAGTATTTGAATGTTGTGATTTTAATACATCACTAACAATTGTAGTTCCTAATGATTTTGTATATCTTGACCCTCCATATGCTCCCGAAACAGATACTTCATTTGTAGGATATACTGAAAATGGGTTTAACATAGAAAATCATAACAATTTATTTAAATTAATACATATTTTAACCGATACAAATAAAAAAATAATGTTAAGTAATGCTGATGTGAGTTTAGTGCGTGAAAACTTTACAAATGAAAAATATAGCACATTATCAATTTTATGTAAAAGGTCAATTAATTCCAAAAATCCAGACGCAAAGGCAAAAGAAGTTATTATAAAGAATTATTAAACCATGTATCAAATGTTTCAAAATAGTTTTCATCGTCGCCAAATAAAACAGCAATATTAGTTTCATTAAATATTGTATTTAATATTATATATTTTTTTTCGTTTGAAATAAGTTTATTTTTCAAAAACTCGCTTACGCAAAATCCATAAAACACCTCAAACTCTGCACCCAAAACTATTTCATACTCTCTTTTAAGCGAAGGTCCCGACCATAATTTAGTTTCTACTGAACCCTCTACATTTTGTTCTTTTTTTTCTAATATTTTTATCACTTTTCTACCGCTTGTATATTCAATAATATACGCTTCATCGGGACATCTAAACAACTCAATATTGTATTTATTTTTCATATACATTTTTAGTCCATTTTGTAATACAAAGACAATTGTTTTATCTTCAAATGTTTTTGATAAATAATAGTCATATGCTTTTTTGGGTTTTTTTGTAAAACTATTTTTGGTGTATCCGATTTCTAATAATCTTTGTTGATTATTAGTTTTTTCTTCAAACTTTTTCCCATAATAATTTGTATTCGCACCACCAGCACCAGTCCCCTTATTAATAATTATTAATTGCGTATTTTCTTCTGTTGTGTTTGATTCACTCATCTTTATATAATAATGTAATACTTATATGTTTAAGTATTTCAATTCAATTTTTTATAAATCAATTTTATGAAAAAATAAATCAATAATATATATGCCTTCTCATAAAAGTAATGATTATAAATTAACAGCAGTTCAATATTATTTAGTTGAAGACAATACACAAGAAGAAGTGTAATGCGTTGGGTTGAAAGATATAAAAAAGATGGGAATGTTGATATTCATTATAGAAAACCAGTTGCTTATAAAGTTAAAAAAAATATGTAAAATTTTTAGTAGATGAAATAAATAAAAATAAAACAATTACTTTGCAAGAACTACACCAAAAACTCAAAGATAAATATAAAGGTGTTGATTTAACAACAACGCAAATTTTTAGAGTAATAAAGACAATAATATTACTTTGAAAATCACAAGAATACGACACGAACCAGTAAAGCGTTTTGGTAAATATATTGATATAAACGCAAACATCAAGAAATTTTATGAAGAAATAAAAAAACATAAAATAGAAGATATTATTTGTATTGATGAAACAAGTATAAAATCATTACAAAAACGAAATCACTGCTATAGTAGTAAGGGTAAGCGTTGTGTTATAAAAACACAATCTCAAGAAGTATTCAAGAAATATACGGGTATATTTGCTATTTCTGTAAATGGGGTTGAAGGTTGGGATTTATATGAAAAAAGTGGAATTTTTAGAAAAGTGTATTACAGGAAAATAAGAATAAATTAATTATTTTGGATAATGCGAGTAGTATAAAAGCTTTAGTAAATAACCACAATAATATTTTATATGCTGTTCCATATCAACATTTTACCAATTCCATAGAAAACTACTTTAGTATGTTGAAATCACGATTACAAAAGTTAGATGGTTTAACACATATAAATTAAAAGAAAATATTACGAAAGTAATTAGTGAAATACCTACAGAAAAATATGAAAATATTTTCAAAGGTGCTTATGAAAGACCAGAAAAATATGTAGCAAAAAATAAAACCAGAAAAGTTAAGAAGAATTACTTATAAAATCGGCGTTTGAAATGTAAAAAGGTGTAAAATCGGATCACCAGACAAACTAATATTATAACTATATATTATGGATAATATTCTAAAATATCAAATAATTATGTTTATGGTGATGACTATTGTGGGTATATGTTTTAACGCTATGAACGCATTAGCATTTAGTATTAGTCATCTTTATTTTTCTTATGGTCTTTTTTATGGTGGTTGTTTAATGGCCTCTAATATGATATGGGCGCATGAAATTATTCATTATTTGACTCATAATCAGATAAATATTCGAGTATTTTTTATTGGACTATTTTTGTCTCTTTGTTTTGTTTTTATTTTAAGACAACAATTCTTTGTGAATGATGAACAATATTTAAAACGTATGATTAGTCATCACTCAACCGCACTCACGAGTAGTTATAAAATTTTAGAAACAACAAATGATCCTAAAATAAAAAAATTAAGTGAAACAATCATTAAAACCCAAAATAAAGAAATTCAATATATGAAATATTTGTTAAATGAATAAAAAGGTCACCAAAAAAGAGGAGGTGGACTTAATTTTTGTCAAAATCATACATAATATTGGATCTCTCCCGACGATTTACATTGGTATGGATTGTCGCACAATTACAATGCTATTCACTTATTGGAGCACCATCTTTACAAGATTCATTGGTCTTCTTTATCGGCTAACCCAAGCACTATTCACATATTAGAGACTAATCTTGACAAGTCAATCTGCAGTGAGTCTCTAAAAATTTTGCCATCTTTACGTATACTTATTTACGAAACACTCCAAACTTAAACTACATAAACATCTCATTACCGAATATTTACTTACTATTATTGAATTTAATTAGAGACAACCTTACTATTATTATTATGAAAAGAACTTTTACTGAAACGTTTATAAAACAATATGATCATAACCTAAAAAAAAGACAATTTCCTAGTCATCAGTCGCATAACCTAAAAAAAAGACAATTTCCTAGTCATCAGTCGCATAACCTAAAAAAAATGTGCCGTTGTTACATACAACCCATTACACCAACTTATGCTCCTATCCTGTATGACCTCGATAAAATAGATTCGACCAATTCGATACGGTATCATTCTTTTTTATTTTTTTGATTATACATTACTAGTTTTATTTCATCATTTTCTTCGTTCTTCTTTGCCCTCCTTCCATACCCTTCAAACATTTTAAGGGTGTTTTTCTAACTTTTTTTTTATACTACCAATTTGACCACACAAGGATAATTTACCTTTTTTGAATATTTGTTCGATTTCTTTTGCATCAGGATTTTCCTTTACTCCAATTTCCAAACTTCGTATAAGGTTTATATTTTCGGTTATATTTTCGGTTTTGGGTTCATTGTTCAAATTCTCTATAATTTCTATCTTCGTTTTACCATTTATTTTTTTTGAACACTTAATATTTGAATTTGTGACAAACGTCCAACAATTTGATTTTCCTATAAAGGATATATTATCAGATTCATTTTGTTGTATTTTTTTTACATGAATGGGTTACCACATGAACGGGGGGTTGATTTAAATATTGGGTCTTTGTTAAACCATACCATAAATTTTTTTAAATTACCATTTTCTAAGTATTCTCCATTTTTAGATTTATTTACCCTCATCTATATTATTACAACTCAGTACATGTTGTGTAAATCTAAATGATTGAGTCATTTATAAAAGGAACATATTTTAAATATTGCTTCTACGATTCGTCATAAATATATTAGTTGTCTTATTCAATGAACGTTTGTTGGTTATAACATTCATTGGTTGGTTGTCGGAAAACCTAAAAGCATTCGACTACGACTACGAAGAAATGAAAGCATCGCGCGATGCGCTATCCGAAGACTCGATGAACAAAAAAAGGATGGGACTTTTTTTTGAGGTAAAATTGAAATTGTATGGTAATCATCTACAAGTAAAAGAATGAATAAGTTAATTTACGAAGCGTCATGTTTTCCATTTATGGATTTATCTATGCGTTTGTCGCGCGACCCGTGTGCGGTGAATTACTTGGAGAAACATCCAGAATTAATTCATTGGGTTTCATTGTGTTTGAACCCAGAAGCGGTTCATATTTTGGAACGAAACCCAGAGAAAATCGATTGGTATTGGTTGTCCAACAACCCAAGTGCGGTTCATTTATTGGAACGCAATGTAGACAAAATAAGTTGGTTTTGGTTGTCCAACAACCCAAGTGCGATACATTTGTTGGAAAAACATAAAGATAAAATAGATTGGTTACAATTGGCTGGTAATCCGAACGCGTTACCTTTGTTGGAACATAACCTAGACAAAGTGTATTGGGGAGCATTGTGTGTCAACCCAAGCGCGATTCCTTTGTTGGAACAGAACATAGCCAAAGTGTATTGGGGAACATTGTCTAGAAACCCAAATGCTGTAGAACTTTTAGAAAAGCATATGGATAAAATTGTGGACGAAATCGATTGGGAATATTTGTCTGAATACTCAAACGCGATACATTTGTTGGAAAAACATAAAGATAAAATAGATTGGTCGTTGTTGTCTCGCAATCCAAACGCGTTGCCTTTATTAGAACAAAACCTCCACAAAATAAATTGGACTCATTTGTCTACAAACCCCAACGCGGGAGATTTGTTGGAAAAGCATATATACACCGTGATGAACCGGTTCGATTGGTCTGATTTGTCTAGAAACCCGAGTGCCATAGCTTTGTTGGAACGAAACTTTGACAAAATCGATTGGTATGAATTATCTGCCAACCCAAATGCGAGGCGTTTGTTAGAACAAAACCAAGATAAAATAAATTGGTATAGTTTCACAGAATATAACCCATGTTTATTAATATACGATTACGACGCAATGAAAGAAGCAACGTCATTATTCCACGAAGAATTGATTCAGAAGGTGCTTCACCCAAGGCGTCTGATGAAATACTTGGAACAATACAATTACGACATCGCTTCCGAAGAGTATTATTCCGCGTTTTAGAAATACATTTGACATATTTTTTTTAAAATTGAATATAACAAATACATATAACGTATACTATGTACAAGTTATTGTTTAACAAGACAAACTTTAATGCGTTCCGTTTATCTCAGGGTTTGTCGTATAATCCATATGCGATTTCTTATTTAGAACAACACGATGATGACATTGAGTGGGGTGCGTTGTCTTCCAATCCAAACGCGATACATATTCTAGAAAAAAACCTAGACAAAGTGGATTGGCGAAATTTGTCTCGAAATCATCGCGCAATCGAGTTGTTAGAACAAAATCAAGACAAAATAGATTGGGATAAGTTGGTGTACAATAATTCGATTCTTGTATATGACTACGACGCGATGAAGCAAGCGACGTCCATATTTTACGAAGAACTCATACAAAAAGTGCTTCACCCAAGGCGTTTGCTATATTACTTAGAAAACTATGATTATGATATTGGCGAAGACTTCGTCTAAGGTGTAGTTAACATATAAAGTGATATTATTTTTTATTGAAATCAAAGATAAATTAATTGAAACATAAATTAAAACACGAACTATGAATAAAATCCCTGTACCGCCTAGTGAATTATATTGGGCGTCGTTATGTCCAAATGCCATATACTTGATAGAACCCAAGGTTCATCAATCTTTTGTCTCGAACTTCGGTCGTTGTCACCACTGGCAAATAAGATTGTATGATTTCAGTAATTCTTCAGGTAGGTTACTTTTCAACAAGAACACGCGCAATCCCCATCTTCTCGTAGACATGTAAGCTTCCATCCAGAAATGTTTCAGTTTTTTGTTGAACACATACGGATTTAAATTTTTCTTAACCAAATGTTTTAACTCTTTGACACTATATAGATTCATTATTTGTTCTTCTTCTGGCGTGAAGTCAAAACGGTAGACAAGTTTGGCGATTTTTTCAGGTAGATTGCGTTTGTAATTGCTTTTAAGTGTACCTGTATCCGAAAACAAATGATAATATTTATACAAAGAACCTTTTCGGTTATCATCTGCGAACCAGTGACCACCGCACGTGGGTTCATAGCAAGTCATCAAACCACAATCACAATATGATATAAGCACATGTTCTCCATCTGTAAGAAGTAAGATAATCTGAAAGGTCAACTTCTCCATCAACCTTGTATTTTTTACGTCAGCATCACCACTAGTTCCCTCGCAATACATCTCGTTTTTTTCAATATATTTTCGGAACAAAATAAGGATAAACTCGGCAGGGAAGGTTGTCTTCCAATCCCAGTGCCATAGGCTTGTTGGTGAACAATTCGGTACTCTATCATTCCTTTTTATTTTTTTGATTATACATTAGTAGTTTTATTTCATCTTTGATCTGGTTCATTGTTTCATCATTTTCTTTGTTGTTCAGATACTTTTCGAACTTTTGTCTCAATTCTGGATATTTATGTTGATATTCATCCACCCAATCTTCTAATAAAATTTCTTTTTCATTATACAATTCATTTATTTCATTATTCTTATTTCTTAATTTCCAATTTCCATCTTCATATACCATTATATATTTGTCCTTCATATTCGATATGTATATATTCATGTTTTCTGGTTTTATTGGATTGAAATGTATCTTTTCAATCAAATGTTTTACACAATAAGTCACCTTTTTTATACATTGAACATAGTCAGTTTCGGTCAAATGACTTGTATCAGTTTCTTTATAAGACAACAACTGGATATGATTGTTTTGTACTATATTATTCGTTATGTTCACTTGCAACTTACCCATTAATTTATTTATTTGTTTTTGTTGATATTTATTTTCCTTTTTTTGATATTCTATTTCCTTATCCTTTTGTTCTAATTGTAAGTTCATCAATCGTACTAGCTCTTTCAAATCTTCATCCTTATTTTGTTTACAAGTATATTTTATATGATGATACATTGAGTTTTTATATTTGAAGTGTTTACAGCAATATTTACACATAAATGGTTCCTTTTCTGTATTTTTTATATGTTTCAAGGTAGACAAATGTTTATTATAATTGGAATTGTTTATGGTCTCATACCGACAACAATCACATTTATACATATAGAGTAATACGAAAAAAACTTTAACCCATAACCAATGTCAATTAAAAGTATTTTAAAATACTTACTTTTTGTTATTTTTGAACAAAAAAACAGCTTTTACATCATAAACGCAAACAACTTTTAAAGTAGTTTTTCGTGGTTTTTCATGGTTCAATACTTACCTTTTCGTGGTTAGTCAGTAACAATTGCGGTTTTAGTCTATATAATGTATTACGGGTTTTCATTTGTAATATTTTAATTATTTTTATTGAAGTAGTTTTTATTTTAGGAATCCATAATAAATAAGACACTATGACCTTTTTTTTAACAACTGACACCATAAAAACTACTCTAAAAATCATGGTTTTAAAAACAAAAGGCCAGAGAGAGAGGGAGGCAAAATAAAAAATTTGAAAAAATAAATTTCGGAAAAGTTTTTGGACATAGTGGAGACAAAAGTGTCATAAGTAAAAAACGATTTATGATAAAACATTCAATGATTCACCAATTGTCGGTGTCATATAGTGGGAAATATTATAAACTATTTTTAATATATTAATATATGGGTAGAAAATGTCCAAAAGGGGTAATTTGTATTCAACCCTCATTCCTAATTATTTTTATACTTGGTATAGTGACATATTTATTACATTATCATCGGTCCAATACGATCATCGTTGAACAAAATAATGGTTCTTGGTTTGAACGCTTTT
>Ga0306898_1000401_pt1 | contig 17341 bp, 20 predicted proteins | sample AntRauMFilla1564_FD_190424 | JGI IMG/M metagenome (GOLD analysis project Ga0306898, IMG submission 190424) | Saline lake microbial communities from Rauer Islands, Antarctica - Metagenome Filla 1 #564 (v2) (version 2) | ecosystem: Environmental > Aquatic > Non-marine Saline and Alkaline > Saline ...
CGCTGGAAGCTGTAGCATCAGAATCAGCGGTAGGGAGTGACGGGGTTGCTGTAGCTGCTTCCTGCGCGCGTGCTTCGCGATTGGCTTGCATGAGATCCAGCTCAGCTCGGTACTCTTGGTAGGTGAGATGTGCACCTTTACCACCTGCACTCACTCCAGCTACAGTTGGAATTGGGCGGAATATGTTACCAGTAATCAGTGGCTGGCTATTTGCAATTCCTGCCACCTCACCCGGAGGCAGAATAGTAAAATACAACTCTCCGCTAACGGTAAAATCGTCTTGAACGTCCTCTCTTGAGGCCACTCGGCATGAGTACCGACCAGTTGCTAAATCAGCAAATTCGGCGGTGTGTGTACGCACCTTGGCAGTATCTTCCGTCGTAGCAAATACGTAGCCAAATAGTGCGTCGGTTGAGTCTAGTTTGAACGGCCCGTCATTGTCATTACCGCAGACTGCGTAACTCGTGGCGGAGCGGTTGGTATCCCAAGTGAGTATGGCGGCTGTGTTACCCCGGACCGACACCGACTCGTTAAATAAAGAAAACCTAGAGCCCCCACCGCCACCACCGCTGCGGGTGCTCGGAGCATCAGTCACACTCTGACCACTGGCAAACCCAATAAGTAAATCAAATCCCATCGTCGCGAGCTGGTACTGATTCCCCACTGCCGGGTCCAAGAGCGAAGTAAAGGCGTAAGTACGGGTTGCTCCAGCTGGCAGTGAGCCCAACGGTACTTCCGTGCCATCAAACAACGTCACGTAGGTAGTATCAACAAACACCGCTCCATCAGCGATAACGGCGATTTCCATCACCTCGGCCAAACCATCAGAAAACGTATTGGCCAAGCTAAAGAGTACCTGCTCTGATGCAGTACCGGTATTGGACACTGTCACTGTACGAGTCACTGCATCACCCGGCATGACGTTGGCATTAAGAAACAGTGGTGTACTTTCGAACGTCACAGCCAAAGCCGCCAGAGCAAAGTTCGGCACTAACAAACCACCCACCAAAACAGCGAATCCAAAATATACTAAATGTTGAGTAAAAAGATATTTCATATTAGCTAGTTTCTACTTCAATCACCTCATCTGATACTGGTTCTGGATTTGATTTAGGAGCTGGTTCGGCTGGGGGTTTAGGTTTAACAGCCGGCTTTGTTTCGGGAGTTGCGGTTGGTGCAATAATGACAGCTACACCGGCGACAGCTGGGTCGGAGGTTGGTTTTGGTTCGGCTGTCGGTGGTGGTGTTGGTTCTTGTGGTTCTGCTTTTTCTTGCTCTTGTTCAGATTTAGATTCTGCTTCTGCTTCTGCTTCTGCTTCTGCATTTTCTATTTCTTCTTCTGACTCCTTCGCTTGTCCGGACTCAGTCGAATCGACTGCGTCCGCCGGTGGTGTTGGCACGGTTTGTGCTGATGATGCTGGAGTAAGCAGTAGCACAGCACCTGACTCTGGTGGTTTTTCTCCAGCTACCTCAGCGTCACCAGGAGTATCAATACCGGTAGCAGCCGCTGAATTTTCCGCCCCTTCTGACTGACCTGGTTCAGATTTGTTATTCTCATCTTTGGGCTCTTTTGAAATCTCTACGTTAATTATCTTCTGTGGGGCAGCTATCTCCTGAGGTGTTTCTGTTGCCAGGCGCAGAGGTAGAGACTCACCGTCTGCAAGTGGTGCGACTGTCACCACCACGCTAAACGTCGTATTGTCTCTAAAACCAGCCGACTCCTTTTCCATATTTGCCTGCCAGGCCGTTACGGCAAACGTTACGGTACAGGTCTGGCTGGTCTCAATCACCGGCGATTGATCTGATGTAAACCCTAGGTTCCAGGTAGGAGACACTTCCGTGAGCCCAGAGACAAAGCCGCTTGCTTGATCAAGCAGCAAGCCATCATCCGTAGAAAAAGTTACCGCGAGGGTGGAACAAAAAGCATGAGCGCTGTCACTTTCAACCGCCACGATATCGTATTGCGCTGCGATACTGTCAGGAGTTAATCCAATCGTCACTGGTACCGTCGCCCCTGATACTGGCGCGCTCGTGCTTGGCGGCACCACCACCAATTGAAGTGTCGAAGCACCAAACTGCTGATCCGTCGATGTTTCGGTGTCACCAAGCCAAGCCGCTACCGAAGCTGGCCCAGCGAACAACCCAAGCGATGCGCTTAGAAGTATTAAAAAAGTAGATTGTATAAAGGTAAATTTAAGCATCTTTAGATGATTTTTTGGTCGCTTTTTCTTGCCGCGTTCGTTTGACCTCGGCCACGATGTTACTCGCTTCCTCAAAGAAGATAAGCAGCGCCGGGATACCGATAAGTAGGAAGAACCCAAGTGGTTGCCGAGCAAAATCAAGTAGGTAGCCCAAGAACGGAATCGCGAGGATAACTCGACCGATGATGTCGCCGGGTGCTACCGGCTCGGGGTCAGCGTCGTTGTTGGCGTCACCCTTGGTCACATAGACCAATTCTCCAGCTTGCAGTCGGTCTTCTATGATGCGGTGGGTGGTTGGTATGTCACCTTCTCCGCCGGTGGTAAAGGTGATCACTTCTTCCACCTCATATCGGTCTTGGGCTTGCACGAGTACAAGCGCCCCGGTGGCAATCGCTGGCTCCATCGAGCCCGACTGCACTATCTTGACTTCAAACCCCGAAATGACTGGTGTCTGCACCAATAAGAGCAGCGCGCCCAAAGCAATCGCCACCCCAATCAAAGCATAGTAGGCAATTTTGGTGAGTTTCTCCATATTCTACGGTACCTTCAGAACAATCTTGTTCTGATTGAGATGACCGAGCCTGAGCTGCAGTCACCCTTAATCAGAAAGAGAATAGTTTTGATGATTCAGGTATTACTGCGGTGCGGGAGTGATATCCTCATCGTCTGCCACGTTGGGACATTCATACGCCTCGTTGTTCCGCGACTGAATCACCGAGAACTGCAGGTCGGCGACAAATGAGTCGGTCTGGGTCTGATTAATGTTCGGCACGTTACCGTCACAGATACCGTCTGAGTCAAAATTACCCATACACCACTCAAGTTTGATGTACTCGGTAGTATTGCCCAGAATCGGGCCGCGACTACTATTACTATCGGCAAACACAATCGTACCCAAGTCTTTTGCGAACGTCGGTACAAACAGCTCATCCCCTTGAGTCCCGTTTACGTCACTGTAGTAGCCTTTGACGGTTAGGTATGAACCCATTTCTCCCTCTGGAGTATCATCGCCGGAGTTTTCTTCTGGGTTATTGATGGTATTTTCGTTGTCTTCTTTATTCACCACGTTTAGACACGCAAAGGCGTCGTTACTAGTGACGTTCAGTGAGATGACGTTTGACCCAGTATCCTGTGGCTTAATGTCTGAGAAGTTGAAGAACGTTTCTGTTTCTAGGTCTTTCTCAGCCCACAGCTGACACTTCTGCTGGAAATCAGCGACTCCTGCCTCACAGTCTCCATTAGTGAAATCGATTTTGTAGATGAGACCAGCTGGATTGGAGTTTTGATTTGTACCTGGTACTGCTTTATTGCGCACGGTAATCTCGATGGTGTTTAGGCCGTTTTGGATCAAAGCCGCTTCGAACAAAGCCTGCTGCCCGCTGGTTAAAGGATTGAGAGAGTTAAAATTTCTCTCTGTTTCTAGCTCATCGACAATAGTGTCACCATTGACGACTACTTTATAGCCGTTATCAGCCGCAAGACTGAGGTTGAAGGCAGCTAGTGCAATTGGACCCTGCAGGAAAAATGTATCTTCAAACGTATATTCAGCGTCGTTGTTCACGTCCGCTGGGTCCACTATCGGCGTTACCCAGATCCATTCCGCTGGTGCAACGGTACTTTCGTCCAACCAATTTCGATTCGGGTTTGTGATCAGCGCTGCATCCACTGGGAACGACCCTTGGTAGACCGCTGCACTGTTGGCTCCCACCACCTGCGTATCAGTCGAACTATACACACTCACCCCACAGGTTTGACAGTCCACGCCGTTGTAGGTTTGTTGTGTGTGGTTCACCTTGAGGTCCACCTCGCCCGCCGTAAAGACGTTCCCGGTCGATGTCTCGGTGTCAGAGAAGAACGCGCCGGTGCCGCCAGCGACCATAGCGCCCGTGACAATCAGGGTGCCCAGACTAAGTAAAATTCGTTTGTTCATAAAATATAAGGTGAGTAATAAAGGTAAATAATTTCAGACCGATTCAGTTCTGACCCCGGGTGGCGAGCTGCGCTTGCCACCCGTTCGTCAATCCTAAATTAGGTAGATAGAAGTACTGGTACTACTGGGCGTTCAAACTTCCACAAGTAAATCCTGCGTTGTTTCGTTGTTGCACAGCGTAGTACTCTACGTCAACCTCGATTTCCTGGTTTTGTAGGGCATTCCAGTCTAAAGCGGTATCAACAACACAACTTAAACCGGCTGAGCCCTGTACTCCTGCAACTCCGTTAACAAAGTCACCAAGACAATACTCTAAATCAACTGTAATAGTTTGATCAGCAGCAACTGCGAGCCCTGGGCCGTCAATATTCGGAAGAATAGAGGCATCAAGCGTGTACCATTCGTTGAATGGTGCATTATAGAATGCTTGGGCTGATAGACCGTCTCCAACATTTGCCCGTAGTCTGAGTAGACCAGTAAATTCTGCATTACCAGCAGCTAGCGTGTTTTTAGCACACAGGAAAGCATCGTTGGCACCGTTTGTAAGTGTCTTTTCAATCATTCCAGTGTCTCCTGGCTTCAAGTCATTAAAACGGAATGACGGGGCTTCTCCGCTCGCTCTTCGTACGGTGAAGTAGTCATCCTCAATTGCGTTTGTATCACCGTAGTATTCATGTGTGAGTGAATCAAGTTTCAATGAGACACTTCCCGCTGTAAAGACGTTACCGGTTGATGATTCAGTGTCTGAGAAGAACGCACCGGTTCCGCCTACAATCACTGCTCCCGTGACGACGATCATCCCGAGGCTTAATAAGATTCGTTTATTCATAAGTATATAGAATTAATAACGTAATAATCATTCATGATTCAGCCGGAGCGCACCGAAACAAAAACCGCCACAAGGCAATACCTTGTGGCGGTTTAGATGAGGGTGTCGCGCAGAGTCTGAGTAATCATGTTTGTACAATCACAATACGCTCGATTTATGACACTGTCAAACACTAGGAGACAATTCCATATTAAGTCAATACTTTATAAAAATCGAACCCAGCGTACAACTCGTATATTGGCCGAGTGTCAGTGGTTGAAACAAACTGGTTTTCCTTGCGTAGATAAAGAGTAGCCCGATACCGTTGGAGGTATCCTTATAAGAAATTTAGCTTGAAATCAATATGACAGAAGAACAAAACACCCAAGACATCGTTGCAACCGCGAGTAGCACACCAGAGTTAAGTACTCTCGTAGCTGCAGTAACCGCAGCTGAGCTGGTCGAAACGCTGCAAGGCGCCGGACCATTTACGGTATTTGCCCCCGTCAACGACGCGTTTGCTGGCCTACCAGCTGGCACCGTCGACAACCTACTCAAGCCAGAAAACATCGCTGACCTGCAAGGCATCCTGACCTACCACGTGGTACCAGGGGCTGTGCACGCGGCTGATCTGACCGATGGGATGGTCGTCGAGACCGTCAACGGCCAGTCAATCACCATCAACGTGAGCGACGTCGGAGTATCTATCAACGGTGGACCCAAAGTAACCATGGCTGACATCAAAACCAGTAACGGAGTAGTGCACGTCATCGACGCGGTGCTCCTACCAGTCACTGAGTAGTCGAACAAACAAAAAGTAACCAAAAAACCCTCGCATCACCTGATGCGAGGGTTTTGTCGTACACAGTCCTCCGAGGCCTGGCCGAGGCAGAAATAACCAGGTAAAATCCCTAATCCCGCAGATTAGCCGCTATTCTGCGGGATTAGGTAACCTAGAGACCCTTCCGCCGGGGATGATGTAACACTATTGCTGTTGCCTTACAGCCCATCCTTTAGAATAGTACAGGTTGCCTCATAGCTGTAGGCTATAGAGTCTTCCATTCCATTTTGGATGCGCTTTTCCAATTTGTTGAATACATTTTGTTCAATGACGTCACTGCCATTACTGAACCGAACAACCCATCTTTGTGGTTTTTCTGAGTAAAACCAAACACCATCGAATACCTTTATGAACGCCTCGCCCAGAGCACACCCTATTTGCACATACGAGCTTGCATCGATGCTATCGAGAGTTTCTGCAGCGTTATTAAGAATATTATCAACGGCGTAAATATATTGGATTGCATCGTCAGTACTTGCAAACGGTTCATGACCCAGGCTGGTGAAATAGTCAGTGAATATCTCTGTAAAATATTCCGGGTTAAGGGTTTTATTTCTCGTTGTTTCTACGTTTAGCGACATAAGTTGCTCCTTAGGTTATGAGTTTAATTGTACACTATTTGACTACTACACCTGTCTAGACCCCCGGTCTCTTGAACTCTGGAGATAGGCACACTTTACTTATGATCCGTTCCACTCCTCGAAGAAATCATCAAGAAAGTCTGTCATTCGTTTTTGCCTGATTTCACCCAAGGCCTTCCCCGTCTGGGTATTCATGTTCTCTTTTAACTTTAGTAGCTTTTCGTAAAAATGGGCAATTGTAGAAGTACGGTGACCTGGGTCATCTACAAAAGCTTTGTCGAAATCAAGGTTTTCTCCAGGGACATACATATTTAGACCAAGTGCACCTCCAAAGGCAAACGTGCGAGCTATGCCAAGAGCTCCTATGGCATCCAAATTGTCAGCGTCTTGAACTATCTGCAGTTCAACCGACTTAGCTCGAGGATTATCCCAATCATAGATGTCATGCCACTTTACTACTTCCAGTACTCGCTCAATCACTTCCTCATTTTCGTTTATAGACTCAAGCATCACTCGAATACGACCAAGCGCCTCTTCACCAAAATGTGACTTGCCTGTTTCTTTTTCCCAAGGCCTACAAACATCATGAATGAGCGAAGAAACACCGATAACATATCTATCTCCTTGACCTTCTGTGGCTTGAATATGTAATGCATTATTTAAAACACGCTCGGCATGATAATAGTCATGCCCGGTAGACTCAGATTCTAAAACTTCTTTTACTTTATCCGCCGTAGCTTGAAACATCGATTCCATAGAGATTCATTGTAGCAGTTTCTACAGACCTGTGAACATAACAAAAATAGTCTTGTGAAGTAAGCTACAGCTTCGCCTAGGCAAGGCCTAGGCGAAGCTGGCCGGTCTTCCTGAAGCAGCAAAGTGTTACACTGAAGCTGATATGATCTGTTTTGACGAGTCAGGAAATTTAGGAGCAGGCAGAGGCAGGTATTTTGTCATTGCTGCTCTAGAAACAAGCAATCCAAAACGCCTTAAAAACATTGTTCAGCGATTCACTTTAAAGTACTCGCTGCCTGAAATTAAAGGTACAGAACTCTCAGTACCGCAGCGACAAGAATTACTAAACAGTTTAAATGCAGCTCAGGATTATGAAGTTTCATATATCATCCTAGATAAAGTTCATTTTCAAAGGAAAGACATACTCGGTAAAAACATACTTTTCAATTACCTATCATCGTTTGTTTGTGAAGATATATTTAGAGGCTCGACTGGAAATATACTGCTTTGCTTTGACAACAGAACAGTCAAAACAACCTCAAAACACGCATTACCAGAATACTTAGCCACAAAATGTATCGAGTGGGATGTGAGAAATCAGTTGCAGGTTCTATTTTACGAATCGCATCAGCATCGACTTATTCAAATCGCTGATTTACTGTCAAATACAATTTATCAATGTTACAATAACCAGACAAATCACTTCTATAACCAAATCAACATCAAGAAGACCATCAAATTTCCCTATCAACAGTTTGGCCAATAATCCATTTACAAGATCGTCAATTTAGTTTATATTGAAGTTGACGTTAGATTTATGTGTTGGCTTATTGCAAGTAAGTGGCGTAGCTCCGTCACCCGCACATAAACTGTCTGAAAAAGCCCTTTGGGGCTTTTTCTGTACTAAGTTGAACCCGGCGGAATTTCCTCTAGGGATGCAGCCTTGAGGGTTGAATCAAACAGGTTTATCGAGCTGCGCCTGGTCTGGTTCGATGTTATGTTTACTCATTAGCGATTTGAAGTGGGTGTGTAGTACGAGCATCGACAGTTCACCAGTACGAGCACGAGCGAGCGTCTGGTACCCTTCAGCTTTAGTAAGCCCGAGACCCAGCACCATCACACCCAAGTTAAAACCTAACTGGATTTTACGCTCTTGTGACAAATCATCCCACTCTGCAACTGAAGTAAAACGCAACACCTGCCCACAGGCATGCACCACTAGTTCTGGATTATTCATAATCAAAGTATAACAAACCAAAACTTTCGGGGAAAAGATAAAAACGGCCGCACAGTTTGCACTGTGCGGCCGAGGTTCTCTGGGTTCAGGTTGAGCGGCGGAGGTCGAGCTTCTGCGCTTGAAACGGTGTGTGATCACGCATGAACGAAGTGAATTCGTCCCATCTTCCTCTATCGTGACTGGGGTAAATGGCCAAACCACCGTCTTTCAGTCGTGTCACGGTGAGTTGTCCATCGAACCGCTTTTGCAGGGCTTCGAGATCAGTGGCCGGGAAAGCTTTTGCCGTTTCGACATTCGCAATCCAAGCGTTCACGACGTTTTCGTCGGTGGTTTTTTTTGATTTTTTCGCCAAGGTACTGCTCCTCAATTTGTGGACGGTAATGTCCATCAGGATTAAAGCACATTTATACTATTATGTAAATATAAGCAACGTTGCAGCCAGCTTCGCCTAGGCGAAGCTTGGAACATTCGATACAATGCGATAATGATTGCATCTGACACAAAGCAGCTGGTCAGCGCCGATAACGGGTGGTGGCTGCGGGCGAACTTCTACTCTTTGTATATAGACAAGTTTAATGGTGATATAAATGGGCTGACCGATAAGCTTACCTATTTTACGGAGCTGGGGATAGATGCCCTTCATATTATGCCGCACTACCCGTCACCATTGCGAGACGGTGGTTACGATATTACAGATCACACTGGTGTCCGAACGGAGCTTGGTTCAGTCGCAGATTTTGAACATTTGTGTACAGCGGCTCATGCTCGGAATATAAAAATAGTCGTTGACCTGGTCCTTAATCATGTTTCCTGCGACCATCCCTGGTTTGTTGAGGCTCGGCAATCTACCGACAACCCGAAGCGAGAGTATTTTTTATGGAGTAACACTGCTATGGAATATAAGGACGCACCAAACGTCTTTCCAGACTTTAAAGATAGCAACTGGATACCAAATGCAGCAACCCAGGATTACTACTACGCAACGTTTAAGCCGTCACAGCCTGATTTGAATTGGAGTAATCCAGCGGTCTTGGCTGAGATGCTCAGTGTAATAGATACATTGATTAGCTACGGAGTAGACGGTTTTCGTCTTGATGCCATCATGAATTTAGTGGAACGTGATGGTACTAATTCTGTTGGTTTGCCTGAGACGCACGCACGAATACGTGACGTCCGTTCCCATCTCGATGCCAACTATACTGATATTATTTTACTCGGTGAGGTAATTGGAACCACTGATTACTCCCGGCAGTATTTCGGTGAAAGCGATGAGTGTCATCTCTCATACAACTTTGAGTTAATGGCTGAGACACTGTACGCTCTCGTTATAGGTGGTAAAACTGAGCGTTTGAAGGCGGTACTGGAAGCCTCCAAAGCGTTGCCACCGGGTGCGTCGTGGGCTGCTTTTTTGCGCAATCACGATAGCCTGACACTCTCAACGCTGGACACCAACCGGCACCACGAGCTCCTGCGAGCCATTGATGCTAAAAAAGAGTTCGCGTTTAATAAAGGGGCAGAGACAGTACAGCGGTTGTTTGACATTTGTGACCAAGACGAGACGCTCGTACGTGAAGCTTTTTCGATGCTGTACGCTATACCGTCAGCTACTGTTATGTACTACGGGGACGAAATTGGAATGACAAATGCCCCCCTACCTCCAGACGAAGATGATATGCGATATGTCGTTCGAGCTCCGTTTGACTGGGGTGAGGCAAAGCGTCAAAAACGTGACCCCCATTCGCTTCTACAGCATGTTAAAGCGTGCATTGCCGGTCGAAAGAATCTACCCAGCTCCGCCTAGGTAGAGCCAGGCGTACGCCTCTTTATCACTTGAGACAAATGGGGTCGCAAATGAGGTCAGTCACCATTTTCCCTTTATCGAACATAGGTTCGAACCTCCGATCCGAGGTAACAAAAAATACTTTAAAAACGAGAGTATTTTCGTTGCTCCGCTGGGTAGAGGATGTCCGAACCGCTAGAGTCTGAACAGTAGTTAGAGTGGCTGATTGCTTATGGTCACGACTGGAAATCAAGTATAATAATAAACATGAATAAATTCTATAAATACCAGCTACCTGAAAAGCCATTTCATATTTCAGTCGGCGCTGTTTTATTTAACGATGACCATAAAATCTGTTTACACCATTTTTACAAGAAAGATATTCCAGAGCATTTACATTTCCTAGCCGACCACATGGACGAGTACTATCACTTGATGCGTGAATCTTTAGAAGGTAATGAACCACTACACGATGCGGTCTTACGAGGTATTGAAGAAGAATTTAGTGCAAAAGGTGTAGTTGAGAGTTATTTGGGGTCAAAAATTGATGAGATTTTACAACCAGATGGTATGACATTTGAAAAACTGACCATTTATCATGCTGTGCGATTACAAGAGCTAGGGACTCGAGTCGCAACAGACGTTGAAAGTAAGACTAAACTAGAATGGTTATCGCCTGAAGAAGCCTTGCAGATTTATGACAAGCAGTGTCAATCAACCAAGCGGCCAGAACTAGACGAACGAATTATTATCAATAGATTCATTTCGACATATAAAGTTTAGTAATAGCGATTAGTATTTCAGAATCTAAAGGCAAGTCCGAACCGTCTGCTTGAGGTATCAACTCTGATTGAAAAGGACCCATATAAAATCAGTCTTTTTCGTTTGCTCCGACGGCAGGAGTTTCGGTCATTACATGACCAGTATACCTTTTGGACAGATTGGTTCGACAGGCTCCCAATCTGACTCAAAAGCTTTTCGAATCCTGACAGAACAGTCTCCCAGACTGTTCTTCCGTCGGAGCATTAAAATCAAAAGCCGCACCGAAGTGCGACTTAAGATTTTATGGGCTCCGACGGCAGGAATTTCTTTCCTTACAGGAACGGTACAGGTTGTCGATATTTTTACTCCTTTCAGTCGCAAAATATCTGACTAACCTTTTCGAATCCTGACGAAAGCCCTCCCAGGGCTTTCTCCGTCGGTGCAAAAGAAAAATCCCTTTTCGGGGATTATTTCGTTGCTCCGACGGCAGGATTCGAACCTGCGGCCAATTGATTAACAGTCAACTGCTCTACCGCTGAGCTACGTCGGAATGTAGGATTAAAGCAGAAATGAATTTATTCATTTCTATTTGTAATCCGGAGTGCCGACGAAAGGTTTCCCTTACGCCGGAATGGAGAAGGATAACAAAAGTTTACTTTTATTAGTTCTTCGGAATGATGATGAAAGATTTCTCATACGTCGGAATGAAGAAGTGGAAAGAAAGTTTATTTTCTTTTGCGCTTCAAGCGACGACGTCTGCGTATGCAGTCAGTCGGAATGACTCCAACTACCACTGACGTCAATTCACCCACTTGCCTCGGTCAGGCAAGTACCCGCTATTTTACATTTTTCTACCCAACTTACAACTATCCCAACCTAGAATACCGGTACAATTACGTACTGGGTATTTTTTGCAGTTTCTGGCTGACTGCAGAAACCCGACTCTCGAGCTAGCACTAACAGCGTAGCAAAAAATCTAGTTCGCGAACAATTAACAAATTACTATTAAAATCAGTCCAATACACTTCATCCCCACCTTATCGATAGGCTGTCCTACAGTTACTACCAGGGTTATACGCTTGTTTTCCCCACGGTTATCCCCAAATGGTAGCTCAGCGCCTATCGAGAGATTGGTCTGTTCTCTCGAACCGCAAACTCTGCTAGGATACCCTCATGCCTGAACTTCCTGAGGTTGAAACGGTTCGCCTCCAGCTGATGCGAAAAGTCCAAGGACAAACCATCGACTCGGTCGAGGTGTTTCATAGTAAAATTGTTGCCCACGACGAGACGATTGACGATCGACTGCGCGGCAAGACCATCGAGTACATCGACCGCATTGGCAAGCTGCTGATTTTTTCATTTGTCGGTGAAAGTGATTTGTTTATGCTCGCCCACCTCAAGATGACCGGGCAGTTTTTCTACGTTGACACTGATGGTGACATTGTCGGTGGCGGTCACTCGATGACCGAGAACGATCGCACTGATTTTCCACATAAGCACTCCCGGGTGGCGTTTCATTTCACCGACCACACTACCCTCTACTTCAACGACATGCGTCTGTTCGGGTATACCAAACTAGCAACAGCCGCCGAGGTGGCGGTAGCGCGGTCAGGCTTTGGCCCGGAGCCAATCGACCCAGAGTTTGACTGTGCGTGGTTTGCTGCGAAACTAAAAAAGCGCCGCACCCCCATCAAAGCCGCGCTACTAGATCAGAAATTCGTCGCTGGCCTCGGGAACATCTACGTCGATGAGGCGCTCTGGCGCGCCAAAGTGCGACCCATGCGACTAGCCAACAAAGTCACCAAAGCCGAGGCAGCTGTGCTATGTCAGGCGTCAGGCGACGTGATGCGAGAATCAATCCAGGTTGGAGGCACAACGTTCCAACACTTCGTCGACACCGGTGGCGACGCCGGCAATTTTACCGACTACCTGCAGGTATTTGGTCGACAAGGCAAACCCTGCTCTCGCTGCGGAGCCATAATTCTAAAAACTCGCTGCGCCGGGCGAGGGACCCATTATTGTCCTGGATGTCAGAAGTAAAGAAACTGACAGAGTGACTATTTCGAATTTAAGTTTTTAAGAGAAATTATTTGGAACGATAGCTATCTAGAGTGATGCAGTAATCCACTTTATTTATTAAAAAAACCGCCCCAGCAACGAAAGTGGGACGGTTGGGAGAAGATAAGTACGAATACTGGAGTCTTCAATCACATGGGAGTTACCTATTACAGGGTAGCTGAGCTGGATGCGGTAGCTGAGCTGGATGCGGTAGCTTTGCTTGATGCGTGGATTCTGCTGGCTGAGCGTGTCCCACCAGGCATAACTCCAGCTTTCTGGTCATACTCTCTGAGAGCATCAACCTCAGCTTGCGCCAAAGTAAGCGCTGCCTCGGCGCTGTCCAGAAGTGCATTCGCCTCAAGAAGGGCTGTCAGCCTGAGACGCACGAGCGTTTGTGCACCAGAAAGTTGGTCAACTGCCAGACCCATTTTGAGTTGAGTATCAGGCCCTCTATTTTCTGTAGCTGTCATTTGACCAGCCTTTCAGGTAAAGAACAACTATAAGCAAAAAGCTGAATAGTGCAAACGGGTATCCGCTTGTACTTTCACTATAACAGATTATACATAAAAGTCAATATTTTCCTCTTCTATCATCCAGATATACTTTCGAGGCCCAGGCTGACTCGAAGTACTAAACAAAGCTTGACGTTTAATTGTTTTATAGACACAGTGCATATAGTTAGAAATACCCAACTCCCATACTCAAAGAGGCTACGAATACTGCCAGCAATATGCATAAACACTGAAAACAAATCAGTACTAGCGGTAGATTGGACATTGTTTTATATAGGCGTTGGTCAAAAGAGCTGATCAGTTTTTTCTGCAAAGCAGCCTCAAAAGACGTGCGGGCGATAATCAAAACTATTGTGAGAGTAGTTATAGTTAGAAAAACAAAATCCAAGTAGCCAACCAGCATGTACCTAACGTCCAATGCATCATAGGCAAAGTCAGGCTGAAACGGAAGATATAACAACCAGAAAAAATACCCAATCACAGCGGTGAGCGTACTAAGGAGCACCAACGAATATATCCGTAAAAGCATACGTTACATAATTACTCCCTCCCAAAATGGACGTTCCTGCCCCAGCCAACGTGACCCCAGGCTCGTTCGTGGAGGTAGTAGAAAAATAGTTTGATCACGACGTCGGCGGCGCCGATTGCGCCGGCTACTTTGAGGTCACCGGTCACGAGGTAGGCTAGTACCATAGTGGTGCTGGTGGCTATAGCGCGCCAGGTGATGGCTTTGATAATACTTCGGATTCGAGCTTCTCGCATATATCTAAGTGTACCGCTATAATGACGGTAATGATTCCCGATTTGCCAACCCCGTGGAAAACTTATTTGGCAGGCGAAACCAAGAAACCATACTGGGAAGCGCTCACGCTCGACATCAACGCGTCGTACCTGATCAACGAGCCACCGGTCTATCCCCCAGCACCACTAGTATTCAACGCCCTCAAACTCTGCCCACCAAGCGGGGTCAAAATCGTCATCCTCGGCCAAGATCCGTACCACGGACCTAAACAAGCTATGGGGTTATCGTTCTCGGTACCAGATAAGGTCAAAGTGCCACCCTCACTGCGTAACATCTACAAAGAGCTGGCGGACGACCTCGACCAACCAATCCCGACTAGCGGTAACCTCACCCACTGGGCCAAGCAGGGTGTCTTGCTCCTCAACGCTACTCTGACGGTAGAACAGGGGAACGCCGGCAGTCACCAAGGTCGCGGCTGGGAGCAGTTTACCGACCAAATCATCAAAACCGTATCGACCGAACAAGACCACGTCGTATTTATCCTCTGGGGTAAATTCGCCGCGTCCAAGGGTAGCCTGATTGACGAGCATAAACACCTCATCCTCACCGCCCCACATCCATCTCCCCTATCCTCCCACCGAGGGTTCTTTGGCTGTAAACATTTCTCACAGGCTAATGAGTATTTAAAAAATCACGACGAAAAAGAAATCCTTTGGAGTCAGTAAACTAGTTACAAACCAAATAGCTTTGCCAGTTTTGTTTTAACACTTTTTACTGCAACAGATTCAAGTACACCTAACTTAGCCAGCACTAGCTTCCTGTCTATAGTAGCTACTTTGTTGGTACGGACATAAGATATTTGCTTCAAACCGTTCTCTGACGTCGGCATAATTTTTATATCAAACTTGGAGTGAGTCTTGGTTGAAATAGCACACAGCAATACATCTTTGTCAGTTATACTCGACAACTGTAAAGCAGGTCGAATTTTTTGACTAGCCAGATCAGTCAATGGAAACGGTATAAGGATGATGTCGTACAGCTTAGACATAGACTTCTTTGGCATCAGCAAGCGTATACAAATCAGGCTCGTCTGCCAAGAAATCAAAACTACCAGACATGGCATTGAGGTTTGTTATTTCATCGAACGCTGGGTTATAGGTTTCAGGAAATTTCATCACAATCACCTCGGGTTTGTTGCGCCTGCCAATAGCAAATATTTCGTTGGTTGATTTAATAGTATCAATCAGTTCAGCTAGGTTTTTACGAGCAACTGTTGTAGTAAGAGTTTTCATATCTCTATATTGTACATTTTGTACAAAATTACGCAAGACCGGGGAAGAAATCGGTTTTGATTTGTTTGCGGGGGACGCCTGATTCTTGTAGTAACGTTTCGTAGGCGTTGACCATCCCCGGTGGGCCGGAGATGTACCAGGTTCGCTTGCGATAGTCTGGGGTGCGCCTCGCGAGCATATCGGCAGTTACGAACCCGTGTTCCAGCGGTGGCTGTACGTCTTCTTTGGCGATAACAGGGATGGTTAGTAGCGGCATAGTGGTACCCATAGAGGTAAACTCATCGTGGTACGCCAGTTCGCCTACGGTGTTGGCGCAGTAGTATAGGTGCGTGTCGTACTGCTTGCCGCTCGCCTGCATCCACGACAGGTGGCTAGAAAATGGCGTGACACCGATACCGCCAGCGATGAACCCAAGTGGGGTGTCGGTGTCTTTGGGTAAGACAAAATCCCCCGCGAGTTGACTGACAATCACCACTTCCCCGTGATCCATATCGAGCAAGCGGGATTTGTAGGTGCTGCCTTTCTGACCCGCTGGCATCACTTTGAGGGCGAGGCGCACCACCGACTCGGTCGGGCTCGAAGCGATGGTAAAATACCGGCGGGTGCCGCGCATATCGGTTTGCCCGTGTGGGAGCATCCACTCGACGTATTGCCCGGCTTCGAAGTTAAACCCCGCTGGTTTGCTAAAGGTAAACTCCCAGGTGTCGGTCGCGATCAAGCGTTTGGATTGGAGTTTGAGGAATAGTTTACGCTTGACGCGGAAGGTGTACGCAAACGCGTTCCCTAGAACTAGCGCTAGTTCTGGTGTCATCGCAAACACTGGCGCAAAAATGGCCGTGCTCGCCAGCACCCCAACCAATGCGCCGTACCACACCTGGTGGCTTCGTTTGGGCGGCATGGTAAACGGCTCAGTCAGCATAAAAAATGCCAAAAATAGCGTCGGAAACGATATGAAATAGACCAAAGTAGAATCGACCAACGGCAGCCCAAACCGAACCGACTCAATCAAGAATACCAACAAGCCAACGCCGATAAACGCACCAATCATCGCGCTGCGGCGCACCTTGGCCACAATCAGGACCCCGAGTAGCAACACCGGCCAGAACAACACTGGGTTTGCGACCCACCACTGGAATATATCAGTGTTGTAGCTGTGTCCAGTCAAGAGGTTATACCCACCAATCCCGACCACCAGTAGCACAGCACCCAGCGCCGCGGCGTTGAATATGTGCTGCTGGCGGTAGGTGATGACGTATTTCGAGACAGTCCCTAGTGCGACTGCCGACAGCAATGCCCAGTTAGTCACAATGCCTTCGTAGGGCACCATCATGAAAAACAGGATGAGTGCCGTGATCACCGCTGACTCGTGGTTGGCGTGTACGCGCCAGAGTTTGGCACAGACGACGTTGAGGATGAGGGCCGTGGCAACCGCGAGCACCACTGCCGTCAACTGAGCCCCGATGCTGTATGCCAGTAGGCCAAATGCACTAGCCAGCAACGAGCAAACCACCAGCGCCCACAGTGACAAAGACACCAACCGATACATCCCGATTTTGTCGGTCAGCCGGTTGGGGATTGCTAGTACGCTAGAAATAAACCTGGAAATGTAACGCATCATACTTTATACTAGTATAAACTACTTTAAATTTAAATCTTTTACTATGCCGTATATCATCGCTTTTGTTATTATTATTGTCGCGGCGGGCGCGCTCTTGCTGTTCCGACAACCGGTCGAAGTTCCCGTGTCAATGGTCGAGGAAATTCCTGGGGAGCCGGTCGAGCAAGCCAATAACTTCCCTGAAGGATTCACTCCACCAACCGAACAGCCGCCAACTATGAACCCGGTTGGTGAAGCAGCGGCA
>Ga0306898_1000403_pt1 | contig 17269 bp, 14 predicted proteins | sample AntRauMFilla1564_FD_190424 | JGI IMG/M metagenome (GOLD analysis project Ga0306898, IMG submission 190424) | Saline lake microbial communities from Rauer Islands, Antarctica - Metagenome Filla 1 #564 (v2) (version 2) | ecosystem: Environmental > Aquatic > Non-marine Saline and Alkaline > Saline ...
CTAAAATATTACTTGTATCTAATATATAATTTGATGTATCTTGTATTAATGTATTTGTATCTCCTACTATATCGCTTACTTCCCAGCCTGTTGTTTTGTAATTTAAATATCCTTCATTAGGGATTTGAATAATAATAGGTTTTGTATATTTATACCTTATTATTACAATACCTGAACCTCCGTTTCCGCCATTAGTTCGTCCTAATTGTTCTGATGTTCCACCTCCACCACCGCCTCCAGTATTAGATATTGCGTTTAAATATGAATTACCAATACCACCTCCTCCACCTTTTCCACCAATAGAATAATTATAATTACCACCTGTTCCAGTTAGTACATCAGTTGCTAAACCACCAGCACCACCACCAGCAAAATATACATTTCCTTCAAAAACCTCTCCTATTGTATTATCAGTAGGAAAATTAAACTTTTCTTTAAAATTAAATGTTCCTACTTCATATTTACCAATTCCTCCATCACTATCAATATCATCATCATTTCCACCATTAGTAATTCCAGCTCCACCTGCACCACCACCACCTGTTGAAAATGGGGTTTGTTTAGTTCTACTACCACCTACTTCTGTATTTCCTCCATTAAAACCTTGTCCTATAACACCTGTCCCGCCTAAAAAACTTCCATTTCCCCACGCAGAACCACCTCCAGAACCACCATCTCCACCACTTTCATTTCCTTCTCTACTAGCACCTCCACCTCCTCCTACAGCTTCTGTGGGATGATATGAAAAACTACTGTTTCCACCTTGTTTTCCTCGCATTGGTGTAGTACTACTATTAAAATCATCACCATCTCCACCTTTTCCAACTTGTATAATATATGTATTTGCTTGAACTATTTGATTTTCTAAAAATATTAAACCCCCTGCACCACCACCACCACCAGATACTGAACTAAAAGAACTATAAGAAGTACCACCACCTCCACCTCCTGCTACAATTAAAATATCACATTCTGTTTCTTCTTGAAATGTTATAGAATGTGTTATATCTGTATTAGTAAAAGCGATATACTTATAATCATCATCAATATCTATAATAGGTTCGCTTGTAATAGGTGGAATAATAAAACCAATAGCGTCAGCATCTTTTAAAGGAACTGACAGTTTTTCATAAGGTACATTTTTTATTTCTAATTGATTTTCATCATTTACAGTTAAATGATTATCATTTATCATAATTTTATCCCCAAATATTAAACCTGTTCCTTCATATCCTAAATTTTCAATATTATTTAAAATAGAAGTTATTTCATCAAGTAGTAAAAATTTATTATATATTTTTATATCGCTTATAACTGATTGCCAATATTGCTTCGTATTAGGATTATGTGTAAGACTAACTGTTTGATTATGACCTCCTATAATATGATAATCCAAATTAATTAAAGTTGTAGGTTCTGTTAAATATTCAGATATTACTCTATTTTTAGAAGAATGTAAAGTCCCATTCATAAACAATTCAATTTTATTTAAACTTATGTTAAAAATATAATTATTCCATTCTTCACCATTTTCATAACTTAATGAGGTTGTATATGTTTCGGTTTGTATATCATTTTTTACATATACAAAAATATCAATCTGTTCAGGTTTAAATTGAAATTGTATTTCAATACCATTATTATCATATTCTTGTTCTTCATTTTCATAATGTGTATTTGTATGAAATATGGTTTCCTTGTAATCACTAAAGAAGTTAATAAGTGATGCTCGTCTTGTTTTTTGTTCTTCATTTGTTTTAGTCCAAAATGATATTGATATAACTGTTTTATCTATAAAAATATCAGCATTATATGATAAAGTTTTTACATAATTTTCTAATATTTGACGAGATGAAAAGAAGTCTATGGTTAAATTATTACCTCCTGTATATGTTTCTAATAATAACTTTGAACTAAAGTCAAGAGAATTATTTATAATTATATTATTTATTGTATCAACTACTCCTAAACCTATACTTCCAATTATATTAACTTTTTCATTATATGTTATTATTTCATCAGTTGATAATTTCCAATCAATTAATGATGTATATTTTTCGTGTAATTCAAATTCATTTTTATTATTTACAATAAAGTTATTATTATTTTTATTAAAATATAAAGCCCCATTAATTTTTACAATAGGTGGTAAAACTTTGATAAAGTCAGCTAATGATTCGCCTCCCATATTTGATAATAACCAAAAAAGGAATGACATTCCAGTACCAGCCACAACTCCAGCCAGACCACCTGCAGCCAAAGCACTATTTAATATATTTTTAGGATCTAAATCAGGATGAACTCCAAGAATATTATTAATTTTTCGTAGTTGTAGTGGATTAATACCCAATATAGGATATTCAAGTGCTAATTCATATTTAAATGTTTCAGGTTCAGTAATACTTAATCCTTCTTCATTTACTAAATCAGAAGTCCATTCTATTATATCCTCACCATCAAAATATCGTTTTGATTTTGAGAAATGAGATTGTTTATAATTTATTGTTAAACTAAAGTCTTTTTTTACAGGAGTATTTAAATTATTCTTTTCTAATATGTCATCATCTTCTACATACACAAGATTTTCGTGCACATTTACAAATGGTTGTAATATTTCTAATAGATTTTTAGGATTTTTTACATATAAACTACCATCTGATCCAAGTTCTGAACCTATTTTCACTCTTGTATTTAATATTCCATTTAAAAAGTCTATAGGATTTTGTACTTTAATAAGTTCTTGTCTTAATTTTTCCCTATCATATCCAATTAATGCTAACGCACTATCAAAAAGTTCAGGTTCTATATTATCATCAATAGTATTTAAAGTATCTAAAGCCCATTGTTCTAAATCTACATTACCATCGGGTATTACTAATGATGCTAAAGCGGGTAATTCAGTAGTTAAAGTTCTTGTATTAAAAGTAATATTTGCTAAAAGTGCTTTTATACTTGTATTTCCAGTACCAAACCCAGATTGTCCCATCATACTACGAAAATAATTATTTGATTTATTTAATTTAAATATATCCCGTTGCATGTTTAAAATGATTTCATTCAAATTTTTATTTGTTAAATTATTTATTATAATGTTTGCACTTTCATAATTAGGGTCATCAGATTCAATTTCATATGTTCTATTAACAATATCATAATATAATCCTCTAACATCATAATGTGGTATAATTGTATCTGCTTTTTCAATATCAAATAATCTTAAAAATATTCCTGTCTTTGGATCTATATCATCAGAACCTACTTGTTCTTGTAAAATCAACACATCGTCTTTTAAAACTAATACTTCATTTTGGATTACTAACACTTCATCTTGTAAAACCTCAACATCTAAATTTAAACCAGATGCTTCTGTATCTTGAGTAGTTGGTTCTCCTATATTGTCTTCTAATGTTTGAACTCTATCATTCAAAATATTAACTAAATCAATAGAAGGATTTGGTCTTCCTAAACTTGACATATCCTTTACTATATTATTACATTATTATTATATTAAAAAAATAAGACAAAAACAAAATTATAATATCAACTAATTAATAGATAATGGACGAGAAAACTATTAAACTATTGGATAAATGTGAAGCCATGACGCTATTATGTACAAAAGCCTGTAATCATTGGAATATGGTTAAGTTTTGCTTTAATATTCCGTTAGTTCTTACGAGTTCCGCTATGTGCATTATTAATAGTATAAGTGAAGATGCTAATAGAATGAAAATACCTAATATAGTAGTTAATGCTATAAGTGTATTGATAATGTCTCTAAATAATTCAGTAAAAGCAAGTGAAAAGTTTGAAAGTTTTAAACGACTATCTCAACAATTTATGATTTTATCGCAAGAAATAGAAGCATTGGAATTAACTATTGATACAGATAAATACGCAATTTTAATATTAAAATATGACAACTTAATTCAAGATTGTGCTTTTGAAGAAATACCTTACAAATATAAAATTCAAGTATCAAAAATATATGCTGAAAACAACCGATTTATCCCGATACAACTAAACGGCACTATTGGTAATGTATTAAGACGAAACAGTTCAAAAAATATTATTGAAATATCAAGTTATGTTAATGAAATAGTATAAATATTTTGTATTAAATGTTAAATCCTTTTAAAAGCACATCCTGTATATCGTGAATATGTATTAGCAGTTAATGTATCTTTTGAAACCTCATTGTGAGAAGGTATTTCATCATATAGAACTAAACTACAATTAATACATTTGAGTTTATCAATTTGATTATTTAAATCTAATACATATACATTTTTTGATTTAACCAAATTACCTTTAGCAGTTTGTATTTCAGCATAAGCTGTAACAATATCAGACTCTATTTTTTTTACACCATTTACTAATACATTATTTAATGTGATTTGTAAATCAGGCACAGTTAATGAACTTATAGTTACACCAGTACCAGTTGATGTTGTATCAGATTGTAACCAAGAACCATCAGAATCATCTATTATAGGAGTTCCAGTTATATCTACCGAAATGATTTCTCCAATTTCTCCAGTATCATTATCTGATATACCATTAAAATCAAAAGTTAGTATGAAACCAGTATTAATAGTAAGTACTGTAATTGTTAAATCATTAGTACCAGTTGTTCCTCCTATATCTGAACCATCTATTAATAAAATATCTCCTACTTGAAATATTCCTCCTGATTCATATTTTACACCATATACAGGTTCATTAAGTTTTTGAGTTATTTCAAATTCATATGCTGTAGGTTGTCTTGCGATATAAGTTCCTGATGCTTCTATATCTACAACATCAATTCTATTTTCAGCTGTTACACTTGTGATTTTCAAATCAAGGTCATTTACTCCATCTTCACCTGTTAAAATAGAACCTGGTATTCTTATTATATCATCATTTTCAAAACCAACAGAACTACTAACAAATAACACTTCATAAGTTCCATCATCAGATGTTATTTGTATTTCATAATCCAATCCCGTAGTAACATCAACATCATTATTTGAGGCATCTTTACGAAATACTTTTGAGTTAAAACTTGTTATATTAACCTGTGGTATGGAATGTTTTATTTTTGTTTCATCTACATTATAAGGTTTTTCAGCAGTATAAACACTGTTAACAGTAAGTGTAACATCATTAGTAGATGTTATACCATCTAAATCAGCACCATCAATTGTTATAAGTTCTCCTACGATGTAATTTTTGGTCTTTGTAAAGTCTGGCGAACCAATTATATTATATTTTGCGTTTCTTTTTATTGTTGGTGGTATTGTTATGGGTGGTACTGGATTATCTCTTTCAATATTAATATTAAATGTACCATTATCTGTATGAGATACATCTGTAAAATTTGTAAATGGATATTGTTTGGAAATTAAAGGAACATATACTTTATTAACAGTTATTACTAAATCATTTGTACTATCAATACCTCCTAATTGACTTCCTAAAATAGTAATAGTATCATTATCTTTCAAACCTTTTGTTTCAATATCGTTTGTAAATTCATAAGTATATACATCCGAATCTCTTGATACTTTTAAAGAAAATCTTGATGGATTTGCACGATTATTTAAAGTAACCCCTGGAATAGAAGTATTAACACTTTTGAAAAATAAATATTCAAACTTTTCAATTGTTATTTCTTCAAAATTGGATTTATTGATAATTAATACATCATTAATCACGAGTTCATTATCACTGCCAGCATCTGGTACTACATTATTTATTACTGTATTGGATGCGTTATGAAGAACTGAATTAAAATTTTTAATATCTATTTTTCCTGTTTTATTAGTTCCACTTGGTACTACAACTTCATATGGTACTAATTGTTTTAAAGATGATTTAACATTTATAGTTGCAGGATTAAATGTTGATGTTGATCCATACCATATATTTGTTTCATTAGAATTTATATTATCTTCATTTATAATTAATTGCTCTATTCTTAATTTATAATTTATGTATGATATAAAAGCACCATAAAAAAGATCTAATTCAGTTTTTATTTCTTGATATGGTTTTTTTCCAATATTTAAAGGTAAAAAATCTTCAAATATATAAATAAAATCATTTATTGTATAAGTTTGCAATCTATGTTTTAAAATTGATATTTTTATTTTATCACCAACAGATCTTGTTCCAAGTGAAGTTATTGCGTCCATCTTTTTAAATAATTCGGTTTGTTTTTCTTGTAACAATGTACTTACATATGATTCTGCTATTTTATCATTTGCTAAATCATTTTTTGTAGTATCTAATAATATGTTTGCAATTTCTAAGTTTGTAATCAAAGTATTCAAAGTGTCCGTTTTTGTTTTATAAGTTGCGTGTTCTGGACCAGTTGTTTGTGTTTCTTCTTCTGTTTCTGTAGATAGATCAAATGGATCACCATTTTTATCAAATATATTTAATTGAAATACCAATCTATCTCTTAAAAAGTTTTGAGATATTTTGAAATTACTAACAAACATAGGGTCGTTATTTGTAAATGTAGCAAAATTATTTAGCGGAGATGTATATATTATTGTGTTTCCAGTATTACCATATTCGCTATCAAAATCATTACTATCTATATTATCACATCTTAATTCAAAATAACCGTATAAATTACCTTTATTTCGTCCAAACCTATCATCAATAAATTCGCCCAAATTAAAATGTTCTATATACATACGGGCATCTGCCGAAAGTCTTGGTTTTATCATTTTAGATAAATTAAACTCTATAAGAAATTTAGATTTATCTGTTTTCCTTATATTAGCATCCTTAAAGTTTAGATTTATTCTCATATTCTTCTTATAATACGAAAATATATTAAAAAAAAATTAAATAACTCAATCTGTTATTCCAGCCTCATTTAGTAAAGTGTCTATATCCATTTTCTGATTTTTACATTGAATTACATAGTTTTGACATAATGTGTGTTTTATATGGTCTGGAACAGTAGATAGTTCATCTTTGTATTTTACATTCATTACATATTCTATTTTTTTAGCAAGTTTTTCTAGATCTTCATCGTTTAAATCATATTTTAATGCAGTTTCCATTTTTTCTCTTTATTATATGTGAGATTTTATTTTAGCAAATATGCCACGACTTTAGATCACGTTTGAAATTAGGTAATGCTTCCGAACCTTTAAATATTTTGTATGGATGAATAATTGGAGCTATTTTTTTATCAGATCCAAGAATTGGACTATTTTTCAAAGATGACGTATGCTGATTTAAGATTAAATTGGTAGTAGGTTTCATAGGTTTTACTATACCATTTTCACTATAATCAACTTCTGTTCTTTGTTCGTTAAATTTTGAATTATTTGCTAATATTTGCGGGTATATATCTTTTTGAATATACATTTCTTTCTATTTAATATAAAGATTATTAAATCTCAACAGAGCAGTTTTGACCGTTTTCAATCACGAGCAAACGAGTTGATAAAGTCATTACATTTACATTTTTAGACCAAGCAAACCCAGTACCACTGGTGTTATTGTATGAATAAGAACAAGATATAGGCAATTGTTCTGAAGAAAGACCAGATAGTAATTTCTTTCCACCATTTGCTACATCAGTCATACCTTCTGTCATTTCAAGCGATAAATACGCCATAAAATAACTATTTATCCAACTTTCAACAGAATTAATTTTATTATAAAAAGCAACATTATTTCCTCGTACTCCGGGTAATCCACGAGTTAATTCTAAAAACGCACCTGCTGAATTAACCGCATTTTGAGGCATTTTTACACTGCCGATTTGATATTGCGAATCTTTATGAATGGTATTATCATATCTAAAATAAGATGATGATTCAACTTCTGCAGAAAATCCTAATGGTGAAATAGTGTTATCTCTTGTCTTGTCGGTGAAATAAGCTAATAGACCTTTAATATCCCTGCTATTTTCATTCCAACGGATAGTTCCTGAACTCTCTTGGGCTTCTTGAGAATGAATTTCATAATGATTGAAAGCAATTTGATATTTAGCACCTGATGAAAGATTACTTGACAATGCTTCAGAATATGATTGAGGTAAATTATAGCGAACCATGGACATTTTAAGATTAGATAGTTTATAAGTAGGTTTTGTAGCAGCAATTGCAGCAGCAATATCTGCGGTTGTAGCACCATTTGCGGGGTTTGTTGTTGTTCGTACTTCTGCTTGAGTTCCAGTTGAAACAACACAAGTTGCTGCAGTAGCAAAAGTAAAGGCGATAGTTACCTCTCCAACCATATTAGTATCTATAAAATTAGATGATACTTCATCCCCACGATGACCGAGTAGCCCATACCAATGATTTATGATATATTCTTTAGGTTTATTATTAGCGAAAATACCAGTTTGATATTGAGTACTTGTAATTGATCCTATTGCCCCAGCAGCACCTTTAAAGTTTGTTCTAACCATATCACAACCTTGTAGAACTTTTTTAGCGGTTTTTGCATCTTCAAATATATTTAGAAGATTTACAATATCATTGTAGTAAGTTAAATGTTGTACTGTTTGTCCGTTTATTTTAATATCAACCTCTGATATAAGAGAAGCAACGTCTTTTGGTGGCATAACACGTACACAATCCGCTCCATCATCTTGAGGAACATTATCAGGGGTAAATTCAAAATGTAGAGCTAAATCTTCAAGAGAAATTAATGATGCATAGGGTAGTGTAAAAATACATTTTCTATTTGGAAAATAATCAGTTTGACCGGAACTGGGCAAAATTTCAATCGTAGTTTTAGTCAAGTTTTTGTATTGTTTCATCTGGAACAAAAGAGGTTCAAGTTGCGAGTTTCCATCTGCAAAAGGCATTATATATTCTATCTATATTATATAGAAGAAAAAAAAAATGACTGAAACAAAAATTCACACAATTTTTATTGATACAAAAATAGATAAATCTCAAAATCCTAGCAAATTCAAAGTCAAATTAAATAATTGGTTCTTAAGAAATAATATTAAAAATAATGACGGGTCAAAAAGCGAATGGTTCATGAGTATAAAAACGGTTACTATGTTAAACTCATTCAGTAATGTATCAACAGGTATTAATGATAAAATTATTTTATATGTTGCAAAAGATGAAACTAAACCTGAATTACAACTTGGTATTAACGAAGCGGATTATGACAAACATGTATTTTTTTTACCGGAGGGAAATCCAAATGTTTTTGAAATAAGTAAAAAATTAAATGTTTTTTTATTAACATATGAACTTGAATGTTTTTATGAAAGTTATAATAGTACATTTGTTTTTAAAAATATAAATTCATCAACCGATTTAAAAAAAAAATATTTTGATTTTGCTAATACATTTGACTTACTAGGATTTACCGAAAGTTCTTTATATTTTTTAAATAATAATGATAAAATTAGTTTTGTAAGTGATAGAAACGTTAACATGTTGGCTGACCGTCTTATAAAGTTTTCATTAGGGACAAATAGCGATTTTTGCATTAAAAATATGAGTTATTGTAACCATGGCGGATTATCAGGATTATTTTCTGAATGTAGTATATTCTTTATGTTACCGGTCAATGCTTTACCTTATGATATTATAAGTTATGAAAGAGCCTCTAAAAATATGATACCTATAGAATTATATAAAAATAGTATTCGAGAATTTACTATTAATGCAACAAATAATGATAATGCTGATATCGAGGGACTTGCTGATTGGATTATGGTTATTGAGTTTATACAAAAAAAAACGTTTAATTATGAATACAAAATTTATAAAATAATAAAAGAACTGTACTTATGGGTCGCTATGAGTTTAATAAATAGGATTTAATTTAAGACTTTCCATTGATTGTTAGCGTTTTGTCCCAGTTCAACCAGAACCTTCTTTTAGCGTCTTGATGGTTGTTAATAATCAAACTTCCGTATTGTTGGTCTGTACAAAATTTAAACAATTGTACGAATTCTTCAAAAGTCAATATATTTGATACTTCTTCATACAACCCTTCTAAAACTTTGACTGATGCGGTTTTAAACATTTGAATTATATCTAAATTAGACCGAATAATTGACGGTATGTACTTTTGTTGTTGTGCAGTCATTATAAGATTAATCTGATAGTGACGATGTTTTATAATTATATTATTTAACTTATTATTCTTCTTCATTCCAAAAACACTATCTTTCTGTCCTATAAGGTCATCTAATACGAAAAAGTAGTTCATATTTTTTAAATTACCAAATATAACTTTTGGTGGGTCAAAATTGTATTCAGAAAGAATTAATACATCTTCTATTTTTAATCTATTGGGGTCTTTAATTTTTACAAACTTTTTATAAGCCTCTATATATGCATCCTTTTTTTTCAATAATTCTTTTTCTGCTTTTACTTCATTAAAAACTTTTTCAACTATTTCCTCGGTAACATTTTCGTATATATCATTATCTATATCTAACGATTTAATGGTATGTATAATAGAATTACTACTAAAATTAGCAGTGGGAGAAAACCATATTACCCTGTTTTCCATAATTTCACCATTAGCATCTTTAGCAGGATATTTATCAAATAAGGATATTAATTTACAAATACTATATGATTTTCCACTGTTTTTCATACCAAAGCTACAATATGTAAAAAATAGATTTATTGGAAAATCAGGGTGTGTGCTAGTAGGTACAGGCTTTTTTTTGTGTTTTATGATTGAATCAAGTCCTTTAATAGTCTCTATTTCAATGCTCATATTACTATGACATAATATTTTAAAAATAGCTTGGCATCATCAATTGTTGCATAGAATTGGATTTGACTTCATCTAAATTATTTTTTAGTTTTTGTCGCAATATTTGATGAGAAACGTCTTCTTCTTTTTGTTTATTTTTCTTTTTCTTTTTAATAATAATTTCCTCCTCTTCTTCACTATCCGAAGATGATTCTTCAACGTATTTAATAACTTTCTTAATAACTTTCTTTTCTTTTTTAGGTTTTTCTGGTATAACTTCTTCAATTTCATCATCTTTGATAGCATCTTCATAAGATTTTTTATGATTTGCTATTTTAGCATTATGTAAATCCTCTTTTGCTTTTTTGATATTTTCAGCTCTTTTTTTGAGGTCTATACCTTCAACCATTTCTTTTCGTCTTTGAACTGCTAATACTCTACCTTTTGCTAAATTCTCCTTTTGTTTTTCAGTCATAGGTCGTAAAGGTTTTCCAGTTCTTTTTGATATTTTAACTTCAGGTTCTGGCGTTTCTTCTGTTGATTCATGTTGTTCTACATCTTCATACACTTCCGTTTGTTTAACTTTTTTAGGCATCTCTTAAATAAAGATAAGAAAAAAATAACTTGATTTTACTGGTTTTTATAAATTATTATGTAATTCTATTTTTTACTTCTTGCGTTTGCTCTATCTTCATCAGTCCAAACATTATAATAAATATGCATTGCTTCGTCTTCCGCTTCTTCGAGTAACATTGCTTGTTTTTCTTCTTCTGTCATATTAACACCCATTAAATCATCCCACATAATTAGTTCTTCTTCAGTCATACTACTATATTAATATTAGATAATATAAGAATGACAAACTATGACGAATGACAAAGTACCCCCCTATTTTAAAAAGGTTGGGGAAAATAGACTTTTATTTTTGTAATGTGTATTTATTACAGAAATACAGAATACATTAATGATTATACATTTCTTATTAAATATATATAATACATTGTCATATAGTCATTTATATATATATTTAATAGTAATTATAATAATATATACATCATAATAGTAGGAAAACAAGTAAAATATAAAATGACAAACTAATGACAATCTATATGACAAAGTCCGGAAATGACAAACTTTTCAATACAACGATTTATAGAAAATATGATTTTTGTAAATTAAAAACAAAAATTGATATGTCGTAATAACTATATAAGAAATATCTCTGTATATATTATAATAGAAAGATAGAATGACAACCCTAAAAGACCTAGAGAACCTAACTTATACTGAATATATCAGTCAAAATAACGCATACAAAATAGTTCAAAATTGGGATAACATTTTTAAGGATTTACCGGTCAATAGACAACTTAAAATTCAAGGTTCTATAGATGTAGGTCAAGACCCGCTATTTCAACTAAAAAAAATCATCAAAACCAAACAAAGTATGATTCATACAAAATACAACTTTTCCAAAACTTTGCAAACTTACGGAAGATTATTCGCTCAAAATCCTTCGTTAGCAAGTCTTCCAAGAGAAATGAGAAATAGTTTGGCACATGGACAATATTATGATGTAGATATGCAAAATTGTCACCCATCAATTTTAAGCCAGTATTGTCATAAAAACAGTATTCGTAGTGATATTTTGGATAATTATGTAAAAGATAGGGACACAATAATTTCAAAAGTATGTAATGAAAACAATGTAGATAAAGATGTTGCAAAAATATCTATTCTATCAATTTTAAATGGTGGAGAAGGGGGTAAATTAAAAGGTTCATTTATTGAAAGTTTCAAGGCTGAAATTAAAGCTATTCATTCTCACGTTTGCCGGTTAAATGTTGATGAGTTTAAAAAAGTTCAAAGACGTAAAGACTTTAATAAGGAAGGAACTATGATGAATATCCTCTTATGTAAATTGGAACATATGTTATTAATGAATGCCGTATTATTTATGACCGAACAAGGTTATTATGTGGATGTATTGGTATTTGATGGTTTTATGGTGAGAAAAACAAAAGAATTGACACAAGAAGTCCTTGATAATCTTAATTTGTATATAAAAGATAAGACCGCTTATAATATGATATTCATTGAGAAAAAAATGGAAAATAGTATTGATCTATCAAAATACCCTGATACATTAGATGAGGGAGAAGTAGAAGTATCATACTATAAAGATAAGGAACTATTTGAAAAAACTCATCTAAAAATTACGCATCCGTCTTTGTATATGACTATGATGGATGATGGAACATATGACATCCAATGTGAGGCTAAAATAATAAGTTCATATAGACATAGAAAATCTACTGTAAAAAATGATAAGGGACAAGCAATTAAAGTTTCATTTATCAATTCGTGGATAAATGACGAACATATTAGATTATATAGAAAATTGGTATTTGTTCCTCAACCATTAGAATATGATAAACAAGATTATAATACTTGGCGAGATTTTGAACAAGAAAAAGTAATTTTACCTGTTGAATTTGATATGGAAACAAACATTCACGTTAAAAAATACAAAGAGTTTATTTCAAATTTATTTAATGGTGTTGATGAATATATTGACTTCTTTATTGCTTGGTGTGCGAATATAGTTCAAAATCCAGCTACACGTTCCTGCGTGTGTTTAGTGTTGTATTCATTAGAAGAAGGAGCAGGGAAAAATATGGTAACAAAAACATTAGAAGCGTGTCTTGGAGAAAATTATGTAAATTATATCACAGATGTATCAAATCAATTATTTGGAAAACACTCCAGTGCTGAAATGAATAAATTGTTAATAATATTAAATGAGGTTAAAGGTAAGGACACATACGCGAATACAGATTTATTCAAAACACGTATCACTGATGATAAACGCGAAGTAGAATTAAAACTTAAAGACACAATTCAAATAAGGAACTATTGCAGTTATATTTTAAATACTAACAATCTTAATTCAGTAAATGCGGGTGACAAAGACAGGCGATTTTGTGTATTAGATTGTAATAATAGTCGTATAACTGATAAAATGTATTTCAAAAAATACGAACGTACAGTTAATAAAAACCCAGAAGCAATTCGTTGTATCTTTGAATATTTGAAAACTTATAATATTCAAAAAATTGTACCAGATTATATTTTCAGTGATGCTAGACCTAAAACCGAAATGTATAAAGATTTAGTTGAATGTAATCGTGAAAAAGAATGGGATTTTCTTGAGAACTTGGTTATTCAAAATAGAAATAAAGATGATAAATTCAAAATTACTACCGATAAATTATGGTTTGAATATAAAAACTTTTGTCAGATGCATCATTATGATATTTCTAAATTATCATCTAAAAGATTTCTTTACATATTCAATCGTACCATTTTAACAGTATTAGATAAAACAGACGATTATAAGGAAAGTATTGTACATACAAGAAGTAGTGTAAACCGTGGTTATGCTTTAGATATTGACAAGTTAAGAAAATATTTCAATGTAGAAAAAGGAAGTATATTTGAAGATGATGAAGATGATAATTAAAATTAATAACTTTTAACCACATATGATGTCAGGCATTGTTTCGGTACGTGCTTGTTCAGCAATTCTCTTTTTTTCTAAAGATATACGCAATCTATATTCCTTTGCGTATGTCTTTTTCTTTTCGCGATATTCTTCGTCATTTTTATATTTATCATTTTGATAAGATGCTATTCTTGTACATTCTATTTTTAGACGGTCAGGATTACCCTTGATAAGGTGATAATTAGCACCCATTCTATTAGATATATATATATTTATATACTTATATATGTAATAATTATGTCGTAATAACTATATAAAGAATATCTTGTAGTATAATAAAAGACAATGGATTTAACTAATCAATTGTTGGATAAATTGAACGATAAATATAATGTTGAATATGATGAAAAAAATAAATTTTGGCGTAGAACTATATCTGGAAAAGTTCGGGTTCAAAATATAAAAGATGTTATGACCATAATAACAGGGGAAGAACCGACCGTTAGTAATACTTTTGTTGATTATAAAAACAATATAGTAGAAGGTGGTAGAGTTTGTATATGTGGATGTGGTCATTGTCATAATTTATATAAACTTTTTGATAAGAAAACGCATACGTGTTTTTTACTTGGTTCTGATTGTATTAATTTAACACATTTAAATTATAGCAATGATTTAAAATGTGGTGAAAAAAATGGGTACTGTGAAGAGTGTGGAATACCATTAAGATTAAATGGAGACCGAAAAAATTATAATAAAAAAAGATGTGATGATACTTGTAATCATTGTTATGATGCAAAACAACTTGTAATAAGACAACAAAAAATGCAACGAGATAAACAAAGAGAAATACAAAAATTAGAAGAATCAAGAATACATTATGAAAAAATAATGCAAGAACATGAAGAACAATTAAATAGAATTCAAACAATATTTTTAAACATCAGTTTTGAAGATAAAGATAAATATAAATCATTATACAGAACTCGTTGGAACCCTGACAAAAAATTGTGGCACTGGACAGGCGATATTAATGATTTTCCTCCAGAACTTATTCCGTTAAAACGTGTTTAATTGTTTATTTTCAGTACATTTCGCATTTCTTTTTTGCATATACTCCCTACATTTAGAGCATTGTTTCCAATATACGCTCGGTCTCCGTGTCGAAATATCAGCGTTAGTAGGTGTGTATATCTTATTACATCTACTTGTACATTTCCGTGGTTCTGGGTTATCACATACAAATAAATTAGCGTTTGTTTCGGCAAGTTTAGCTAAACAAAACACTTTTGTAATCTTTGTCATATATCTATTCCATTTATTTTTTTCTGCTCCTTGTATTATGTTTTTCTTTGATTTCAATCCTTGTAGGGTTATCCTCATCTCCAATAATAATCTTTTCATATTGTTGAGATAATGCGGTAGAATGTGCCATGTTTTCAGAAAAGTCTTTTCTGATTTTCAGATTTTTCTTCACTCCGTTTTTACCTACTCCATTGATCCAAGTAGCGGCAGAAGCCCGAATCCACCTACTCGTAATTTCTTCACCATACATTGTATAAAATACATCTTTTAGTTTAGTACCAAAATTGCCATTCTGTTCTGTATTATTATTAGAACCAAATAAATATTTTCCTAATTGACCGACAATTGGCATTAATTTAGCACTTTTGATATATTTCAACAAATATGGTACTATATCATCAGCGACTGGAATAACTTGTTGTTTATATTTACTATAGGTTTTATAATTATTATACACGAATAAAGACGGCTTACCGCTACTCATAACTAAGTAATTAAACTCTTTATTGGTCAGCATTAATGGGTCATCTTCAGTCATTCGGAGGTATTGGAAATCAAGCCGTCTTGGTGGTTGTAATCCATAACACGCCGCTATAGCCTTATCCAAATCATTGTCAAGAAATTCATCAATATGATATTTAACATCTTCTGGTTCAAAACTGAATATCTTGCCTAAATCATCAGGCTTAACCGTGTTTTCGTCCCTCTCATCATTATAATCTTGCATTGCTTGTTTTGCTATAACAGTCAATTGCTGATAACTAACATTATACGTAGGTAATCGGGCAAGCAAATTCACGAATGGCGTAAGCATTGTATTAAATGATGTGGCTTTAGGATAGTAAGCTTGGACCTTATTCACAAAAGTAATCAGATTGCGGTCAAGAAGGAATGGCATTTCTTTAGTGATATATTTGACATCACCTTGTAAATTGTATCCGGTAAATACAGACCTCACGACCCTTAATATGTCTTTTGACGGTTTTAATAAAAGCACATTTTCCATAACAAGTTTTACTTTTTTAATCATAACACTTCTCGCCGGTTCTTTATAACTACGGGCTTCAACTTTTTCAACCTCGGTAGCATTTTCTGACAACTTCTTTTTCCACTTGGGTATAACTTGTTTATTAATATTAGGTTTTAGAATTTCTTTTTTCTTGGTTTGAATTGACATATCAACTTGTTTGCTTTCTCGTCCACTACGGCGTAATTCAGTGATAGATATCTTTTTTTCTACCTTGGCGATTTTCTCTTGTGTTTTTGTTTTAGGTTCAGTATTTTCTTCTGCGTATGCTTTAATTGTTGCGATTTTCTTTTGAGCACGATATTCGCGCATATAAGAAGCATTATTTTTTTTGTAAGTTTCATAAGTTATTTCAGAACCTTCTTTACCCGCTACGCCACTTTTCAATTTTTGACGATACCTTTTTTGAGCTTGTACTGCTTTTTCTTTTTTGGTGATGTCGCTGGCTATTAGTTGTTTATTATCCATACTTTTCTATATATACGTAAGATTATTAAATCACCTTATATTACCTTATATCAATTTTTATTTATTTTTCATAAAACAACAAACAAGATGTTATTAATGGATTAATAGCAAGGATTGAAGCTTTAGAAAATTCAAAAATAATAAATTCAATTTAAAAAAATATTAGTGCGAATACGGTAAAAAGGGGGCTTAAGGGATATAAATGATAAAGAATTGGTTAATCCATCCTTCAAAATATCATTAATATAATAAATCTAAAATAATAT
>Ga0306898_1000405_pt1 | contig 17136 bp, 17 predicted proteins | sample AntRauMFilla1564_FD_190424 | JGI IMG/M metagenome (GOLD analysis project Ga0306898, IMG submission 190424) | Saline lake microbial communities from Rauer Islands, Antarctica - Metagenome Filla 1 #564 (v2) (version 2) | ecosystem: Environmental > Aquatic > Non-marine Saline and Alkaline > Saline ...
ATGGAACAAAATGGGCATGAAGAGATGTTTTATGATGATAACTCTGATATAATCCCATATTATTGGATGCCAAAGTTTATAAATGCGTGTGATGCTAGCGCTAGGACACTATCAGTTTATAAGAAATAATAATATTATTTAGGTTACGGTTTAATTTTCTATTTGAATAATCCATAATATTTACTAGTTATAATATAAATTAAAAATCATAATATTTTAAGTTAAATATATATTTTAATAAACCATATAATATATATTTAATGAATACGTGGGCTGAGAATGCAACAACATTATGGACAATAATAACAGATTATTTAATGGAACAGGATATTAATATAGATTTAAATAATCTAAAAAATGAATATGATAAGTTATTAAAAGGGTATTATAATAAACGGTTTGATTATGAAATAGAGGAATTAAATAGATTTATATTATTTGATATACATGAATATATAGGTAATCATAATAATATAAATACAAATGTAAAACTGGGAAAATCGGAAAAAGACAGTTTTAATATTGATAATAAACAACAACCAGGGAATAATAACTTGAATAATGGAACATATAGAGAGAAACAAAATGAAACTATTTTATATACAAATGAAGAACTACGTGAGAGAAAAATCCAGGAAACTCAACAACTATATGATGTAAAAAAGAGAGAATTTGAGAGTTATTCTAAAACAACTACCCCAAATAAAATATCATTTGAAGATGAGATGGATGAGAATAACGAAAATCTAGATGATATTTATAAGAGAACAATCATGAGTAGAAATTATGACGTTCAATATATCAATGATGATGATAAGAAGAAAGCAGAAGAGTGGATAAATAATTCTACTAGCAATGATAAAGACATCGTCAATCAAGATAGCAAACAAGATAATAAACAAACAGATAACGTAGAGAGAAAACATGGAAATGATGTAAAAGTGGAAAATAAAAAAGTGTCATTTCTTAAATCATTAAAACGTAAATTGAATACTAAAAACGTTAATGTTACAAATACATTAGGTGACGATACTAAAAACGTTAATATAGCGGATAATTTACAAGTTATTAATGATATTAGTGGAGATATTGTTGATGAAAATAAACAACTTTATGAAGCGGTTAATAATATAGATATAGAAAAAATAAAGCATCACGATAATGACGACAATGATGATATTAAGTATAAAAAGGACAATGAACTTATTGATCTCAGTTTAAACAATCTTAAAACTATAAATGATATGCTTATTTTCTCTCCATTATTAAATGAAATAATACATAATAACGATGGATATAATAACCATGATAAAAATATTACCAACAATAATACTAATCAAGAATTACTGATGCAAATAATAGAGTTATTAGTAAAAATAGAGAGAAAACTATAAACCTTATTTTTACTGATATGTTATATTCTTTTATTATATTAATGTTTAAATTGTTAGAACGAATTGTATAGTTATTTAATATTTAATTATAAAAATATTAAATAACGCATCTAATAAACGCATCTAATAAATGCATATAATGAATATAATATTTGAAATTGACAAATATAAAATATGATACATAACATGTTTATTCCCTAATTATTCTTGCTACTTTACCTGTTATTACCAGTTTTCCTACATAAAGTGGTTTTATAGCAGGGTTTAGTTTCGCTTGTTCGAATGAATCATAATCATATACTTTACTTGATTTTGAACCATCACTATTTAAACGAAGCATATATTTTTTACCACCTAGTTTAAAATTAATCGCCTTCCATTTAATGGTTTCTTTGTTTAATCTACTCTCTTTATCTTTCTCCTGGTTCTTATATGATGGTGTATAAGCATAACGTTCAGGGTTTGTTTCACCGAACGAGTAACATATTAGACCCTCTTTTGAACTCGTTGTGGAATGTACAGCACAGTCAATTGCTGCCTCTTTTATAGATGTTAATAACTGTTTATTAATGTCTTGTTTTATCCGTGAAATCTCATTTAATGTTTCATCACTAGTGACAGGTGTGGTGTTATCAATTCTACTGATATCTTTCCTTATGAGTTCTATCGACATCTCACCAGATTTTTGCTTATCTGTCAATGTCATTAAATACAAATATACTTTAACATTCCTCAATTCTTCAGGTAAATCTTTATGCGAACATATTCTTATTGCTCTACCTATAACTTGTTCTAATCTGACAGGGTGCCAATATGGTTCCATTAGATGAACATACCTTATATTTTTTAAATCAATACCTTCGGCACCTGATGCGGTAATCATGAGTATTTTTATAACATCTCCATAATGATTATTAGGGGATATAATTCTCAATTGGTTTGTTATTGAAGATGGGACATAATCCCAATTACTATTAAATATATTACGTACTAATTCTTTTTCTTCTGAAGTTTCTTTACCAGTATATAAAGCAAATTTTGGCTTACCCATTTCTTCTTCAGGTATATCAATATACCATTTAGAATCGCGTTTTTTTAATTTGAACTCGACAAACCCATTTGCTTCTAAAACTAATTTTAAAATTCCAATACCTTCTAGAGTTCTAAATTGTGTATAAATAAGGTGTGATCCATCAATTCCATCATGTCCTAGTGTTGTAGTTATATTCTCTAATATCCTCAAGAATTTCGGGCTGTATGTCTCTAACCCTTCAGGAGATAAGTATATACTGGAATTTTCTTTTAAAAATAAAAGGGCATCTTTAATTCTATCATCATAACTAATATCTATTTTATTTTCTTTTGATTTCTCTTTAATATCATCTTCGTCGTCGCTATGTAAAACCTCGGCAACATCTCCTGGGGTTATTGTTATTGCTTGTGTTATAGGTGCTACCATACTCATATTAGGTAAGATATTAGTTCCTTTATCTTCTATATCAGTCTCGTCCAGTTTATTTAATATAGCATCTTCTATATCATCTTCGTCTTTGGGCATTGGACGCTTCAATTCTGGCGGGAATACGAAGTTGCAAAATGCTCTTGAGAAAATCCTGTATGTAGAAACGGTATCATCATATAAATTATCACCTGCTGGTTTTTTTGTCGTTTTCTTTTCTTGTTTTCTCTCTGCGTGGCGTGCTTTTTCATATATATCGAATTGATAATCACTCATCGGTATTTTGATTTCCTTGAAATCTTCGTGCTCATTATAACGAGGCATTAACTCTTCACGAGCACTTCTGAAATAAGACGTTAATCCAAGTATTCTTCTCTTAAACATATTATCATTCATTACTTCACCGTTTTCATTAATAAATAATTGTTTAAAATCATCTAGTTTATCAGGGAGTGCTTTGAATAATGTAGGTCTTGCTTCTCTATTAACAACTTCTATATTTTCATTTTTTAGACGAGATATAATTAAGGCTATAAATTCGGCATCTGTCAATTGTGACTGATCACTGTCACCATGTGATGTTTTTACTCCCTTATAACTACCATCTTTTTTAGATTTTGCATTTATAAAACCAAATGGGTTCCTTGTAATAACAAGTGATTTTGTGGAAGGTTTATATTGTATATAATCTAATATTCCAACTCTCTCAAAGATATCTCTAAGGGTCGCCTCATTAATTTTTCTGTCAGTCCTGATATTTAATGGGAGTTCCCATGATTTTATGTATCCTCTTAATATATTGAATAATACACCTATTTCATTTGGATAATTGATAATTGGTGTCCCTGTAAGCATAACAATACGACAATCTTCCGCTTCTAGTAAATAATTATATAATCTCATAGCGAGTGAAGTTTCACGTTTTAATTTATTCACGATACGGCTTATAAAATTATGTGCTTCATCTATTATAATAACCTTATTTGAAAATGGATTTATTGTAAAATTTCGCGTTAATTTTTCAAGATGAGATGACCTTAAACCATTATAATTAAGGAATTCATATTTGAGTTGTATCATATGATTAATTTGTTTATTTAAATCCTCTTTTTCTATGGCTGTTAGAGAGTCGTAATTAGATTTTTTTGTTACATCTATTAACCAAACGCCTTTTTGTGCTGTTATAAATATAGTAGAAATATTCATTTTTTCAGTTAGGATACTCATATGCTCAGGTTCTATTGTTGATAACGGGACAAATTCCCAATATTGGTTCTTCTTGTATATTAAATCACCACATTGTTTTAATTGTTCTCTATAATTCATCTGGAGAGAAGCAGGTGTCATAATCATAACTTTTTTATCATGTTTTAAACCTTCTGCAATTCCAATAGATGTACAAGTTTTACCTGAACCTAAACCATGATATAATAATAATCCTCTATATGGAGAGAAAACATTGAGATAATCCCTCACTATTTTTTGGTGAGTGAACGCATCAAAATCACCACTACTCCCTTTATCACACGATATTTCTGCGTCATCCCTCATTATCTCGTCTCGATAAGGCATAAATAAAGTATTTATAAAATTAATAAACGTCTCTCTATTATTCAAATAATATGAACTAGCCTTTATTTCATCCAATGGTTTCCGTTGTATCCTATTTTCTAAATCATTTTGGAAAATAAGCATACTTTCAGGTGCTTCTGTTACAATTGTTGAACCTTGTATTTTCGGTACTATTTTAAATTTAGTTGGGAGCCTGCGTCTTATCTTTCGGATAGGTTTAATTCCTTTTGTGGTTGTATTACTATCTTCATCCACATCTATAGACAACGATGGTGGTGCTATTGCTACGTTGGTTTTTGTTCTTGGTTTACGAATAAGTATTTTACCTTTCTTTGTTACAGTGTCTTTTATTTTATCTTTGATTATTGACGGGGTATATATTTGCGTTGTAGCACCTGTAGGTTGGGTTGTTTTAATAGGGATTGTTGATTGTGAAGATGTCGGTAATACTAACCTTCTCTCTCTCAATTTTGTCAATAAACTCTGTCTATTATATCCAGTATTTGTTTTATCAATAATAGTTGGTGCTACAATTGCTGGTGATACATTTGCTGGTTCTGTTTGTATATTTTCTTCTTCATCTCTAATTGCCTGACTAGTGACACCGGTTATATCAGCGTCATCGTCTATTTTATCCTGAAATAATGTATCTGTCACATCCATTAATTGTGGTGTCTCTGGTGCAACAGGTTCAGGGACTTTCATGTTATCAATATTATCACTCATAACACCAACACCTCTAATAGGACCTATTTTTTTTATACCCATTATTATACCCTGTTTTTTCTTAGGAAGAGGTTTTTTACCGAGTTCTATTAAAAATGACATTGTTATATAAATAAATATATATTAAAGTTTTATATTAAAATAATTAATCATTACTAATAAAGAATTAAGGATAAAATCAACCAGTAATAATATTATTATCCCTATTAATTCTCTCAATAGCCATATAACATGCTAACTGTTCCGCTTTCTTTTTTATTTTATGAATACTTGAACCAAGCAATATAAATAAATTACCTCTAATATCCAACCTTTCTTGTAAATTGTCATATGATAAATTATCAATTTCACTATTATTATGATTTATATCTTCAATCGGTATATTAACACATAGATAAACCCCCATATTATAGCCGTTATCGTCATGTTCTATTATTAGATAAGTTGGAGTTGTCTTAAACTCTTTTTGTATTTTTACCTGTAAAATATTCTTATAATTATCGTCTTCCTTAATTAATTTTGTCCAATTTATATGTTTCTCAAATATGGATTCTATAAAAATCTGAGCCATTTGAAATCCCGGACCTGTAACAAAAACATTATCGAACCAATGTTCTTCATCGTGAATACTGATCTTATTAAAATCCAAAAATAATGCTCCTAAAAATGCCTCAAATAAGCACCCTAGTTTTTTTAGGTTAGTTCTTATATTTTTCTCTTCAGCATGTTTTGACATTATACTCCATTTATGGAGACCCATTTCATATGCAAGCCTCCCAATATGTTCATTCTTAACAATGGCAATTTTTTTCTCAGTCATAAATCCTTCGTTTTCCTTAGGAAAACGTCTGTATAAATAATATTTTGTTATACATTCCAAAACACCATCTCCTAAAAACTCAAGTCTCTCGTTTGATTTTGTTTTTAATGATATACAATTGTCTGGTTTATCAGCAATGGTAATATTATTTTGTAAGTTGTCTAAGAAAGGTCTTTTTACATATGATTTATGCACGAATGCCCTCTTATATAAATTCACATTATGAACCTTTCCTGGTATACCATAACGGGTAAGTATGGATTGAATATGATTAACGGTGATCTCTTTATTTAATGGATTATATGGATCAAAAATAATTTCTTCTTCGCTTGTCTTAATAATATCTATATCGCGCATAATATCTTTCATATATGACGTTGAATCACTATCACAATCAACATCATAATTACTACTTGATGATGATGATTTTTCAATAATGGGATGTTGTGCTATATTATTTTTATTCCTTACAATATTATTGTCAGGACACATTGAAACTTTATTATTTCTAAACATATATTTATGATATATATATCGTGTAATCTTTATATTATATTAAAAATTTATTTATAGATGAAATAGATGTTTTATTTATACGCCTAACTTTGCCTGTTTTTGTAGTATATTTTATATCTTTGAGACAATCATTATTTTCTTTTAACGCATCTATCAATCGTGATATTGTTTTATATTTATCCATAATTGCAATAGATGTAATTGTGCTTATACCGGGTATTTGTGATAACATTATAATGCTTATATTATCAGGTGTAATATTATCTTTTTTAATGGTTTTAATAGCAGATATATATTCATTTTTTATATTATCTCCACTTCCACCATTTATATTACCCGTATTAGTAGTATTATTGTCAGGGTCATGGTCATTAATATTAAGATGACCATTTTGCATAACCTCATTATTTGTAACCATATATTTGGATTTATCATTATAGTATGCTTCTCTCTTATTTTCTTTCAGGATTTTATTATAAAAACGCAATATAATTGTCGCTGTTTCTTGTATATCAAATGAGCGTAATATAGAAAATCCTTTATGATATAAGATACTACATAGTGAAGAATATATAATATCAGGTGTAATCTTAGTGAATTTAGAATTCACATCTTGTATTTTACCTTCTATAAGATAAATTATATTATGATTATGAAGAGAATTATATGATAAACGTAATGATTGTTCATTATATCTACCATCTTTTATTGAACTCGCTAGGTCATTCACTGTTTTTCTCTCTATTATTATTACTTCATTGTCATCATCATCTAGAAATATTATATCACCCAATGGGAGTTGTCGGGTTTCAAGTTGAATAATATCTTTGTATTGTTTTGTTTTATCAATGATGTTTTGAATAATGGGAATTAAATCTTTCTCCCTGTTATCTATGATTAATTTCATTAAATTTATTAAATTATACAATAAACTATATCGGCATGTTTAATATATTTTATTATAGTATAAAATAGAATGATGAAATATGTGCGTGATATAATAGAAAATGAGTATATTGTATGGGGAGGAGGTATTATAGTTGTAATCTATATATTATTGAAATTATTCTCAGTTCAGAGAGATGTAGTTGAATCACTTACAAATAATGATTCCCCACCTGGATTTGAAATAATGGCGAAAGGAAAATTAGATGATTTAAAAAAAAGCATAAAAATGGGCGAGGATATGTTGAGGATAGATAAATATAAAAATGAATATGAAGACCTAATTATTGATTTAGATGAAATTGTGAATTACGGGATATTAACATCTATAATTATGGTAGGTGATAAAGTAGCAAAGGGAAATAATAAAGATAAAATGAATGTAGATGCATTAAAAGAAATCAATGAATTATATAAATTTAAGGAAATATTGAATTCTACTATGGAATTTTTGGATAAAAAATAAGGGGATATATCCCCTTAGACCCCTTTTTTAAATGGTTGTTAAAATGATTATTAAAATTATTGTTAAAATGTTTATTAGAAGGAAATGTAAAATATCCCGTTAGACCCCCGATTTTTGGCATTACCTTTTTATAAAAGGTATAATATATATTTTTTGGCATTACCTTTTTATAAAAGGTATAATATATATTTTTTGGCATTACCTTTTTATAAAAGGTATAATATATATTTTTTGGCATTACCTTTTTATAAAAGGTATAATATATATTTTTTGGCATTACCTTTTTATAAAAGGTATATATATATGGACAGTTTCAATTCAATAATAGAATATTTAACAAAAAATAAAACACATATAAATTTTATGATTATTGGTATATTATTTATGTATGGGTTCTATTATTTTCTCTCTATGTACAAAGAAAATAAAGAGCCGTTTTTAGGAATGAATGGACGTAAAAACTGTCCTAACCTACTAATAAAAAAAGGTGATAAATATTTTATGTACAATACTCAAAAAACTCAAGTCCCGGGGGTTAATCCAATCCAATTTAATAATTTAGAAGAATACGTTGAATTTACACAATGGTTAAGTTCATCTGGTATTAAATGTCCTATATTGTATGCAGAACAGACATATGACACACAAGGTGAGAGAACATATAAATTCAAGAGCGATCCAAAACAACCAATGAACGGATTGCCTCCAGTCCCAACAACAAAATTATTTGATGCTGGACATAATAAAGGTAGTATGCCAGGATTTGATCCACATAATCAATACATAGGTGATAAGACGCCGTTAGATGAAATGTTCCACGATGAAGAAAATAATAAATTAAGCGATAATCCAATGGACAATAATTTTGGAGGAAAAGAATATGCTGAAGACCAAGTAAATAGTGGAGCATATGCCGACAATCAAGTCTCTATTTATGTTGATAATAAAATATAATATATATATATAAATGGCTGACCCAGGAAAACTAAAAACAATAGATTATATTCGTCATGGGACAGATATATTATCTATATACAAAATATTAAAAAGTGGGTCATTAAAGAGTTCGTTAGAATTAGGTAGTTCTGGAACAACCGGTGAAGATAATAGAATTATATATTTTACACCTGTAGCTTATAAATTTTTGACCTATGAAAAATCTACATCTATAATATTGGATTTTGATAAAACTATAGCGAAATATAAATCCTTTTTTATTAATAATAAAAATTCTTATGGACCCGGTAAAGGAAACCCAAATAGAAGAGGTGGATGTCTATGTAATTTCACTTATTATTCTCCAGAACTACCACAAGACTTGTATAAACCACCAGTAGGAGAAAAATGTTTTGTTACATCTCTGGAGAGAATATCTAATATTGTAATAGACTCTAATAAGCAAGAAGATGTATTTGAAAATTGTGATGGTGGTCCTGAAATAGGGTTTTATAGTGGTAATATATCATTAGATAAATTAATAAAATATATATATTTACCTGAAAAAAGTGCTTTATCCAGTTATACAATTAGAGAATTAGCAAATATAAATGTTAGTGTTGATGAATTATATGATACAATTAAAAGTAAGGTTCAAGAATATGGCGGTGAATTGATAATAAATAATAATTCAGGAAGACTAGCTGGTGAAATTAATGAAAAACACAAAACGCCAACTAAAAAACCAGTTCTAAAAAATAAAAATCATAAGAAGACCATTAAAAAGACCAATAAGAAGACACATAAGAAGACCCATAAGAAGACACATAAGAAGACACATAAGAATACACATAAGAATAAATTATATAGGAATAAAAGAATTATTAATAAGAGTAATAAGAGCAATAAGAAGAAAATATGAATACAATTATAAATACAAATATTTGTTATAAAAATTGAATTCAAAAATAAATAAATAAATGGTAATATAAATAACCTATAATAATGCCGTGCCCATTTACAATGTTATCTCATGATTTACATACTAATAAACCCAAAAATATGAATAAAGAATACCTAAAAAACTCCTCTTACGATTTAGTAAATAGAATGATTATATTAAAAATAGATAATTATAGCCAGTTTTCTCTATTGAAATATGTATATTTATTCTGGTTGTCTCATAAATCAACACCTATTATTAACGAGTATCCTGACATTAATGGTTCAGAAAAAGATAAAATAAGGGAAGAATTTGAAATTCTATTAGACTTAATCAAAATAGATAATCCACAATTCTATAAATATTATACTAAAGGCGGAAATGATGTTTTAAAAAATATAGTCGATAATAATATTACCGAAAATAATATTAAAAATGATAATGTTGTTACAATTGAAACTGGAATTGAAACCGTTTCTGAAAGCGATAATATGAGTATTGTTACAGAAATTGAAGAAGATAATCCTGAATTAGAAATTCAACAATCAATAACACAAGAATATACAGATGTTAATGGGATAATTTGGATATGGAATATTCAAGAAAGGAGTTGGAATATATCACCCTTATTTATTCAATATTCGCACATAACACCTCCAATTATAATAGACGGTTTAATATACAGTTTTCCACAGGTGTAAATACCACATGTATATAATATAAGTATTGTAATAAAAGGGATATTGATATAGTGATAATAAATATAAATAGCTAATATAATAAATTTTTAATTCGGGAATTGTGTATTATCGTGTTCGTGTTCAACTTCATTCCAAGTAGCTGTTGTGTGTCCCTCATTAGCAGTAGGCAATTCCATTTTGATTACTATTTCCATTTATATTTTTAGCGGTGCTGAAGGCGTAGGTTTATAAAGTCAAGTAGAATGATATTTAGCATATCGTTTATGACCGAATTTTTTACTATTGGCTAATAATACTTGTAATTATGTTTTATATCATAATTAAATAATTCGTCCAATACATCGTAAATATTAGTGTATACGATTTTATTAGAGATAATATTATTTACTTCCTGATTATATTTATTAGCTCCATAATTACGAATTATATTATTTATAATTTTTTGTTTTGTTGGAAAATATTATTAGTTATAATAGTGGGTTTAAATTTACTGTATACCTTAGTGGTCCCTCTTGTCGTTTCAATAGTTATATTTTAAACATTTTTAAATCCATTCAAAAACATATTGAAATAATATATAAAGAAATAACAATATTATTAACATACTAAATAACCACAATAGATATATATATATTAATTCAAACCATAACAACGCATATTATGATTTGTATCGATTGGGAAAGTCTAACAAAAACAGAAGATATTGAAAAAATAATGGATACGCTATATCATCCTATGGTTAAATGGGATTTTAGTTATATACTTGATAATCCTGGTATTAGAATGAAACATTATTATAAGTTATATAGTGAGTTAGAATATGATGATTTTACAAAGTTAGGTGATATAACTAAAGTAAAAGATATCACACTTACAGATATAGAATTTTTCATAAAAGAACATTATTATGCTAAGTGGATAACTGACAATCATAATATATATAAAATGGTTGATTATGAATTTTTTAAGAAACATTATAATGTACCTTGGAATATGTTATTAATGGCTATGCATTGTAAATTAAGTAAAGAGTTTTTAGATGATTTTTCAATGCCTGCTGATATTAGTTGGGAAGACGCATTTAAAAAAAAATATTTGGATAGTTTTGGTTTATCGTTACATAAAGATATACATTTATTTAATGATAATACTAAGGCATATAATTCAATTATTGAATATAATAAAGATTTTTATGATATTAAACTTCCTTAAAAACGTTATTATTCTCAAAAATATTCACTATTTTCTTTAAGATTATATAGTGCCTAAATAAAATCAGTCCCACAATCTTTTTCAGGGATAAGTTCTAACTTTGAAATTAATAATTTCAATTTAATAATTTCTTCATATCTAGTACTATTTTTTTCTAATAAATCATCAATTTGTCTTTCTATAGCAGTTAATTTTAATTTTTTAATTTCTATCAATTCTAAAATATCTTCATCATCAATGTCTTTATTTCTTGTTATTAAATCCATTATATTATTTTTTGTATGAACAAGTGATTTTAACAATTTAATATCACCGTCACGTTCATCGTTAAGTTTGTCATATTTATATTCATAAATATCATATAAGTCGTCTGCTTTTTCCCAAGGGTCTTCTCCAGGGAATGAAATTACTATATCCTTTATAATATCATTCCTATCATATGTAATATCTCTTGTTTCACAAGTATCTTTAATTGTATATGTAATTTTTTTTTCTTTACCTGTTCCAGCAATTTTTTGGATTTGTTTAATGTAATCACTTCCAATTGTAGGATTACATACAACATTATTATCTATAATAAAATCTATAACTTGGTCTGACAAGATTTCAAGTCCTTCTTTATTTTCTATTATAGATGAAGTAAATGATGCTAATAGATCTTGTTGTATGTTAACATGATTTACTATGTGAATATTTCCATAATTATCAATAAGTTTTATTGTCTCAATTCTCCCGTAGTTATTAGTGAACAAAATATAATCAATAATAGTAATATTTGTATTAAGATTAAATTTAGTTTCACCTTCTTTTGGTTCCCATTTGAACATAATTTTAAAACTTTGTGAATCATCAGCACGATATTCAAGTGAATATGAAAATGTGGAAATTTTCATTTCCTTATTCATTACTTTATTACTAATTGAATACTTTTTATTCAATACAATATTACTAAGCTTAGCCCTATAATTAGGTGTATATGTTAAAACAGGTTCTTCAAAAGACATTTTGAGTATTTTAATTACTATTATTATTATTATATTTTTGAATTCAATTTTTTATGTTATGTGTTTTATAAATAAAATAGTAATATAACATAAAAAGCGAAATATTAATCTTTGAATAATTATTTATTATTACAATAATGAAACATATCTATATTGTTAGTATGGCAACGAAATATTGACACTGGATAAATAATCTTGCTGTTAAAACATATTTCTTAGCCTTAGTTATAATAAAAAAAGGTATATATTGTTGGTTTAATATAGGATATATTTATATATATATTTAACAAGGCATATTTGTTGTGAGATCATCTGTATCATCTGTATCAATACATTCTAGAAGGGGTGCTGACGGGGTTGGATGAGTATCATCTGTATCATCGGTATCATCGATACATTTTAGAGGCGGTGCAGAAGGCGTTGGATGAGTTTCAACCACATTCTCTAATTCAAGTGTTTTCTTATTAACACTGTCTTTTTGTGGAAGCGTTTTAAGATAATTAGCATATATATGAGGGGTTAAAGTCTTGATGAAAGATGCATAGTATCTTGTTGATTTTGGTTTATCAAATATTTCACACAAAAGTTCATCCATAGTGGAGAATAAGATTTTATCACGAATAAATTCATATCCAAACTTTTTAACTATTTTATCCCTAATTAAATTCTTATCCAAATCCGTAATATCATCATTATGAATAATAGTAATTGGATGAATAGAACTAACATATTTGTCATATTCTTTTTTATCACATAGTAAATATGGAATTTTACCAGTTATTTGTTCAATGTTAGGCATACCTATCAAACCATGAAATAATTTAATAAAATCAGTCATCCATCTGTTAACAATATCACCTTCCGGGTGGCAACCTATAATATTAACAAAACTGTCTTTATTAACAGGGTTTTTAATTTTTCTCAAATCAATATCTTTTCTATATACATATCTACGGTAGGATAATTTACCTGACAAACGCGTCATGGTTAAATATTTAGAATCAATTACTAAATCATTCTTGTTGGACATATGCAATATAGGTGTAATTTTATCCATTAAAATGTCATTTTTTCTACAATTAAGAACTAGACATAAACTTGCTCTTCCAAAATATAAATCCCCTGTACAAATAAATCCGCAATTAGAGTTCCTATTAGAAGACAATGACGATGTGTCATTAAAATAATGCACTACGCTAAGGTTATTCATCTTTAAACCATTCATAATACTAAAACAATTAACTTCTTTAATATAATATGTAGGTGGTATTGAGGACGGATACTTTATATAGATATCAAAAGGGATAATAGTAATAAAATTATTGCTTGAACAAGTACCCATATTAAATATAGTGTATTAATGTGGTTACGTTTCATTGTAGATTATAAATCAATTTTTTTGTAATTTACAAGGAAACGAAATGAGTAATAAAACTTTAAAATAATTATAAAATCTGTATATTAGTAGTATAAAGTATTGAAAAACGTCCATAATTCTATCACCTATAAATAAGAATAAAACTTGGAAATAAAAAAATATACACCCAGTGGGGCTCGAACCCACGACCCTTGGCTCATAAGACCAATGCTCTACCGCTGAGCTATGAGTGTTTGTAGTGTATTATATTGGATATTTCACTACTTCAATTTTTATTTCATAACATGGTTGTAGAATAATCCAAATATAAAGTATAATGTATGGTTTTGTATATCCAAATATAGTTGATAAATATGCTTTATTTTTGGTTTAATATAAAATTGATTACTAATAATAATATAAAAGTAAAAGCAACAATATAATATTATGGATTTAACGCAACTTGTACTTAATAACCCAGATAAATACTGGGATTGGGAAACGCTTTCTTCAAATAATGAATTTGATGCTATAAAGGTGTTAGAGAAGTTTCCAAATAAGAATTGGGATTTGAGTAAAATAATGTGTCGAAAAGATTTCGATATTTCGATAGTAGATAAGTTTCCAAATATGAGTTGGAATTTATCGGAATACGTCAAGCTTAAATTAACTATTGAAGAGTTTGTAAAATACAAGTCCATACAATGGAAAACATTAAGGTTTGTTAATAGAAATGATATGATGGAATTCGTGGATGCTCGTCCTGATTTTGACTGGGAGTGGGAATTACTTTCATATAATGAAAACATTACTAAAGAGTTTATCGAGAAATACCAAAATAAAGACTGGAATTGGAATATTCTATCATATAATAAATATATAGATTATGATTTTATTAATATGTTGCCAGATAAAAATTGGAATTGGAAATACTTGTCGAATATTAATCATATTAATGATAAAAAGAAAATTTTAAAATTAAAAAGGGACAATTTGTTTAGGTGGTACGACTAGTGTTATATTTTAGATTTATGAATGTTGGCTGCGTTGGCGTGTTTGGTAATATGTTATCTCTATTTTTTATTCCATTATTCAATACTTATAAAAGATGAAATGGAGAAGTTTATGGACGAATTCTTTCAAAAAGAATACGATTACGTGGAGTACTATTACGAAAAAAACAAGTCCTGACAATAGTTATTTCATTGTATTTGGAGTGAAGCGTTTCTCTATATCTATCGAAAAGTCTCTCAATAGATATTTTGATTTTAACGCCTACGAGTGGAAATATAGATAATTACATTAAATTAGTGGAACAACTTGAATATAGTTTTATTATTAACAAAAGGTTCCATTGTGAGAATATGGAGAGAAATAGTCGTGATAAAGAATTGTTATATGCGAAACAAGAAGATGAATATATGAAACTCTTGAGTTATATTTCTGGTATTATGTGCGAATATAATCTTGACAAAGATATTACAAAATTGATAAAATGGTGTGATTATAATAAAATTGAAGGAATATAAATATATTATATTTAATATAAGTAAATATAATAACGTATTTATAAGTGAAAAATGGCTTCTTTATATACAAGAATGAACTTAATTAATATAGGTGTAATACAATCTAATAATCCAAATTTTGACGTTGATACGGATACTATATTTCAAGCTGAACTGCTCATAGGACCTAATATATTCAATACTAATATATATAATACAATAACTGACCTAAAACAAGATGGTTGGAAGATAAGAGAAATATTAGAATTCTTAAATGCTTATAGACACGAAATTGAAATGTGGGATGTAGAACACCGTGTTGGTTCTGTTGAAATAGACAATATTATCACACATTATACGTCATTGTTGCATGAAGACCAGGTTACGCAACATAATAATAACGTTAATTATAACGAAGAAGAAACCATTGATTTTCAAGAAGGTGATAGTACTGAATACTATTTTACAGTAGAAGAAGAACAGCAAGAGGAAACTATTATAGATGATGTTGAAACTATTATAGACGAGGTTGAAACTATTATAGACGATTATATATATGCAAAAAATATAAGAAATATATTATGTATCCTCCAGGATTTAGATTGGAGTATAGAAAAAATAGTTTCATTTCTGGAAGTATATTTAAAAGATATTATATATGAAAATTTGCAGGATTATAACGAATTACACGAGATTATGCAACACTACAAGGATCAATTGTGATTATTACCGTGTTAACGCATATAGAGATAACATAAGGGCGATACTGGATGTATTGAAATTGTTAAAGCAAGCTGAAATGAACGAAATACTCGAGGTCAGTTAGTTAGTCAGATATAGTCGGTTTAAATAACGCACCGTGGAGAGAAAATTTTAATGTGGATACTGTGGAATGGTTCTCAATTATTTTTTTACAACGGGGTTCAGGTTTCTGTAGATAAAAGTGTGTAAACCAACCCTATCCATAATTACGAATTATATTATTTATAACTTTTTTTTGTTTTGTTGGGAAATATAGGGTTGTGTTTCGGAACTTGCGAAATATAAAAATATATATAAGTATTTGATATATATTTTTGTTTTTATGATTTGATAGCGAAACTACTGTATATTTTGTAATTTCGCTATTAGTTCGCTCCTTATTTTCTATGCGAAACACACTCCTATGGAAATATTTTTAGTTATAATAGTAATAGTTGGGAGATATTTATTATAATAATCAATAAGACCTCTATCACCTATAATTTTTTTGGTGTATAGCTTATATCATAATATTCGGGTAATTTCTTTGAACCAAATAAATGTAAAATAGTCATAATATACTGATAAGTGATATAATTTTCCCTCCCCGTGATCTTAGTAATTACATCTCTTGTTTCATTATTAAGGTAATTATTTATTATTAAATAAGATTTAATGGAAGGATCAACCATATAATGTTTGTTGGACAACATTGGAGTAAAATATTATAATCATTGTTATAATATTTACTAAATTAGTTTTTGAATATATACAATATAATACACACGGAGGGGATTGAACCCTCGACCCTTGGCTCATAAGACCAATGCTCTACC
>Ga0306898_1000406_pt1 | contig 17097 bp, 16 predicted proteins | sample AntRauMFilla1564_FD_190424 | JGI IMG/M metagenome (GOLD analysis project Ga0306898, IMG submission 190424) | Saline lake microbial communities from Rauer Islands, Antarctica - Metagenome Filla 1 #564 (v2) (version 2) | ecosystem: Environmental > Aquatic > Non-marine Saline and Alkaline > Saline ...
CGACCGACTCAGCTGAGATTGAAGCTATTAGGAATCAGCTATTTGCCGATTTCCAGTCTCCTGATATGCAGCTTGATATGCCGGAGTTAGAAAGGAGCCAATTATTTGACCAAGCTGCCGAGAAAGTCTTGTCAGATTTAGGTTTAGGCGGTGAGCTAGACACTGAGACACGCAACCTTGTGATGCGTGAATCGGCACAGCGCGGCGGTGATTCAGGCTTTTTAGGTAGCGTAGTAGGGCGCGACATTGGCGCTAGGGACTTGGGGTTAAGCTCAATGAATATCCGCAATCAAAGGATAGGACAAGCATTGAACGTGGGCCAGATGCAGCAAGCTAATAATGCTCAACAGCAAGGACTGAAGTTTAGTCTCAACCAAGCAAATGCAGCATTAAAGCAACAAGGAGCGGATAATCGTATGGCTATGGGAGGATTCTTTGAAACTTTAGGACAGCAAGACTTGCAAAATCGTATCGGTCTTGCGCAATTTGGCCAGAACATGCAAATGCCTATTGCTGGTCTTGATCCCGGCCAATTGGCAAGCGCGATGATTGGAGATACAAATATGATGAACCAAGTTAATTCATCTAATGCTGGTAATGCTGCTGCTGCTAGCCAGGGTAATGCGCAAACAGCTCTTGGAGTAGCTGGTCTTGTAGTTGGGTTAGCTTAGATAAAACATATAAAACAGATGAAAGAAAAAATAGATAAGTCAAAAGAAGTAATATTATCAGGTATGCGTGGAGCCGGATACCCTGTTCTTGCGTGGAGTGGAGGCAAGGATTCAATGGCATTAATTTATTTAATGTGGGAGATGGGATTAAGAATGCCTGTCATGTTCTTCCGGGAACAGTGGCAACCGTGGAAGTATAAGTTTCAGGATATGATTATCCGCGAGCTAGGACTAGAGGTTTACACGTGGCATCCAGCTATGAGTAAGTTTCAGCAAACTGATGATGAGTTTGAAGTGCAAAACTTGTACAAATTCGGTTTGAATGAAGTTTCTCAAGTTACTTGTCCAACTGGAATAACTCCAATGGAAGATGGTAAACCTTGGGCTTGCGGTATAGACATCTACTCTCGCCCAAAGAACGAAATGTTAAAGGTAAATTGGGATACGATGTTTATTGGACATAAGGGATGTGATACCGATATAATACTAGGAGGAGATATTGGTACTAGAATTGATATACGTGTGTTTCCAGTAGGGGCAAACTCCGTATTCCCATTGAAGGACTGGACACATGAAGATATATGGCAGTACATTACTGATAATGACATTCCATTTGATTCGGATAGGTACGAATGCGTTGATGGAGTATGGGGAGAAAAGAAAGACCGATCATACAATTGCGATTATGTTCATGCGTGTATGGCGTGCATAGATAAGCGTGGTCCTAAAGTTGTTTACTGCCCGAAGTACAACCAAGATATTGAAAACATAAGCGACCGCGTTGAGTGGGCAGAAAAACTAAAACTTAGTTACATGGAAGACTGATATGGCATTACAATCAAGAGGATTTTCACTAAGCACATTGCCTACCGCTCCGGTATTGAATTACAATCCGAGGCCGTTGGATTTTAGCGCACTAGAAAGAGGCATTGGAAATTTAGCTCAATCATATAGAGAAAGATCAAACGATAGAATGCTGGGACTTGCATCGCAATACGCAGCCACTAATGATCCAGAAGAACAGCAATCCATCCTTGATCAAGCTGGAGGTAATAAATCTTTTATGGATAGTATATTCGGCGGCGAAGTCAATCCATCTATAATCAAAGGAATGGGTGACAAGATGCGGCAGGAGGCAGCACTGGAGGCATTGCAAGCGGAGATGATGGAATTAAATGTTGGAGAATTATATAGAGAAAGATCAAACGATATAATGCTGGGACTTGCATCGCAATACGCAGCCACTAATGATCCAGAAGAACAGCAATCCATCCTTGATCAAGCTGGAGGTAATAGCGAAGTCAATCCATCTACAATCAAAGTAATGGGTGACAAGATGCGGCAGGAGGCAGCACTGGAGGCATTGCAAGCGGAGATGATGAAATTAAATGTTGGAGAATTAACCAATAAGAGAAACACATTTGATGCCGATCAGTTAGCAGATTTCCTAGAGAGAAAAGAAGTTCCTGCTGGAATGGACATAGAAGATTACTTAGGATTGACCCCTGCGCAGATGAAACTTTTGCCACAAGCTGAAGGTATTATTAGAAAACGACAGGAGGGAAATAAGCAAAAGTTGGTTGAATCACAGCTAGGAGAATTGACACTTACTAATGCTCAACAAGAAGCGCTACTGATTGAAGCTACACAAGCTGCGCTGGCAGGAGAAGACTTGTCTATATACCCAGAGGGAATTCAGGCTGCGGCGGGACTTGCTGCGCGTAAACAAGTAATTGAAATGGAGTCTTCTGAACGAAGAAATAGCGACTCCTTCGAGCAGATTATAGATCATAACGGAAACCCAACTGAATTATTTAAATTACCAGGATCAGGACAAGTTTTTCTCAGAGACGAAGCAGGACAGTTTCAACCTTTTCCGCCGCCTAAGCCAACAGATCTATCGCAAATGTCAATGGAAGCAATTATTAAAACTGGTGCTAGACTTGGTATATACACTCAAGATCACCTGAATGAAGACAGAACAATTAACATGTCGTCTTTTTTAGAGGCTTTTAACAAAGCACAGGAAAATGATTCATCCTCATGGGAGCAAAAGCTTCAAGAAATATTTAATCCTGGTGGAAATAAGTTAACAACTCCAGCAACAAACCTTGTCACGCCGAATCTAGGAGTAAAAAAAGTCACGCCTAAAATAGAGAGAGTTGAATTTTAATTAAATCACATGGCTGAAATATATCTAATCGAAGCTCCTGATCGTAAGTTTGAAATAACCTCTGAAAAGGAACGGACACCAGAGGAGCTGGCTGACTGGCTGCGCAAAAACTACAAACAGAATCGCCCGGTTACAAAGGAAGAAGTTAAGAATGCGTCACTTCCTTCTGGCATTACATTGGATGTGACAGATGGCGATGAAGTAAATACGTTCATTACTTCGCGTAAAATGGGTTTAGTACCTGCTGGAAATTTAGGTCAGGGATTTGAGTTAATCAAAAGGCTTCTAGAGGATCAGAAAATAGACGATGAGCAGGCGAAGACGCTGCGAGATTCATGGACGGATTCATTCTCTGAGATGCTTGATGTCGGAAGTGAAGATAGGTTTAAGCGCAATGCATTAGCAGGATTTCAGCGAAGCGGTTTAGGTTCATTTAGAACCAGAGCAAGACTTGAAGGCGGCATATTGCAATCTATTATGCCTCGTACGGATCCGGGCTTAATAGGAGATGCTGCAACTGACCTATCTGAGAAACAGTTAGAAAAACTACGCAATAACTCTGATAAAGTTTTCGATGGAGCACTAAAAGAACTTCGTGATATTGCAGCTATTAATACTTTACCTGATCGCGAAGGAGTCCTTGGAAAGGTAGCTGACTTTGGATCAATGGTGGCCGGCGGCGTACTATCTCCTGAAAATCTTATCACGGTAAACCCTGCTGCCGGAGCTGCTAAGAGTTTACTAGCTCGTATTGGCCAGCGTGCTTTATATGGAGCGGCAGAAAACTTAGCGGCAGAAGCAGTAATTCAACCGGCTGTTCAGCAAGCTAGAGATTTGCGCGGTGAAGACCCTACATGGAAAGATGTAGCTGCTGATTTTGCGATGAGTGCGGCTGGGGGAGCGGCACTTCGTAATGCGTTCGGTGCATTCGGAGATGTCTGGAGAAAGTTTAAAGTCGATCCTACGTCTAATAAGTTTCAGTTAGCAGTCGTAGAAAACATAAGCCAAGGAGATGCGCCAATTGATGCAATGGCAAAAGCTGCTGATACAACTCCCGAGACCCTTTTGCTTGAATTGGACAGGAGTAAAGACCCTTTACGCAGTAGTAGTGATATTGTTTTTGAAAGACTAAATAAGTTAAAGACTCAGGTTGACGTAGATATGGAGCGTGCCAATGAGATTTCAGCAGGTCAGCGTAGAACTGGCGATGTAATTTTAGACGGTCAGCCAAATCAAGTAACACCAGATGTAATTGAAAAGTTTAATGATTTCAAGAATGGTCTAGTCCCTCAACCGGAAGGATTCACTGGCAGAGAATATTTGCGTAATTTGCGCCCGTTAGAAGAAGTTCCTTCACAACCTTCTTCGATTTTAATTCCTCAGCGCCAAACGCCTACTGGAGAAATAATTCCCCCAAGATATGTACCAGCTATATCTCGTGAACCTATCAGTATATTCAATGAAGAACTCGTTGAACAAGCTGTAAGATTGCGCAATAGGAAGGGCAGTAGGGAGGCAATGATAGCGGCTATTGATGACATGGACTACAAGTCCATTCAAGATAGTCTTATTCGCCAAGATCCTGCATCTCTTGATTTGCTACGTGCTGATTTGCGTGCGCTTGAATTAGCATCAGGGGATGCCCCGGCAGTAGGCCAAAGTACGGCCCTGACAGTAGTACCAGGGGAGGCCCCGGCAGTAGGACCGGGTTCATCTATTTCTCCTGCTATAGAATCTGCGCAAAGAATTGAAAGTATTCCGAGCAGAGAAAATCCATTACGCATCAGTCCATTAGAAGTCCGAGATATAGCAGAAGCGCCAAGGAAACTACCACCAGATCCAATAGAAGAAGTAAATGCTGAGCTTGTTTCTGAAGGCATCGAGCCTATTCGAGTTGATGCATATAGAGGTGAGGTCACACTAGAATCTACCAAACCTATTCTTGATGAAGCTTTGTTGCAGTACAATGCTACTCCGAAAGGAAAAAAGCTACCTGCTACCAGCACTATAGATCTTCTTAATGTTGCTACAAAGAAATTCTTGCGCGATTTCGGCTTAACCGCTGCACAGGTTGATAAGCTAAAGACGACATCATTACCACAGAATTACGAACAAGCTGCGAAAAACTTATCAAAGACTAAGCTGCGTGAGTCTATCGCTAATTTGAAGTATCAGATAAAAGATGTCGAAAAACGCTTTGGAGGTGCATCTACGGTAAAACAAACACTTGAGTTACAATCTAAGTTTGATGAATTACAAATTGCTAAGTATGCATACGAGTCTGAGTTGACGGCTAGACCGAAAGGTAAAAGCGTAAAGCGCCTTTCATTTTATGATCCCGATGGCGATGAAGACATAATAACCGAGTTGATTAATTTTGGCAGACCAATACAATATGAAGATGAGTGGGAACTTTCAGGACTTCCACGCGCATTAAGGCATTTATTCAAAAAGGGAAAAGCTAGTGATACTATATATGAAGATTTTGACGCGGTAACAAGCGAACAACTTAAATTAGCAGGAACTGCTTCAGATCAGGTTATTTATCTTGTCGAAAAGGCATCTCAAGCATGGGATACAAGAAAGCAAATGGCTAGTAAATTAGTAATTGATGAACGCGAGTCGAAAGACTTAGCTCGCATCTTTCTAAATGAAGGTCGCTTAAAATCTGAAAAGACTGATACACCTATTGATAAATCTTTGCTTAAAGAAGATGATATAATTCTATCCAATGGATCGTTCTTCTCTATTTATAGTAAGGAAGGCGATGATATAATAATAAAAGGAGAAGGAAGCACATATCCTGTTTATAATTACCCTATCTACTCTGATCGTGGAATAGTAATTACATCCGGCGAGGACGCTGCTGAAACTGTTTTACGAGCAGTCAATGAAGGTAAAGGATTCAAAAAGGAAACGCTGGATCAATCCGGCATGAAAAAGCCTGAAGGGTATGTCATAACAGGAAAGGATGAATCTGCTATAGTAATCCCGAAAGATATGACTCCACTGCTTTTAGGCAGTAATATGATGGATCCGCAAACATCTTCCATTTTGGCTCAATCTGAGCTTGATGCTCGCATGGATATGGAAGCTCGGGGATCGGCGGAAACTGCCAGATCAGTTGAAGATCCATCATCATTTCAATTAGAACGATTATCGGAATCTGATATGCTTGCAGAAGGAGATCAGATTCGTTTAAGACAGAAAATAGAAGAATCAAAGCAGAAGATTAAAGACCTTCAGGAACAAGGACTAATTGGCGATTCGTCAGATGTCGGACAAGGAGTGCTATTTAAAGCAAACGAAGACTTATTTAGCGGCATTTCGCAGGAATCGGGAAACGCTAAGCCTAAGCCTAAGCTTGAAGAATGGGCAGATAATGTTATCCGCGACAATCAATCTAATATTTCGGTTAATCCATTCCTAGATCCTAGTCTTATCACAGCTTATGCAGTGAAGGGCATGGCAGTGGCCGGGCGAGCTGGAATGAAGTTCACAGAATGGTCTCGTGAAATGGTCAAGAGGTTCGGCCCTTGGATTCAGAACAATACCCGAGAGATTTGGGAACGAATGGTCAAGTTCAAGAACAACTTAAAGGAAGGACTTGTCTGGTACAGATACTCATATCTTGAGCCTATTAAGGATATTCCAGGCGTTAAAAATCTTGAGGATATAATCAACCTTTCTGAACCCCGCGCAGCTGGCCGACTCCGTGAGTTTTCAGCTTTCATACTGCCAACAATTCGCAATTCAATTATTGCAGGTAAGAAGCAGCTAAAGATGAAGGAAGAAACCTTCCGTAGACTATCACATAACTATGCTAAAGCTGTTCACTCAATTAATTTGAATAGGATTCATGGTGATGGAGCTAGTGGATTAACCACAAAAGAAGCACAGTCAATCATTGATGGATATACACCCATTCAAGTGGCTGCATTTAAGGGATATACTGATCAAATAGTAGAATTAAATAAACAGATATTAGAAATCGCACGCGATAGTGGGATAATTTCTAATGATGATTATCTAAAGTTTAAAACTATCTATCCTAATTACGTTCCGTTTAATCGTGTGATGGATGGCGTTGAAAAGACTGATATTGAAAATCTTATTAGTGACGGACCACAACCTATAGCAAGTGGATTATATCGCTTCGTAGGAAGTGAAAAAGAAATTGCTGATATACTTGATTCGAGTCTAAACAACTTTGAAAAGATGATTAAGCGATCTGAAGAAAACATAATGCGATATGCATTACTTCAGCACTGGAGGAATAATAAAGATGCGTATGGAGGTATAGGTTCTTTTGAAGAAACTAAGCCAAAGATTATTGGTACAAAAAAAATTATCAAGAATGGCAAGGAAGTAAAAGTTCCTAAATATCAAGATGTACCAGATGACGCCATTCAGTTATTTGAAAATGGTAAGCGCGTATGGTTTCGTGTTAAAGATAAGGATATGAGGGATGCAATTCTTTCAAGTCCTTTCAGCGCCGTCGATCCTTCGTATATTAATATGTTCCTTAGTGCTATGCGACTGGCAAATGCAACTAGATCTGCCGCATTAACAACTTTAACTCCTGCATTTGCACCTGCTAATCACGTACGAGATACGAATCAAACATGGCTTAATCTAAATCGAATGATGGGAGACGTATCCCCAGCGCTAGTAAGCCTAACGGCTGAAAACACAAAAAGCATGGCAACTATTGCACGTGTTGAGTTTGCTACTATGGGTGATACTCTTGGCGGAGAACAGTTGCGAAAATTGATAGGTAAGTCTATTGAAAAGACAGTAAGCGCAGATGACATTATATTATATCGCCAGTTCATGACCGATGGCGGTTCATCAGGTGGGCGTGGAACCTACGCTCTGAAAGAAATAGAGCATTATCTTGAGCTTATCCAAAATGGTATGAGCAAGAAAATTGTGGTAGGAGAAGCAATGAGCATGTTAAGAACATACAATATGATCTTTGAAGATGCTAACCGATTCTCAACATACAAACTAGCAATCAGAAACGGATTCTCGCGCCGACAAGCTGCGGTAATGTCGCGCAATGCTACATTCGATCCAAGTAAGGTCGGCAAATGGGCACCAGTTACGAGTGCTTTTCACATGTTCGTAGGCCCAACTACTCAAGGTGTATTCAATGATGCAAGAAGCCTCAACCCAGTTAAGTATAAAAAGACATTTGCTAAGACTGCCGTAGGTTTGTTTAGCACAATGGGGCTGACTTACTTATGGAATGAGATGGTGGAACCTGGGTGGAATGATGGAGTTGGACCGTTCCTGCGAGACTTTAACTTGAGTTTGATTCGCGGCAGGTCCACAGAAATTGACGCTGAAGGCAACGAAAGAGAAGTGGTTGACTACTATCGCATTCCTATTACCCATTCATTTCTGCCTATGCTATATGCATTCAACGAAGTCTACCGCAAGATATTTGGATACCCTGAAAAATCTAAGTCTGAAACATTTACAGGATTAGCAGATTCGTTCGTCAATGCATTCTTGTTTGTACCTGTTGGGGAATTCTCTGGAAGACCGGCGAGCAACATTGCATTATCCCCAGTCACAACTGGGATTGAATTCTTTATACCGGCTTTTGTAAGACCTTATGTTGACGTTCAGGCCAACATGGACTGGTTAGGCCGTTCCATCGTGCCTGAGATGATGAACAGGCAAAACGCTAATGAGTTCGTCAAATTCAATGACTACATGCAGAATAGCGCGACCGGACAGTTTCTTATCGGCAGCTCTCGTTGGATCCATGACAACCTTGGCATGGATGTATCACCGGAAGTTGTTAGGTATTACCTTTCGTCCTATTTAGGAGGAGTTTACAAGACTCCACAGCAGGTCTATGATGCTTTTGGAAAAATGGTGAATGGGGAACCATTAAATGGTTCGGATATTCCGATATTAAATACCTTTGTTCGCCAAGCAGATGCTCGTGCCTTTGAGCAGCGCGGCGAAATAGATAAGACTCTAAAGGAAGAAGCTCAGCAATATGACAACCAAATAATTGATACACAGCGCCAGCTAAGGAAACTAGCAGAGGATGCTGTGGTTAGGCTCAAAAAGAATGACGAGGAGGGAATATTCCCTTCCATGCTTAGAGCATATAATGATGGGTTACTGACGAATCCTGACGGGTCGATTTCTCTATCAAATTTCAGGTACTTAATTGACAAGATCCAAATAGACGAAACTAATTTACAGCGCGGGTACATGGTACTGCGCAACTTTAGAGTCGAAGATGGTTCAAGAGCGGAAGCAATTTATGGTGTTATTGAGCGAATGGCCCCGGCAAAGCGTTCTGAATTCATCAACCAGTTATTGCCGGAAAAAACGATTATGTCCGAAAAGGTGGCAGAGCAGTTGTCTGGAATCATTAATGAGCGCGGATTTCCCGAAGAACTAAATTGAAAATAGCCTAAAGCATGTGACTTTATACCCAGCACCTGCAAAGAGCGTTTCTTATTGGATTCGAGCAAGGTGTTCTCGATAGCGTTTCTCAGCATTCAGCCAGAATCGAAAATGGATGCCTAGCGCAAGCTCTAGACCGCGTGCCGTTTCACCTGTGATCGGTCGATCCCCACGAATCATATCGCTGAGCATGATTTCATTCATACCGAGTCTTAGACCCAACTCTCGCTTGCTTATGTCGCATTCTTCCAATGCCTCGGTGATGGTTGCACCAGGAGCAATTGCGTAATCGGGGCGGAATTTTCCTTCACCTGCAATCATATGTTTATTTGGGCTTTTTGTTTTTTTCTTATTTTGATCGAGAACTCCTAGTGGAGCTTCAACAGTAAAGCGGCTTTGCGCGGGAACTGGAAAAGAATCTGGAATGAAGTAAGAGAAGTCGCCAGCAATGTTGGCGCGGCTTTTGGTTTGTAAAGCGAGGCGTCGGCCCTAATGGTGCCGATCTCATTGAAAAGATAGGCCTCGATTTTCTCGCCGTTCTCACGGGCCCCGCGCCCTTGTTCATCGTAGTCGTGTAAGCCGTTTTGTTTGAGGTAATTTCGCACTGGCGCGGTGGCGTCCATGTATCCTTTGTCGAGCGCGGTCCATGTGGGCTGTAGCAAAGTGATATCCACCGACTCAGCCGTAAGCCGTTTGACGCGCTGCCGTTCAATTTCAGTGAGTAGTCTAAGCGGCATAGACGGCCTTACCTTTCACCCAGGGCTTGATCGAGAATGTCTCGGAAATGCTCGCCAACCTTCTGAGCCAGTCCCACGGGAACGGCATTGCCGATTTGAGTGTATTTGGGCACTTCTCGATCAAAGTTACCCTCAAGAGGGTTGCCTGCACGACGTAGGCCACCGGTCGTGCGCTTGCCTGCAAACCGATACCAGTCCGGGAACAGTTGGAGCCGTGCCCATTCACGGACGGTCAGGATGCGCGGCTGGCTATAATGCACATAATCGTCGGGCAGGGACGTCGCGGTCATATTGGGTTCTTTGTTGCCCCAATGCGGCGGTAGAACTCTCTGCGAAAACTTCCGAGTTTTGTAATGCGCAGGGATCTCGCCTTCATTGGCCAGCATGTGATCAAATTTATCAACCACGGCCCATTTGTGCTTGGAATACTCTTGCTCAGTGAGCATTACGCGGCTGTTAGAGGCCCACGGTGGAGGCGTCCTCAAGTGCTTCTGAATGGCAGTACGGGCAGGGCGCGGATAGCTTTTCGTTTCGAATGCACCGGGTGCGAAGGCACTCGACCGGAGCGTATCGGCCACGCTTGGGTCCACTAGATCGCTCAAAAGATCACTCAGATGAGGGAACGACCCAGGTTGGCCAGCGGGAAGAAAACCGCATTTCACTGCGTCTTCGGGATCAGCCTTAGGATCAAGGGAAGGGCAGGCCGCGAGGATATCCTTCCTAACCCCAACAAGAAGGACGCGGGGGCGGTTCTGCGGAACGCCGTAGTCCTTTGCGTATACGAGTGACCACCGCACCTCATAGCCGGGAATCTTCCGAAACGCAGCCTTCACATCTGGCCAGATAGGATCGCCATTCTCACGGGTCCATTTGGCATTCAGAAGACCTCGAACGTTCTCGAACAGAAAGATCCTCGGACGCAAACGGCTAATGATCTTAGCCATACGTCCATAGAGGACGTTAGACGGGATCTCTTTCCGATCAACGGCATAGGAACGTCGAATGCCAATACCGGAGTAACCCTGACATGGCGGGCCTCCTGTCAGGACGTCAAGCGTGCTACCGGCACCACTTGCGGGGCTCGCACTGTCAAAACGAAAATCGATCTCACGTATGGTGGATAGGTCGGACACCAGTTGCTCAAGGCGGGGGCCTTGGAGTTCATGGGCGTCGTTGCAGCGCAGATCCTCATTCTCAGCGAATTTTTCGCCACCCAATTCGTGATGGCGGTTCTTTAGATATGTTTGGATCGCATCCTTATCGAGCTCGTTGACGAAGACAGGGGTGAACTGCGCATTCTCAAAGCCCATGGAGAGGCCGCCGCACCCAGCAAACAGGTCCACCATCGAATAAAGGCTGGTGGTGGTAGAGCTCTTAGTTGGAAAAGGCGCTTCCGATTCCTGGTGAATATTCTCTGTAGCCTGTTGTAACATAAGTGTTTTTTAGTTGTGTTCTGTCGTATTCGGGATCGAAAAGCCGCCGGCAAGCTACGCGATCTTGAATTCAATGCGTTTTCCGAGAGCCCGGGTATACCTCTCAACCGTCGACAGCTTCACGTCCTGAATGGGACTAATCAAGTGTTGTTTAATTTACCTGAATTCAGGCAATCCGCGCGCTTGGCCGACACTGGGAATTGCTGGCATCAATTGGCGCATGCTGCCCAGCACTGTCCATTCCGAAGCACTGCTTAAAGCCATAAGCACATACGGCTGATGCCTGTCGCCCTCTACCGTCCGCGCCGCCCACGGGCCTCACCGCTTTGGCAATGCCTGTCGGAGCACAGGGAGGCGTTTGAAGAACAATACGCATTCCGCTTCCAGAAACAGGATGGACCTTTACGCCCGGCGGTAACCCAAACGCTGGACGCCTTCGAGGTCTGCGGCGACCTGAGTCGCGGCTGCGCCCGCCTGCATTGTGATCATTGCGGACACGACTACCTGATTGCCTTCAGTTGCAAGCAACGCTATTTCTGCCCGAGTTGCCACCAGAAGAAGGTGCAGCAGTTCGGGGAGTTTGTCAGGCACGAGGTTGTGCGAAAAGTACCGCACAGGCAGATTGTCGTCACGATCCCTAAACGGCTTTGGGGGCTTTAATATCAGAAACGGTTTAGAGCTAGGAGTGAGGGCACACCAAGTCTTAATAAAGACTTGGGTACTTTTTATCAGAAATCGGATGAGACTCATCGCTTCGGACTTTCGTTGACCATTTGATACCAAGAGCTGCCCGCTCCCATATCCACGCGATTCTATAGTGTACGCTGGCCAACGAAAAAACCCCAATTAAGATAATCGGACTAATTTTATCGCTTGATTTCCAGGTCGATTGTCTTGCCACTTGACAACTCAATCGACCCTCCCTCCTTCAGGCATCACTAGATGCTCTTCCTTTTTGTTACCGGACTGCGAGTCTACTTCTAAACTGTTGTTGAACGACCTGCAAAAGACCTGAAACCAGTAGTTGAGTCAAGATAATAATCAAAGAAGAAACTTTGATTGAAGCTCCCCGGCCTGAAGGCCGTGGTTTTAGACCCAGAAGAATTTGAATAAAAACTATTTGACAGGCAACGGGTGCGGTCAATGATCGTGCCGGTGAAAGAAAAAATTAATTTGCTATCAATTGCGGGAGGCAAAGACATCGAAGACTTCGCTACCGCCCCCGGCGTGACGATTCAGGACAGTTTGGAAGCTCTTGGCATGAGCCAAACCGAGTTAGCCGAACGCGCCGGAATCAGCAACAAGACGATTAACCGCATCATCGAGGGCATCGACCCGGTGACGCACGCCACCGCGCTTGCCTTTGAAAAGGTGCTGCAAGTGCCCGTAAGATTCTGGCTCAAGCTGGAAGCCAACTACCGGCAACATCTGGCCATCCGTGAAAGCCTTTAATGAAAGCATCGGACATAATGGACAATATTAATAACTTGTGGAGCAAGAACTACTCAAAGACTCTGCTTATCGAAGAAGCCAGGATTGAGCTAATGAAAAACCGGGACCGCAAAACACGTTTAGCAAATCCTAAAGCTACCTTTACTGGCGACAAACCTGCTAGGTTGCATTCAATGGAGCATTACGCCAATAAGGTTGAGGATTATTTCAAGGCCAACAAAGGAAAACCCATGCGGCCAATCGAGATAGCGAATGGAATTGGCGAATTCTCATATACGATGGTGGGCACTGCCATCAGATTTCTGTGCGCCAAAGATGCGCCTATAACAGTAAAGCAAAAACACGGCGGAAGAAAATACTATACCTATGGCAGATAGCGGACATTATTATCGAGTCTATTCAGACGGGAGCATTGAACCTATGCATGACTTGTCACTGGCTCAGGCCAGAAGAGCAGGTTGTTATGCATCTGTGACGACGAAAATAGGCGTACTGAAGAATAGCTTTTTGGATCAATGGAGGATGAAGAATCTGGTATTAACTGCCAGTTCGACTCCTCGACTACCAAAAGAGGAAGATGAGGACTATGTTAATCGCATAGATGCTATTCTTTGGGGCCAACCTACACGATGGGATGGCGTTAAGCTACAGTCATCTGACTTTGGATTAGCTGTGCATTCTGAATTAGAGCAATGGAACCAGAATTCAGGATATGAAGTTGCTCCTGAATGGGAGCTGTACACCAGGGGCTGGAAGCAATGGTTTGCGGATCACGTATCCCGAACTATTGCAGCCGAATACATGGCTGTAGATCACGATCTAAGGACCGTAGGTACCGTAGACTTCATCGGGATGAAGAAGGACGAGACAGCTTTCCTGGCTGACTACAAGACGCGCCAATGTGCCCCGAAGAATGTAGGTAAGTTTTACTTTAAGGACTGTATGCAGCTGGCGATTGAAGCAGATATAATCCGCCGTGAAAGAGGCTTGGATTACATGCCTGAATGCTGGTCAATGTGCATCTGTGCAGATTCTGGGAACTTATATGCCAAGAAGTGGACGGAAAAGATGGTTAATAGGGGCATAGAGCACTTCAAGGCATTGTCTAACGCTTACGATATTGTTAATCAGTTTACCGGTCAACCAGAAGAATAATTTAAAAAAAACTATGCAAAAACTAAACTACGTTAGAGAAGAAGATGGATCATTCCGCGCAGACACAGAATTCGGCCCCTACCTAATCCGAGAAACTGGATTAGCAGAGAAGCCGTATGAATGGAAAGCATTTGATTCGCCTACCGTTGTCAGTAGTTGGAGGAAAACAAAGTTCTGGGACAGTGCAGTATCATCATCTGATTGGCACTTTGGGCGAGAACAAAAGCGTAAAGCTGCCAAGCAGGAAAATGCGAGCTGAACAATACGACAGCCCTCTACGGTGGCTGGTGCATTCTGATACGCGCAAGCATGTGTCCTATGTGGTAGATTTGTACCATTGGGAGTGCCAGTGCGAGGACTTCACCTGTCGCCGCATGGCTAAGTATAAGGAAACCAAGGACCGCCAGCACAGATGCAAGCACATGGATGAAGCAATGCATGGATTCTGGAAGTCTATTTGTCTGCCAAAAATAAACCAAGTGCCAGTCTTAAGGCGCTTTTCAACAAAGTGGTTAGTTTTAAATAAAACTGGCTTAACTTTGGCGTTTATTGATGAATTGATTGCTAACACTAAAGACGAACGCTGAACAACCAACGAGTACAAAACCAGCCGGCTTTGCGACCTAAGCAACGAGCTTCTCGCGCTCAAACCCGTAAGGACAATTACGAGCACGCCAGGTCGGAATTCCGCAAAAGATCAGCTCTAGTTTGCGAGGTGTGCGGTAAGCATGAGACTGGATCCCGGCGTTTAGAGGTGCATCATAAGGCCCGTAGGACGGGCTCTTTGCTGTGGGACACTAGGTACTTTATGCTCTGCTGCCGCCGCTGCCACATAGCAATCCACGAAAATGTGAAAGAATCAATCGCAAATAATCATTTGATTGTGTTGACAAGAGCAGAAGAAGAAGAAAGAAAAACGACTTCACAAAACAATAACTAACTAATGAAAAAAGAAGTAACATACGATTATTTAATCACTATAACCGACTCGGACCCAACCTTCGAGTATTCTTCAGGAAGCATCTTCCGTATAATGTTCTCAGTCAAAGGCATCCACTTCAAAGGGCTTTTTACCGATTCCATTCACGGCATATATTCCATTACCCCGGTTGAGCCAAGACTACTCTTGGATCACCTGTATTCTATTGCCGGGAAGGAGATGCAGGAGTGAGCATTACCCAAGCAATAAATAATTCAGCACGCCAAACTCAGGCCGAAAGAAACATGCGCAGACATAGGCTGTATGAAATCCGCCGCGATCTTGGTGAGTTTTTGCAACAGCAAAGAGCTAAGTCCGGGCTGACTATGCGAGCTGCTGCCGATAAGATGAATACAACCAGAGGATCCATAGATGGCATCGAAAAGGGAAAGTTTTTTCCTAATCCTAAAATCGCAAGATTAATGGAAGAAGTATATTCAACTACAACTAAAAATGTACACAGCACAAAAAGCTCTGCTTAGGAATCCCGCAACCGATGCATACAAACTTATATGCGGCATGTCGGTTCAGATTGAGAACGGCCTGCGCATCCCCTTGGACGACATACTCGAAGAGGAGATGCGAGCCCGTCTTAAGCGCGTTGGATGGAAAGAGAATAAGATCCAGACTAAGCGCCGTGCTACTAAACTCAGATTGAGTCGGTCGGCCTTAGAGCTGGCTGGATATGGTGCGAAAAACCCAGAGTGACCACAAACAACAATGAACCAAAATAATGCACACGATTAAAAAAACAACAGTGACCGACAATTACCGAGCCAAGCCAACATGCCGTGGAATGCAGCACACATGGGATCGTGTTCGCAGGGTAAGCATTAAGCACAACGAGGTTCAGGATGCTTTTCTGGTCGAAGATTTCGGAGTGCAGCATTGCCGGGATAGGGTCTCAATTACGCAACCCAGCGCAAGGCGGACCTATAAAACACAAGACAAAGATCATGCACTGGAAATATACGACCAGTGGTCAACTCCAGTTTTTTCTAAGATCATTGAATCCAAAGGCGCGACACAGGACACGTATTGATCTGCGATATTTAAGCCACAAAAAAACCCGGCTTATTAAGACCGGGTTTTTTTGTGCCTACGCAAGACGGCTGGCACTTGGCATTAGCGGTCAATCTGTTTCGTAGCCATTCATAATCGCCACTTTTTCCGCCCGTTGCTGAGAGTCGAAAGAACCGGTCTGAATCCCATCAACCAGGATGACAAACCTGCCATCTTTTTCTTTTATAGAGGCACGCCCTAATCGCTTAGTGCGCGTCATTAACTGTATTGCCGCCATCGTAATGTTTGCAGTGGCTATTATACAGATGATAAAAATTGCAATTTTCATATTTATTCTTTCGGATGGATTAAATCTTAACGCCGTCAAAAGTAATGGTGCTGCTGTCCGAGCTCCGTGCCCAACGGCCGACGCTTTCAGCGGTTAGGGTGCTGGTGTCATGGCTCCACGCCCACCCACCGACGCTGCCAGCTGTCAAGGTGCTGGCGTCAAAGCACCGCGCATTGCCGCCGACGCTGCCAGCGTTCATGGTGCTGGTGTCATAGCTCGCCGCCCAGCCGCCGACGCTGCCAGCGGTTAGACTGCTATTACCCCAGCTCCACGCATTGCCGCTAACGGTCTGCACCGTAACCTGAGCTCGCCCCTCTGCCTCCATATCCCCGCGCACCGCGCCCAGTTCGCACCGGCCAGTCCCGCTAACTGTCAGGCGTCCAAATTGTTCCTGCCATTCCAGCGTGATGCCAGAATCCGCGTGGATAAGGTCGTAGTTCATATTATTCTCAGTTTTCATTTTCGTTCATTTTCGTTCATTTTTACACGTAAGGATGGATTAAATCTTAACGCCGTCAATAGTCAAGGTGCTATTATCCCAGCTCCACGCATTGCCGCCGATGCTGCCAGCGGTCAAGGTGCTGTTGTCCGAGCTCCGTGCCCAACCGCCGACGCTTTCAGCTGTCAAGCTGCTATTGTCATGGCTCCGCGCCCACCCACCGACGCTCCCAGCGTTCAGGGTGCTGGCGTGATGGCTCACCGTATAGCCGC
>Ga0306898_1000409_pt1 | contig 17031 bp, 28 predicted proteins | sample AntRauMFilla1564_FD_190424 | JGI IMG/M metagenome (GOLD analysis project Ga0306898, IMG submission 190424) | Saline lake microbial communities from Rauer Islands, Antarctica - Metagenome Filla 1 #564 (v2) (version 2) | ecosystem: Environmental > Aquatic > Non-marine Saline and Alkaline > Saline ...
ATTCTGTCGCGAATCAGGGTGATTTCGCCGTGATGAGCGTCTTTGCCGATTCTTCGTGACAATTTGGTGCCGCGAAATACTATGTCCACAATTTCCCCGTTTTGCCGAGCGTCGTCCAGGGCGTTGATCTGGTGATTGAGCCCCGTCATACGATCAACCAATTCCTGCGCCTGTTTTAACTGTTCGATGTTCATGATTGCCTCAATCGAGTAGTCGGTAATATTGCCAGTGACGACCGTTGTGCTTGCGAAACAAGCTAGTAACGGCGAAGCCACCGGCGTTGTAAAACTGAACCTTGGTGATGCGCTGCCTCATTAGAGCTTTCCGCTCATGCGAGCCAGGCACTTGTAGTAGTTCAGCTTGCCGAACTCGACTTTTATAACTTCTTTTGCGTACTCGGACTGAAACTGCCGGGCCTCGTAAGCGTGATGAATAATGGCTTTTACTTGTGAATTGTCACTCAGAGCCAGAGCCGTGTGAAGCGGTACGCCCATTTGACGAGTGTCCATTGCTTCGTAGGCAACTTCGGATTCCACTTCGCAGAACTCTTCATCCGTCAGATCGTAGTCGGACATATCTGCGGCGGCGCCGACGCTCAAGCTGAAAATCATCGCGGCAATTAGAGTCTTTTTCATGATTCTTCCTCGATTACTTCGGGTTGTGGAGTTTCGTAATCTTGCGGGTCTGCGTTGTCATAGTCCCACTGACTGCTTGCCATACTGCTCTCCGCGATATTCCAGTTTGAACAGATGCGCCACTCGCACCAGATCGGCTCGCCATTCTTCCGGTTCTGCGTAATCGTGAGTGTGTTGCAGCTCAGCCAGCATTCGATGAAACGCGCCGCCTCTCAGACCCAACTCTTCGACTGAAATATTGAGAGACTTGGATAGAGCTTCCACTACCCAGGCATCTGCCGCACATTCACCTTCCAGCTTTGGGTGGTAATGCTCATCGGCAATCAAGCAACCAACGGCACACATATCGCCATTACATGCGCGATAAACACACTCGGCGCCGCCATTGTCTAAAGAGGAACGGTTCTGAGTGATCAGGTGATTCGCCACTTTGTCAAAAATCTCTTGCAGGTTAACGCTCATCGTCTATTCCTCTTCGTCGTTTATATCGGCTTCTTCCTGGTGCCGGCACCAGTCCCAGTAACCCAGCAGCGTGTCGTCGTTAGCCACTTCGTAGCGCCAATCTTCACGCAAATACTTCGGGTGCTCACCCCACAATCCTGTGTCGCTGTGTCGCTCGATGTACTGCTCCAAGGTTTCTTCCATCAGACTGCTTCCTCTGTGATGAGAATGTCGGCGTTGAAATCGTTGCACTCGGCGCGCAGCAGAAAATCGGGGAAGTCCGGGTAGCCGCAGCTGGCTTCGTCACCGTCTGGCTCACCTTCAAAGAGCCACATCAGCAGCGGCTGATGAGCGACGCTAAAGTGCAGTTTCGCCTCAGACTCGAATTGATCTTTCGCGCTTTCAAGGCAGTCGAATGACTGCGCTCCTACCGGCACGACGCTTGCGCCCAGACCATCGGTGTTGGTGTATCCGTAGAGCATGATTTTTACTCGCTGTTTCTGTTTTGGTAGTGCTATTACACACCAGTAAGTAAGGCGCTCAAACAGAGGCATCAGGCACCGAAGTGCGCGCCTGATTACCCCTTAATGGCCTTCTTATCGCGAGCCTTGAAGTGCTCGATTTCTTTTTCCATCTGCTCGACCCAATCCACTTCATTTGAAGTCGCTGTAAGCGTTCTGGGTAGCACTTTGAATGCAAGCGTAGTCTTGTATGCACCAAGACACTCCCGCAGCGCTGTGCGCATCTGAGAGAGTCGGTCGAATCCATATTGATCGCAATACCACTGCACCACACGCTCAAAGGCATCATCGACGCCGTGCTTCTCGATGCTGACGCTGGTGAAGTCCGGGCGCTCATTCCAGGGCAGCTTGATGCGAACCTGAAACACTTCCACAGGCTTGCGATTGGCTCGACTAACGGTAACCCGGCGAATGCCCCGCAGCTTACCGTCGGGCATGATGTGGTGGCTCAGGTCGAACACCTGACGACTTAAATAGGCCCGCTGCCGAGCCTGCAGCGATTCGTCCTGCTCGGTGGCTTTTTTGAGTGATTTTTTCTCGTTGGGCTTAACCGGAAAATAGCGCTGGATGATGGTTTCACCCCAGCGCCGGTACACTTTCCAGTAATCAACGCCGGTGATTGTGCACCTGCTTACGGCCATAGATGTGCCACCTGCTACTGTTTCTAATGATTTCGATTGGTGTATCACCTAACGCAAAGGGTGATGCGCTTGATTGTAGTAGGCTGAAATCGTAACGTCCAAGTGTTTTTTTCACGTCCCACTCGTAGTACGGCTGAAACTCTGGCGCAAACAGGAAGTGTTCTTGATCGTGATGCCGGTTGTCGAGGATCAAGCGACCGTACTCGCGCAGGGTGTCAGATGGGTGCTTTGTGGCGATCAGCTTCACGGCTCGCAGCGCCGCTTCCTTGTTGCGACCGCAGCTTTCAATGGCGTCACGGTAAATCATGCGCTCGGCAAAGATCATCTTGTTGGGGAAATTAAACGCAAACCGCACGTCGTCGGTGCCGTGACTGCCTGCGGTGACGATCGCCGATACAAAATCCAAATAACTGATGCAGCCGACAACCCCAACCATCAACACGGTATCGAATTTGCCGTAGTCGTCGCCCAGGTTGTGAAAGAGGCACCGCGCGTACTCGGTGTTCGCCGGCGCTTGGGATGTTGCCTTGTCGATGTAGTCGGCGTTCATATCCACACCGACGAACTCACAGCCGGGATTTCTACGAGCCATACCGTTTAATGAGGTGCCATCGCCACAGCCCAGCATCAACACTCGCCTGGGGCTGTGACCGCTGTGCTGAATGGCTTCAAAATGTATAGAGTCCTCAAGCAGATAGCCTGTTTGCGCAGAGTCTTCCCAAGTCCAGGGCCAATTAGCGTTGCTCATCCGAAACTCCCCTCATCTTCTTCTTCCAGTTCGTCTTCAAACGCCGCCTCGAACTCAACCAGGTTGTCGGCGTGATTTTTAAGCAGTTGCCACAGCTCTGATAATGCCGAAATGCGCAGCCGCTGTCGCAGTGGCATCGACATAATTTCCGCCAAAACGGCCGCCTTTGCCGAAGTGCGCGCTCGCTTATGGACTCGCTCCGGGTATTTGTCGTCCAGAAAGTCGTCAAAGGAGGAAAAGGACAAAAGCTCAGTGCTATCCTCTTCTGCAAGCGCTTCTGCAACCGTCATATCATCGTCGTGTTGACGGTTGTACGTATCAATCTCCGCCACACATATCTGGTTAAACTCCGCCAGGTCGCGCGCCAGCTGCTTGGTTGATTCTCGATCAATAATAGCCATCAGAACACTCCAAAATCATTGTTATCATAAAAGGCTGCTTCTTCCCGCCTGATCGCCGCTTTTATCGCGCGCTGAGCCTTGATGCGCTTGGCTGTCTCAACACACGCGAGGCAGTAGCCCTGACGTGTGTATTGCTCATCGACCACCTTTTTACAGCTGAACTGCTTACACTCAACCATTCTTTTCGCGGTAAAATTGGTGCGACTGAAGCCGTGCTGCTCAAGTTTTCCGTCTGTTTCAGGCTTGGTATTTTTAAAACGCCTGTTTTTGGTGCTGCTCATTGGTCAGGTGCCCCATTGCCTGCAGTCTTAAAATCATGCGCTCAAGTTGTATCTGGCTCAGTGGCGCATTCCGGATTGAGTCGTAGTGCAGGTACTCAGGCGAATAGCGCGAGACTGTGCGGGCGTCTTCCAGGCATTCGTAACGACTGACCATTGGCAGATAATCTATCTTTGGGACGCCCTGCTCTTTGTTCAGACGAAAGAAGGCATTGTCAATTCGGACATACATCAGCGCTTGACCGTACCTTGCGTGGTGTAAGCAGGCGACGAGTTCAATGTGGCGTTCGCTCATAATCTTGATCCTAGTGGTGTGTGCTTAATATGTGATTATAGTAGTTCTTACTAAGCGGTTAGTATACGCAGGCGCTCGGCGCTGTCGCAACTGGCCTTTGGTGCTGAATCAGCTCGTAAAGCACGAAAGGCTGAAAATCTGACTGTCTGTGGTGCTCTGTGCGCTGTTTTAAATGTGAGTTGGTGCATTGGTATAGCTCGCTTTAAACGTCGCATCCCTGCGCTTGTACAATGCAAAGGCAACACGCTGAATTTTAGCCAAAAAAAGGGGATGGCACGAAGCCACCCCCACGCACGAACTCGGTTTATTCTGACAGCAGGGCAAGCATCGGGCTGTCGGTGTTCAATTCCAGCGTGTTACCGCTGCGCTTGGCGATACCAAGTACCGGCAGTAGCTGCATGAGCTGGCTGCTCTGAGCAGACGCGGTACCGGGCGAGTACGGACGCGCCAGGTAGCGGTTCTTGATGTCAGCGCCGGTCAGCACGCCCTTGTCTTTGAGCAGGTCAATCGCAATCTGCGTGAAAACAGACAGCGACGCTTGACCACAAGCACTTTGGAAGGCGTTGATCGCTTTTTCCTTTACCTTCTTTGCCAGCACATCAAGTTCGCCGGTCAGGTAATCGTCGATCGCCGCGTTGCGTTCGCTGTCGATCGTAGACGCCTGCTTATCGCTGACGGCGCACAACGTGTAGAGGCGATCACCAAGGGCCGTGCGCAGTGCGACTGAGGGCAGCATACCGGACAGCGACTGACGCTTGACGGCGACTTTTTCAGGCTCACCGTCGGCATCGACTTTGGGCTTGGCTTTCGCTTTCGCTTTTTTCTTCGGCGCAACCACTTCTTCAACGATGTCGGTATCTGCTTCGGCAGCGCTCAGCTCATCTTCAAACTCAAGGTCTGCGGCGAGCAGACGCTCAAGATCGTCTTCGGCTTCGGCTGCGATCAGCTCGTCGGTGCCGATTTCTTCAACATCCGGAAAGTCTACGCTATCCGCATTCAGCTCGGCTTCAAGCTCACTCAGGAAATCGTCGTCATTACCAATCACTTCAAGCGTGTTCAGGTTGGTGGTGCTGCTGTTAGAAGTATTCATAGTCGTATTCCTTTTGATCGTGATTTTGTTTGTGCGTTTGTCTACTTGACGATTCACACTTTACGCAGCAATGAACGGGCGATCTCCTGCGGCAGCAGGCAGACCTACGCTTGCCCGTTCTGCTCTTTCATCTGCTCATAAGCCTGTCTTTGCACTTGTGCCAATGCGCGGCCGGCAGGCGTTGTCAGGTACAGGCGGCGTCCAAAGAAGGGCAGCGCAATCACGTACACTACTAACAGTGGTGAAATCAGCAGATTGATCAGGCTCAGCGGGGCAAGCGTTGACGCCAGTGCGCGATTCGACGTGAAGCACAGGCTGATGCAGTGAAAAACAGGCATGATAAAGACGCTTGGTATTGCAACCACGAATGAAACGGCACTGCGCAGATTACTGGCGAAGCCCGGCGATGCGACTGAACGGTAAACACCAACGACGCCTGTGATTTTAGAAATTACATTTTTCATGAGTTCGTCCTTATGCGGCTTTTTCAAGCCCTTTGAGTGGTGGTAGTTGGAACACGCCCTGCTTTAAGCCGTCGAAGAAACAGCCCATCGTCAGGTCAATGTCGTAGTCAGCGGCGTGTGCCTGGCTGGTGTCGTACTCCCGCCCAAACGCCCACGCTAACTCTGCGAGTGAGGGCAGCTTGCCCATTGATGTCACCTGACGCCCCTGCAACATGGTGCAGAAGACTTCAAACTCCGGCATGTCAAAGCCCGCACGTATCAGCTCAAGCGCCACAAACGGAGCATCGAACGCCGCATTGTGGCAAACGAGTAAATCGGTGTGGCTCATGAACTTGTTGAACTTGGGCGCCACCTCGCTCCATTCGGGGCAGCCCTTTAGATCGGTGATGTCGATGCCATGCACACGCTGGGCACCCGGGTCGATGGCGCGCATCGGGTTGATGCGCTGTAGCCAGGTTCTACCCAGTTTCTCAAAAGTGATGCCGTCGTGACTCTTGAACATCGACAAGCCAATCTCGATGATACGGTGACCTTCCTCCTGCTTGAGTCCGGTCGTCTCCAAATCCAGTCCACTGACTATGATCATGCCTGTGCTCTCGGTAGAAGCGGTTAAGCGGCTTTGCTGTTGATAACGGCAAGTACGTCGTCGAATATCAACGCAGGTAAATTATCTGCTGATTCACCGAAGTATGCTAACCAGGCGGTGTGCAGCTCCGGTGCCAATTCTTTCAGCTTTTTCAGGGACGAAACCTGATTCATGCGGGCCGCAAGCAGGCTGTGAAATGCGTTTCGCTCGCCCAGGCAATCGTGAATGGCAATCAGCGCCGGCACTAGCTTGTTGCGCCAGAACGTCAGTGAGTCGCACTTAACCCATTCCGGAATTTCAACACTGCCTTTTTTCGTCAGATCGTTGGTGCTGATCGATAACTGAGTCGCCACAGGGCCAAATCGGGAAATCGGCATCGGTATGCTCTCGGCAAAATCCACTTCAAAGTTGTGACTGATGCCCGACATACCGTAAATCGGAGCCGAGCGTCGAATCTCGATGCGCAGACTTTTGCCGCGAATCAGCATTTCCTTGGAAAGCTTTTTCGAGGCTTCGATTTCATTCGGCGTCGCGATCATATCCTGAACTTGCTTGCTGAAGCCTTTAACCGTTGAAGTCAGCTCGTCCATTTTGGGGTTGAACACTTTGCCCGCCATGTGATCGGCGAAATCGTATTTTTGCTGTTTGGTCATTTTTGAAGCCGTCATATTGGTAATCCTCAGAGTTGTTTATAACCGTTTGCCGCGAGCTTATGCTCGAATTTGTTCAGCTTGGCGACTGCATCTTTCACAGGGTCCAGGCTCTCACCGCGCACCACCTTTTTACCGGCGCCTGCAGGGATGGTGCGCACCACAAAGTAGTCCTCGCCCACCGTCATGCTGATTAGGTATACCGCCGCCTCCGACGCCCACACCGACACACGTCGATCTTTGGCGGGAAGCAAACTGATTTCCTGATCGAGCGCCAGTGCGTACATTTCTGGCACCAGCCCCCGAGTGCAGGCGTTAATACCCTCAAGCGCACCACGATAGGCGGATTCACTCATGCGCCCACTGTTGTACTGCTTTTCGATCACATCCATTGCCTCGACTGTCTTGCGATTTAATTCTTCCTGACAGTCGTATTCGTAGTTACCGGATAAGTCGGTCATTAGAACACCGCTCCTTCTACCAGTGACGGGTCAACGCGATTCAGAGACGCCTCGACCATCTTTCGATTGCTCTGTTCAAGCACCGGCGCGTACTCTTTAATCATCGCATCCAAAAAGAACTTCGTGCCTTTATGCACGTTGCATTTACCGGCAAAATCCACATGAGCCATAACCACCGGGTACTTGGGGCGACTGGTCATGCAGCCGATGTAGATGTACTTTTTACTCAGAACGGTAAATTCACGACCGAGCATTTCATCGCACAAGCCTTTGTACTCACGCTTGAATGCGTTATGCCCGAATCGCGACTTGTCCGTAACGTGTTGCAGGTACGTTTTATAAGCGACGCTCATTGACTCACCGGCAGTCACCGTGAACACCGCGCCTTTATCCGTTTTGGATTGCACCACAGAGCTTGCCGCCACACCGTGTTTGCGGGCTATTAATGCAAGCGCCTTATTAATGTCGTTGTGAAACGCCAGGACGTTCATCGCAAATCCTCATCGTGCTGTGTTTAATTTTCATAGTGCTAATGTACAGCGATCAGACAGGGTAAGAATCTGCGGCAGCAGGGCCACCGCAGGTTTTCAGTGAATTGCAGCAGCCACTTCGCGCAGTTGAACGTCCTTCTTTATCATGCGTTTATACGCAAGCGATACGACGCTGATGCGGTCGTTCAGATCGAGGGTGTCTCGACTCATGAACGCCACCTGTGACATCAATTCCTTGCGCAGCATGATGCCCGACATCAGAGTGTTCAAATGCTCCATGTACCCAAGCGACATTCTGGCTTTGCCTGGCGCTGCGACCAGCGGGATGCCGGGCTGAACCAGAAGCACCAAACCGAAGTAGCGACTGGTGGCGTTGATGCAGTCGGCGAAATACTTCGCCATGAGCTGCTCGCCAATGCCGTCGAGACTGCCTCCTTGAATTTCCGCCATGGTGTACGCCAGCATGTCTATTGGCGTTCTATCACTAAGAAAGACGCCCTTATATCCTGACCATTTCTCTATGCAAACCTTCAAGATCACACTCTGCACAATCAACCGCGTCTGAATATCCATAGACGCGGCAGGGTCAAGATTCATGGATTCAAAAATCCCCAAAACCTCCGTTTCCACAAAGGGCAAATCCAAGACCCGGGCGCATTCCCGGGCCAAGGTAGTCTTGCCGGTGCGGTGAGCGCCAGCAAGCCCAATCATTCTTCTTCGCGCTCTGGCTTAGGAATGGCAGGGTAAAGTATGCAGTCCAAAATAGGACGGCGGTACCCCGGGCCTTTTACCACTTTACCTTCGTCGTCGTAAATCGGCTTGCCGTCTTCGCCCAGCTTGGTCATGTTCGAGTCGTGGATTTCCTTGGTGATCGCCGGCAGCGGAATGCCGTAGGTCAGCGCGGCGCCGTTGACGATGTAATCCAGGTCACCCAGTGAATCAGCCACCTCAATCATGTCCACGTCGTTGAACTCATAATCCAGGGCCACAGCAATCTGATTCCGGGCCAGTTCAATCAGCTCTACCGCACGAGCAAGGTGCTGGTTCTCACGCTTGCGCGCCCCCAAGGCCAGGATGTGCTCGGAAACCTCTTCCAATAGGAATCGCGCCCGGAACTTCATTTGCTTAACGCTAGGGGTAAGGGGCGCAGTCTCCACCGGATGTCCGAACGCCTGGTGAAATTCTTTGACCATTTCGTAACTGGTTTTAATCTTAGCCATTGCACAATCCTCTGTTATTCAAACGCCGAGCCAAAAGGTTCGGCAGTGTTATCACCAAAAATGACATCCAGCTCGGACAGCAGCTGGCTCAAGTTCATATCTTCCGGGTAAACCTTGAACGCGAATCCGTCCTGGGCAACCACCACGCACTCGTCGGTCAGCATGTAGGTGGTCACCGACGACAGCCGGAAGCGCACGCCGTTGCGCAGCTTCACAAAGCCCCCTGTCACCGCTTCGACGCAGGGTGACAGAGCGTAGTCGGCGAACGTCACCTTCATTTCGCCGTCGTAGAACTCATAGCCGCTGGTGGCCATAATGCGCTTATCGGACAGCATGGCTTCAAACTTTTCCAACGGGAAGCGGGTCAGCGATACGTCGTCGTTATCAAAGCGCGTCAGGTGCAGGCGATCGGCGTCGTACATGAAATGATCGAAGATGGCGGTGCCACCGGCAATCACAATGCGATCACGACCATGAGCCTCTGCCAGATCGAACGCCGCCGACAATGCACTGTCAATACTGCCTACGCGCATCACATCCTCTAAAACAACGCCCTTTGGGTGCTTGAACTGATCCTTGCGGTTGTTCTCGCTGATCACCACGTAGGAGCGATTGTCTAGCGCCTTTGGCAGCGACTCGTAGGTTTTGCGACCCATAATCAGCACACCATTCATGCTCAATTCTTTAAACCGCTGCAGATCGCGCTGACATTTAATCAGCAGATCGCCTTCGTCATTGCCGATGCAACCCAGGTTGTTGATACCGGCTATCAGTAATACAGGCAACTCAGTCATGCGTTAAAGCCTTTTTAGAGCGGGTAGCTCGCGAGTAAGGAAAAAGCGGCGCTGCAGGTGCCGCTCCTTGAGTTCATTGGCGCTGCGAAAGGACAGATCGCTGCTAATCTGTACCCTCTCGCAGTCTGTCTCTGCAAACACCGCAAACTGACCGATCGAATGACCTCTGGACACGGTGACGGCGCGAGCCTTAAGTAGCAGCTCGTCGCTGGCTGTCCTTATAGAGCGTGAAGTTTTATCTTTTTCTCGGTCAGCTGCGGCGTTCATCAGATGCTAACCGGCGCCTTGATCGCATCTTCCGGGTGGTAGTTGTGAATGCAAATGTCGGCCGCTGTAATCTCGTGCAAAGGCGTCTCGGGGAAGTTAAGCAATGCCACAAGTGGGCGCTGCTCGCTGGGCTGCCGGGTCAGTTGCAGCTCGGCTTGCTCAAGGTGATTGCCGTACAGGTGCAGATCGCCAAACGTGTGAATGAAGAAACGAGGCTTCATACCAACGTGGTGCGCCAGCAGCATGGTCAGTAGGCTGTACGATACCGCGTTGAAGGGCACACCCAGGAACCAATCTGCGCTGCGCTGGTACAGTTGCAGGTCAAGCCAGCGCTCGACGCCGGGATTCTGCTCTTTTTCAGCGGCGGTCATTTCTTCGGTGGAACACTGGAACATCGTGTGACACGGTGGCAGCGCCTGCAGATTGTAGGAAGCGTTTTCAGCCGGCGTAAACTTGGTATCCGGCAGCACTTCTGGGTTCCAGGCGCTGACGATCATGCGGCGTGAGTTGGGGTCGTTTTTCAGCTGATCGATCAACTCGGCGATCTGATCGGTGCCGTTGTCGTTCCAGTTGCGCCACTGCGCACCGTAGACCGGGCCTAAATCACCAAACTTATCGTGAAAGCCATCCCAAATGTGAACGTCGGCGTCGACCAGCGCTTTGACGTTGGTTTCACCGCGCAAGAACCACAGCAGCTCTTCAATGACGCCGCGTGTGAAGACTTTCTTGGTGGTCAGCAGCGGAAAGTCGGTACGCAAATCGCAGCGAATCTGCGAGCCAAACATGCGAGCGGTGCCGGTGCCGGTGCGGTCTTCGGTGGTGCCCTGTTCTTTCAGTTTTGTCGCCAGGATGTGCAGGTGATACAGGTAAAAATCCTCATACGAGGGCAGCTTGAAGTCCTTCATTTTCATTCCTTTCGGTGTGTTTATCGTCATACTTACGAGCTAGTAAGATAGCGCAGCGACAACGGCAGTTCAAGCGAATTTGAGCGTGTTTACAGAACGCCCAGCTTAGCTAGGTGATAGATCAACTCAGTCGTGGAAACCCCGCCCAGACGATCTGACGAGCGTTTAAGCATCTTCTTAACGGTGTCGTGCTTTACTCCAAGCTCTCGCGCTGCCGCCTCACCGGTATACCCTGCAATTTTAAGGCGCAGCAGCTGCTCGACCCGGGGTGTGAAGCCTGGCACCTTGAACGCGGGACACGCCTCAGTGTTGGCGCTGATGGTCATGTGCGTGACCACCGCAACATCCTGCATTTCAATTTCGAAGTTTTCCAACATCCAGGCGCGTGATGGGTTGTTGTTAAACGCATACACCATACAGGCGCTTTCTGTTTTTGGAATAGGCACAAGAACGCCATGATCGAAGCCTGCGTTACTCATTAGATCGACAAAGTACAACTCTTCTTCGGACTTTGCCTGATCGAAGAACACCGGTTGACGCTCCACCACCGCCAATTTAACCATACTAAACGGTGAGTATGCGCGGCGCAGATAATCTTTCAGTATATGTTCCGGAAAGTTAATGACCATTCGAGGGTAAACGCCGTGCTGTAGAAACGACAGCGGCGTTGGAAGCTGCACATAGCCAATTCGTGCCGCACCTTGATCTTTGGCAATCAAGGATAAAACGCGGAGCATTTCGCCCTGGTTTTTGCACTCCATAATCTGTCTAAGCATCTTTGCTTTGATGGTAGGCATTGGACTGAACCCCGCCTTGATTAACTGCTCTGTCTGATGGTGGTTTTCCCTGAGCCCCTGCATAGTGCAGGTGTTTGCACCCATGTGCAAACACCTGCGACATATCTATGCGTGACAGGCTGTACACTCGCCTTTACTGGCGCGCACGTTACTCATCGAACGAAGGTAATAAAGGCAGTTTATCTGCGGATTAATCATTGCTTCCTGGTGAATTTTAGCCACGTAACTCTCTTCCTCATCGGATGCGAAGAACAGATTCAGCGATTGACCCTGGCACAGATAACGCTGACGCGCACCGGCCAGACGTATCAGATCGGACTGATTCATTTCATACGCGGTTAGATACACCTTCTTTTCATGATCATTCAGCCAGTCTTCGTCCTGCACGCTGCCCAACTTGTCCACCAGGCGCTTGATGGTGGGGTCGTTGTACACGCCGCGCTCTTTCATCAGCTCAACCAGCTGGGGATTTACCCGCTTGATCTCACCCACGGATGAGTTCTGGTTGTAGGCGTTGGCCACCGTAGGCTCAATGCCCTGGCTGTTGCCGCCGCAGATGATGGACGTACTCATGGTGGGCGCTTGAGCTGTTCGGTGTGTGTTGCGCACGCCATAGCCCTTGCACCACTCAGGCTCACCCCATTCTTTGGCCATCCACTGCGACGCCCGGAGGCTTTCGTCGTGCAGATGCTTGAAGATCAGGTTGTTCAGAGTGTGCGCCTCAAAGTCGCCCATCGGAATGGACTTCTTTTGCAGCAGTGAGTGGAAGCCCAACACGCCCAACCCCAGCGCCCTGCCCTTCTCGGTGAACCTTACGGCGCGCTCAAGCCCTGAAATTTTCCGGCCGCGTTCAATGAAGTCCTGGGCCACACAATCCAAGAACACCGTCGCCACATAGACCGCATCGGTGTCTTTCCATTCGTCCCACTTGGACAGATTCATGGAGGACAACACGCAGGTAAAGGTGTGCTCGGCGTCGGAGAACAGCGCTATTTCGGTGCAAAGATTGGACGCTTTGACAGTTAGGCCCAGGTCTTTGTACATTTGCGGGCGCTGACGATTCATGGTGTCGAGCTTCAACAGGTAGCCCTTGCCGGTTACCATCCGGATTTTCAGCGCACGGTGCCAGCGCTTGTGCATTTCGTCGTCGCCGGCGTTCAGTCGCTCAAAGAAGCTGTCTTTCAAAATCCAGCCGATGTTCAGGTCGTCGGGGTTGTTGAACAGGTAGTCGGCAACTTCCCAGAAATCCCCATGCTCGATGTCCAGGTACCCGGCCCACGCACCGCGTCGGTTGTTGCCCTGGCTCACGTCACGGCTCAGCTGCACGTAGTCCTTGAGTACCGGCAGCACACCGCTGGCGTTACCACCTGTGCTGATCGGCGTACCGCGTGCCCGAATGCTGGACAGGTCTGCGCTGGTGCCAAAGCCGTTCTTGGTCAGCTGGGCGCTTTCTGCCTGGGTCATGTAGAAGTCGAACACGTTGTCCTGAATCTGCGCGCCACTGCAGCTGACGGGCATCCCCCGGTCGGTGCCCATATTAACCAAAATGGGCGTGGCCGGAGACAGCCAGCCACTCCACATGATATTGAAGAAGCGCTCTTCCCACAGTCTTGGCTTAAGTGTGTAGCCTGCGGCCGCCTTGGCGACGCGCTGGTACATCGCCTTCACGGTTTCATCGGGCATTAGGTACTTACCCTTGACCATCTGCCAGCCGCCGGTGGTGTACCAGTCGGGGATACTGCCGGTGATCTGACCGTTTTTGCGTTCTTGGCTTAACTGCTCATACATACTGCTCACTTGGCACTCTCCCAAACAAAGCGATCTTCGGCCCAGTCGCGCATGTATTCGCTGCCGGTGCCGGTGAAGAAATCGTGAAACTGAACCGAATTGATGGAGTCGTAGAACCACTCCGCAACGGGGTTTTCGGTCACCACAAACATGGCTGAGTAGCCCAGGTTGCCCAGACACAGGTTGATGCGCGACTGAATGAACACCAGCAGGTCTTCTTCTTTGATGCCGTCGATCAGACCCTTGGCGAAGATGGACTTGATGATCTGCTTTTCATGCTCGTAGATTCCGGCAGCCGCTTTGATAATTTCGGCTTCCAGGTAGTCGGTGGACTTACCCAGAGCGTTGTACTCGCTGCACAAAGTGCGGAACAGCCAGGCGCCGGCTTCGCTGTGCAGATTTTCATCGCGCACTGAGAAGTTGATGCCGCGCACCACGTTCAACAGCATGTTCTTGCCGGACGTTTGGAAATGCTTCAAGAAGGCGAAGTTGGAGTACAGCACGGCGCCTTCCATCATAGAGAACACAGCCAGCGACAGTGCCTGATCCTGTGACTTGATGGCGTCTTCGATGAACCCCATGCGCGCCGCCAGAACTTCATCGTCACGCCAGGAGTTGTAGAACTCCGGGGTGTTGATCATCATGGCTTCGTTGATCTGGTTGTAGAATGGCGCGTGGACGTTCAACTCGAAAAACGAGAAGCAGTTAGCCATGCGCTGAATGTCGGCGGGGTGTTTGAATTTGCGGAAGACTTTCTCGGTCCAGTATTCGGCGCCGATCTCAATTTCGTATTGGGTGAACAGCTTCAACACGGTCAGCACCGCGTGACTCTCGGCGTCGGTCATGTTCACGCGCAGGTCTTGAATGTCTTTTTCGACCTTGATTTCAGAATCCAGCCAGAAGATTTCGTTCTGTGCCTTGGCGTAAGCCAGGGCGCGTGGATACTCAACGGTGTATTCGGCTTTGCGCTGCAACAGCCGCGGTATTTTCTCAACTTGTGACTTGTCGTCGGCAATACGTTCAGGCATACCCAATAGGGCGCGCGCAGAGGTTTCAGGCACGTTTTAATCCTCGATTTGGTGCTTTCTGTGAAGGGTCAATACTATATCTAGTGGCTCATGCTTACAAGTAAGTAAGAGCGCGAACTCAGAAACTGCCGTAATCTTCGTAATCCATCATAGCCAACACTCTCAATTCATCCTCGCACTCCTTATTGGCTTTCTCTTGGGCGCGTTCGTCCCGGGTTTCGTACCACTCATCCGGCAACAGCGCGCCTCGGACGGTGCAATACTCCTGCCCCTTCTCGGCGCGCTCGCAGTAGTTGATCACCCCTTTTTGCGTGGTCATTGTCGCCGCGTGAGGGCAACCTAAGCACGGCGAGTCTTGTGGGATTTCACCAAGGTAGGGCGTTATATCGATAAACGGTATTTTCTTTGCTACGTGGCCGGCGACGAGGTGCGGGCACGATTGCACGGCGTTGCAGTGCAGCACGTCCATGTCTTTATCATTGTCTCGCGCCATCGACAGATTTTTGCACGTCCGACAGGGCGCAGGCGCCTTGTGACGAGCGTCCTTAAGCAGAGGTCTGCCCCATGAGCCAGCCACATTTACCTGCACGACGTTACCGATGAGCGGGTATTCAATGACGTTCATGATTAGGCCCGTTGTTTGTGCATGTAGCGTAGGATCGACAGCGCGCCCTGGAACTGATCGTCCTGAATGCCGGCGTAGATCGCATTGATGGCATCGGCCATGTGCTCGTTGTTGGCTTGGGGCTCACCGTTGCGCAAATTCCAGGGCGCTTCTGGGTGCTTGGCGAACGCCCAGCTGATCAGCTCGCGCTTGGTTGCTGTTTTCTTACCCACTGTGCGCATTTTGCAATCGTTCTCAGACAGCTGCACCAGCGGCACCTTGCACGAGCCCAGCACACCGATGCACACCGCGTAGCCCTTCATGCCGGATGCCGATTGACTGCCCGATGGCACTTCGACAAAACTGATCTGCACGCCCTCGATGGCATTCTCTAACGCATCGTTTAAGGTGCGCGACCGTTCTATGTCGTCCGAGCTGACCCGGACCTGCTTTTTGGCTTTGCCTTTTTCGGTGGTCACCGTCCACATGCTCTCGATGGTGAGCTTCATGGTTTTCAGATTCAGCTGCCCGCGCACGTAGCCCCAATTCGAGAACGACGGGTCTTGCCCTAATACAGTGATGGTATCCATCAGAACACTCCGAAGTCAGAAAGACTGGCGGTTGCCAGCGGGGAATACAGGTCTGCTTTTACTTGAGGTCCATGAGTCTGAACCGCACCCGTCATGGTCGTTACCAGATCGCACACCGCTTGCGGGTCGAAGCAATTATCAAAGTCGAGTAGCGGTATCTCTACAAACGCGACAGCGTTGCCGGGCTTGTCCAGACGCTTACGAATAGCGCTTTGATCGATAATGAACTGCGCGATAACGCCCTGCCGCTTACCGTCGTAGCAGTCGATCAGCTGCATTGAGCAAGGCTCAAGCGCAGTCTTGCGAAAGGTTCCGTTATCAAATTTCAGCGTGACGTTGCCGCCGTAGAAACTCAGATGGCGCTGAGTATCAGTGGCGCGATCGGTGGATAAATTTGCGGCTTTTTTAACGCTTCCTAACAGCACTCCATTCATGGTTTCATTTCCTGTGGGCTCTTTGGTGAAACTGCTTTCATAGAGACTCCTAAATTCAGCCGGATCTATACCGTCTCTATGAAAAGAATTGGGATTTATTATTGGCGTCTTAAAAATATCATCGTACTTGGGAGACTCCATGGCTTTGCTAAATTCACGCATCGCACCGCCTGCCACTATCGCCACTTTGCTCGCCTTGCTTATCGCTTCATTAAGACCGTGTAACTTGTCGAAAAGGCTTTCACCCTTTGGCGTACTGGTGAGTATTGCCCCGCTGAATGTGGCGTTGCCACACTCATCAATGGTGAACCCGTCGGCTTTCATACCCCGTATGCCACCGATCTCAAACTTAGAAAGTGCCGAAGTCTTGGTCTTTTTCTTCTTGCTCACGATTTTGCGCTCGGTTGTGACGCCGGATGGCATCGAGAAACACGCTATCCAGTAGCTCTTCAATGTCGGCGCCAAACAGACTCGCGAGGTTGGAAATTTCACCGCCTATCCGCAGAAACAAGCCTTCATTCTGCTGGTACAGCGTCAACTGAAACATTTTGACCCTATCAATATTTTCAACCGTAGAAATCTGAGCCACCTGAAACAGTACGCCTTTTTCAAACTTCACCAGCTTGTCAGGTTCACCCTTGCGTCGAGCGTAGCGCGTAAAGCTCGAATCGGCTGACACCACCACTTGCTCGGCGCGCAGCTGCTCATTGACCACCGCAAGCTCTTGCCCTGTTGCTGTCCGCCACTTCATTCTAAGCCCCTGCCTTCCAGGTGGGAGACGCCGCCTTCTTTGACCACGGTGACGTGGTTTGAGCACCAGTCCGACAAACTGTTGTGACTGATCACCAGCACCGTGCCGCGATCGGTGGCTTTTTCTTCGAGAATGCTCATCAGCCGCTCAA
>Ga0306898_1000410_pt1 | contig 17021 bp, 17 predicted proteins | sample AntRauMFilla1564_FD_190424 | JGI IMG/M metagenome (GOLD analysis project Ga0306898, IMG submission 190424) | Saline lake microbial communities from Rauer Islands, Antarctica - Metagenome Filla 1 #564 (v2) (version 2) | ecosystem: Environmental > Aquatic > Non-marine Saline and Alkaline > Saline ...
CCCGAGGCGCGTCGCACCACCACGAACCCCAATGCGTACGTTGAAATACAAAGCCACCACGCGCTCCGCGCGTTGCTAGTCACTTCGTTCAAAGTGGGTTCGAGCAAAGGTTAGTAGTTCACCGCAAACAAAATAGCACCCGAAAGGGTGCATATTTTATTAGCGGAGACGAAGTAAAAGCCTGGGAGGCTTTTACGTGAGGATTCGAAAAGCTTTTGGGTCAGATTATGAGCCTGCGAATAATCTGTCCAGAAGGTACACTGCTTGTGTAGCAAGGGAATCCTTCTAATCAATACAATGCTGGAATAGTCAGAGTAACCAAACAGGTTCCAAAATCACCAGTTTAAGTTATACTGGTGGCGGAGTAAGGTAGGAAGTAGGGTGTGCTTATAACATACATATAACGGAAAGTTGGCTGAGTGGATGAATTGAGACCTGCGTCTCAATTCATCCGGTTCTGACTCCAGTCAGAATTGGTCGTTGTGAGCAAAGCGAGCAGACCAAAGGAGGAAACCAGGTCGAACGCCCAGAGAAAACAAAGCGTTCATACAAAATAATATAACGGAAAGTTGGCTGAGTGGTCGAAAGCAGCAGTTTACTAAACTGCCGAGCCTTTACGGGTTCCAAGGGTTCGAATCCCTTACTTTCCGCCAAAACAAACCGCCCTTGGGCGGCTTTTGTTTTGAGTGGAAAGCAAAACAACAGTCTGGATGAGAAAGTGCGAGGCACTTTCGCAAGAGGTTGTAGCTCGTAAGGGCGAAACCTGTACCGCTTCTGTAAGAAGACTGTTGTGTGGGATTCGAAAAGCTTTCGAGCTAGATTAGATTATGAGTGTAGCGAAATAATATAGCCAAAAGGTGTACTGATTCTGTAAGAATCGAATCCCTTACTCTCTACCAAGATTGACATTAGTACAAAAAAGTGCTTTTATTTATGATGAACTGCTCTTTCTGAGAGAGCTCTTTGCAACAAAACAACAGGAGGTCGAACAAATGGCCAAAGCAAAACATAGAGTACATCTGATTGATATTCAGGTTGCCATCCTCAGTGGACTCAAAGATCTCTTTGATCAATGGCAAAAAGAAAACGTCGACTCTCTTGATCCTCAGATGCTCCGAGCGGCAATTGAAGCTTTAGACCAGGTTGATAATACTGTCTGGCGTGCGTTTTGCGCTGAGACCGGTCACTCCCAAGAAGATGTGCATGATTGGACACAGGGCAGACGTGCACCTTCTGTACAAATGGCAGCTATCTATCTCAACATGCTTATCGTGTACATTGTGAAAAGAACGGAAGAGCTGCTTCAAGAGAAAGAAGTGATTCTAAATCCTCCTCAGGTAGAGGAAGAAACATCTTCAGATGCGTTGATAGATTTGCCAAAGGAAAGAATTACTGGATTTGTTCTTCCAGACGGACTTTCCGAAGACACTGAGCTGGCTACTCTTGAAGGTTTTGAAGATCTACCAGCTCGACTCTTGGGTTGCTTGAGAAATGACAACATTTCGACTGTTGCCAACTTAATAAAGGTAGAAGGGCTGTCTGGCTGGGCAGCACCATTGCTTCGAACTCCAAATTTTGGCAAAAAGTCTTTGAGGTACCTGTATCAGTTTATGGTCGAGGCCGGTTTTGAGCCACAGTTCTCCGAGTAATAACAACATTTAAAGTCGCGTAACGAAAGTTGTGCGGCTTTTTTAGTTCAAAATAGTTCGTATTTCGTCCCACACTGCCCGCATCATCGCGCTATCACGGGACAATATAATTTAAATAGATACTACAAACGCAATCAATACACTATAATGATAGATATGAATACTCTTGACTGTGTACTGTGCCAAAGGAGGGATATAACTAGTGGAAAGGACGCTCTTATCTATGGAGATGATTTTTGTTACGTTGTTGAAAATGGTAACACCCATCTCAAACGCGATGGTAAAATGATGTTTGCTTCGAAGAGGATTTCTTTGGTTATAAAAGAACATAAGAGTAAATTATCTGCAGACGAGGCGTCTTTAGCTAAGGAGATAATTATAGGTGTGATGTCTAGCAAATACCATTTGAGTGAAAAAGATTTCTTTATTAAATCCACCATGGGAACTTTTGCAGATCATTATCATGTACACGCATATGTTCCACCGTTTAGTGATGATGGAATTATCATCCCAGCGGGTTAATTTCTGCTAGACAACCACCTGCAAAGGTGTACAGTGAAATATTATTGCTAAAAGCTATACTGAATATGAATAAAATTGCTGTTTTCTTGGGGATTGTGTTGGTGCTGCTAAGTGCGCTGTTTGTGTATTTTTATATGACTACTCCTGCTCAGCCTTTGACACCTGAGTACGTTGGAGAGACGTTTGTATTCACTGGAATAGCTGGAGAAGAGTTGGCTGTGCAGTACGACGAGTCAGCTGACTATGCACTGGTGACGTTTGCTGGTACGCAGTACGAATTGTTACGTGTCGCTACTGGTTCAGGTGCGCGCTATGAAAGTGGTAACGGGCAAGTGGTTTTTACTGAGCATCAAGGCGAGGCGCGTTTGGTAGTAGGCGAAGAAATTATGATAGTAGCGACTGAGCAGGTTGTTGTACAATCAGAAGAAAGTACGATTGATACTTCGGTTGACTTCAGGACGGTTGTCGTTGAGATGCAAGATATGGTCGAGGTCATAGAGGTGGTCGATGTGCCGGTACTGGGACAGCGATGTGTCGATAGTGTGACGGTTGATTGTGCTGCGCTTGAAGCGGCTTCTGGCTACTAGTTTGATTTGGCTGCGGTAATGAGAAGTTACTCAGCACCGCCAGAGGCGAACTAGCCTTTGCTAGTGGGTCGCTCGTGTTTCAGTAGACCTTGCTAATATTCTGACAGTGTGACATAGTTCCGCCAATGAATAACTATAAAGTAGGGTCTAAGAAACAGGGTAGTGGATACGATGGTCGATCAAAATCAGGTGGGCATCGAGGAATGGGACAAAAACCAGCCAGCAAGTCAGCGACCAGTAGTAAACCAGCTGGTCGTCCAGCGGATTTGTTTAAGGCTAACTGTTCAACCTGTCAGAAAGATTGTATGTTGCCATTTCGACCAAACACCGACAAGCCAGTTTATTGTAGTGACTGCTTTGCCAAAAAGAACGCCGACAACGCGCGCGCTGACAGTCGCACTACCAAGGCACCCCGAAGTGAACGTTCACCACGGCACGACCGAGAAGTGAAGCCAAATTATGAGTTGAATGCTATCAAGCTACAACTTAAAACTATCGAAGATAGACTCAATCGAGTCCTTGATATCATCAGTCCACCAGCCCCACCTAAAAAGGCAGCCGACAAAACAGCCATCGTTCGATAGCTTACTACCCCAGCTAGCAGGTATACTAGGTTCATGGAAAACTTCTACCCCTTCTTTTTAATCGTCTTCTCGGGTGTACTGTTCTCAATGTTGTCTATCCGCACCAAAATTCCGTGGGCGGTGATGTTGATATTGGGTGGAATAGCTCTGGGACCAAGTGCACTAGGGGTTATGTCAGTCGACCCAACAATTGATTTTATTGGTCAGATTGGTTTGGTTTTTCTGATGTTTATGGCTGGACTTGAGACTAAAGTCTCGCAGTTCAAAGAGTTCAAGTCTAACTTGCTGCTACTGGCGTTTATTAACGGCTTTGTACCGTTTTTGGCCGGCTTTGGGGTGGTGTATCTGCTTGGGTACGACTTTATTACAGCGCTGATTGTTGGGATTATTTTTATCTCGTCATCGGTGGCGGTTGTAATCCCAACGCTTGAGGTGTCAGGCATGATCCAGACCAAGTTGGGACAATCGGTGGTGATCACGACCGTGTTGCAGGACATCAGCAGTTTGATTTTGTTGTCAATTGTATTGCAATTGGTCAGTCCAGTGACTGAAGTGCCTCTATACATATTTTATCCTGTCTTGCTTGGAGTGCTGGTAGCGCTGCGTTTATATATCCCCAAGCTGCGTGCGTGGCTGGTCAGTGCTGCCACCGACACGCCTGATTTATTTCAGCTGGAGTTTCGCTCGACGTTCTTAATTTTGATTGGAACGGTGATTGCGTTTGAACTACTAGGACTACACCCGATTGTGGCTGGGTTCTTCTCGGGTCTGGTTTTGGCTGACTCGATCCGTAGCAAGGTGCTAAAGGACAAAATCAAAACCATCAGTTACGGTATATTTATCCCGACGTTTTTTATCGTGGTTGGTCTGCAGACAGACCTGAGTATATTTCAAGACGTTGGACCGGTCTTGTCTACTATGCTGCTTTTGATCGGAACGTTGGTAGCTTCCAAGTACATTAGTGGCTACTTGGCTGCTCGCACCGTCGGCTTTGGTGCCACTGAATCCAGTTTCTTTGCTTCGACTTCACTACCACAACTTTCGACCACGCTTGCCACGGCCTTTGTGGCGTTTAATCTGGGATTGCTCGATCAGACGTTACTGACTTCATTGGTGATGTTGAGTGTGGTGACAGTGTTACTCAGCCCACTTTTGATGCGTCGATACGCTAACCAACTACAATCTAAAAAGAAACACAACGCCCATGAATGATCAAACGTTCGTCAACTACGTCCTTGAACAACTCGAACCAGTCGGGGTGGTTTTGACGAGCAAAATGTTTGGCGGAGTATTGCTTAAAATCGACAACAAGCAACTGGGTGTCATCATCAACGACACACTGTATTTCAAAGTCAAAGAACCAGAGTTACATCGCAGATTTACCCAAATGGAGTCCGACCCATTTGAATATGATCGTAAAGACAGGGAAAGCCCAGTGCGTATCCGCACCTGGTGGTCAGTGCCAGACGAGGTGCTCGAAGACCGCGAACAGCTGGTAGGATTAGCATATGAAGTATTGCTGCAAGGGAGTCGAGGGTAACCCTGTCCAAAATGCCATGTCCAAAAAGTGTCCAAAGCCTGGCTTTGGACAAAAAGCAGGGTATTTGCGGAAGGTGTGCTATGTGTTCTGCCACCCAAGCGGCAATGGGCAGTAGAACAAGAAACAAATCAATCTAAAAGTGGTATAATCCCTGCCATGCATACGTTGTTTTCTCGGTCCTTGACCCCGTTTTTGGTTATTGGTTTATTACTTAGTGGTTTCTTTGCTGCTATACCGACAGTAATTGCGCAAGACCAGATCGAGTCAGTCGCCAGTATCGACACACCGGTGGTGTATATGCTTGGTCGGGACGATTGTGGGTTTTGTAAAAAACAAGTCGAATGGATGAATGAGCAAGGGATTGTCTATGAATACCTCAACATCATCACAGATGAGGAAGCGTCGCGGCTGTTTGACGAAATCACTACCAAGCACGAAGCGTCTAAAGTCACACCGCTGACCATCGTCGGCGAACGAGCAATTCTGGGGTTCAATGGTGCTCAGACTACTGGCGCCAGTATCAAAGCGGCCATTGTGGCCGCGGCTGACACCGACGTTCGCACACCGCAAGAACACCTCGACCGGGCGCCGGCCCAAGAGGTGATTGTTGGTGGCGGCTGTACCGACCTGATCTGCGACGCTGGGGTTAGTGGTACCGAAGCTCAGTACGTGTTTGACTTACCGCTGGTAGGTATTGTTGATCTCAAATCCTTTTCTTTATTCTCGCTCTCGTTACTGCTTGGTGTCATCGACGGGTTCAACCCGTGTGCGATGTGGGTGTTGGTGACGTTCCTGGCCCTGTTGTCCCAGGCTGGTAGCCGTCGCAAGATGATCATGCTGGCGGGGATTTTTATCGTAGCCCAAGGCGTGATGTACAACCTGATCTTGAACGTCTGGTACAAGACGTGGGACTTTGTGGCGCTTGATCAATACGTGACGCCGCTGGTCGGGTTCCTGGCGCTTGGCGGTGGAGTGTTCTTCCTCTATCGGTGGAATAAAACCCGCCAACAAAACCAGCTGGTGTGCGACATCACCGGTATTGAAACGCAGTCCAAAACCGTCAACAAGTTCAAGGAAATCGTAGCGCGACCGGTCACTATTGCCTCAATTATCGCTATCTTGTTGATCGCGTTTTCTGTCAACGTGATCGAATTCGCCTGTTCGATCGGCATCCCACAGGCCTACACCAAGATCCTGGAAATGAACAACCTCATCTTCTGGGAGCGACAGTGGTACATTTTGGTATTCAGTCTCGGCTATATGTTCGACGATGTGGTGGTGTTTGGTCTAGCAATTTGGGGCTACTCCAAACTACAAGCCCACGGCGCCAAGTACGCCAACCTGTCACTCTTGATCGGAGGAATCCTGATGGCAGCCCTAGGCGCCCTACTGATCTTCGCCCCAAGCGCGCTGGTGTTGTAACCGAAGGTGTCCAAAGTTTTGCCTAGGCCTTGCCTAGGTCAAGCGACAGATCACCCAGTCCTAACGCCAGTTGGTATAACTACCATCTACCCAGCTCGATTTGCGTTAAAATAGAACTATGACTATTGCTTATATTCGTCCGTATGATGGGGAGCTGGCTTTGGTGCAGGCTGGTTTGGCTGAACATACTATTGTGACGGCGGATTGTGTCCGGGACATTACTGATGCTGACCGTCAGGCGGTGGAGGTGCTTTGTGTGTTTGTGGATTATGAAGTGACCGCGGACGTGCTGGATATGCTGCCGAACCTCAAGTGTATAGCGACACGGTCAGCTGGGTTTGACCATATTGCCTACGAAGCAGCGCAAGTACGCGGGATTGTGGTCACTCGGGTGCCTCACTATGGTGCACGGACGGTGGCTGAGTATACGGTGGCACTGATGTTCGCCTTGTCTCGCAATGCATACCGTGCGTACACCGACATGCAACGCAATGCTAACGTGCAGGCGGTTGGGACATACGAAGGATTTGATTTGTATGGCAAGACACTTGGGGTCGTCGGGACTGGTGCTATTGGTAAAAGCGTCTGTCAAATCGCTCGTGGGATCGGGATGCAAGTGCTGGCACATGACGTGCAGCCAGATCATGAGTTTGCAGTTAAAAACGGCCTCCGGTATGCCGATCTCGATGACGTGCTGGCGCAATCTGACCTGGTAACCCTGCATGTGCCGTCACTACCAGACACGTATCACTTGATCAACGAACAGAAACTAGCCTTGATGAAGTCGGGTAGTTACCTGATCAATACTGCCCGAGGGGAAATTGTTGATACGCTGGCGTTGGTTGCTGCTTTGCGCCTTGGGCACTTGGCTGGTGCCGGACTCGACGTGCTTGAAGGGGAACACGAGCTACGTTCTGAGATTGACTTATTGTCGATTGATGACAAGGCGCACGCACAGTTTGCGACACTGGTAGCTGACCATGCGCTGATTGATATGCCTAACGTGATTGTGACTCCACACATTGCTTTTAATACTGTCGAAGCTAAACGTGAGATTATAGATGTCACCATCGGCAATATTGAAGCCTTGGTTGCTGGTATGCCCCGTAATCTTGTCAATCATGTCTAAGAACATCATAAAAAACACTCATCGCCTGGCCACCAGCCAAGCTCGTTGTGATGCACTGGCTATTGCTGAAGCCGGTTTGCAGGCCATCGACACGCAGACGGTGTTACGTAACTCGGTTGAGCTTGATGGTACCGTGATGCGGGTGGCGGGACAACGGTTTGATTTAGCGCACTATGACCACACGTACGTGATTGGGTTTGGAAAAGCTGCCTGTACTGCGGCGTTTACACTTGAGCAAATATTGATTGACCGGGTTAAAGAAGGGGCGGTGGTGGGCTTGAGTGAGCGAGTCTGTCAGACCATCGATACCTACGCCGGTACGCACCCGATGCCGTCAGCCCAAAACTACACTGCCACTAAACATATCGAGGAAGTCGCCCATCGTGCCAAAGAAAACGACCTGGTGCTGGTGATTGTTTCAGGTGGTGGATCGGCGCTGCTGTGTTCGTCAATGGGAGAGTGTGACCAGGGACAGAAATTGTTTAACGCATTTTTATCCAGCGGCGGCACCATCGAAGAACTAAACACAGTGCGTAAGCACATCTCGCACCTAAAAGGTGGCGGCCTAGCCAAGGTGTTGTACCCGGCAACGGTGGTTAGTCTCATTTTTTCTGATGTACCGGGGGGCGACCTGAGTGCGGTGGCATCTGGTCCGACTTGTTATGATGACTCAACTGTCGAGGAAGCACAGGCAATTATCGACCGCTACGACTTGGGGCAGTTTAACCTCAACGAAACACCTAAAGACCTAACTTATTTTAAGCGGGTACATAACATCCCCATTGTTTCAAACATGACGGCGTTAACTGCGATGCAGGCCGCCGCTTGGACGTTGGGGTATCAGACCGATATCGTCTCGGCCACACAGTATGCCACTGCTGGCGATACCGTCGAGCTACTACAAACTGAGCCAGCCGCAGGCAGTGTGCGTCTGATGGGTGGTGAGACCAAGGTCACTGTACCGCCTGGCAATACCGGTACCGGCGGCCGCAATGGTCAGTTAGCCTTGTCCATGTTGCCCAGGTTGCAACCAGGGCAGGTGTTTGTGTCATTGGCGTCAGATGGGTACGATAACACTGACACTGCTGGGGCGATTGTTGATCAACAGACGGCGGCCACGGCTACTACTCTTGGCTTGTCAATGACAAAGTACGCAGCAGCGTTTGACTCGTATCCGTTTTTTACGGCGGTAGGTGACCATATTGACACCGGAGTGCTTGATTCTAACGTGTCTGATTTGTTGCTGTTATTAACACCAAAAGTGGCTACGGCCACAGACGTCATCACGGATATTACAGCTAAAGTCATCAAAGACTCACGCGGTAATTCGACCATTAGTGTGACGGTTATTGCTGGCGAACATGCTGGTACGTTCGCGGTACCAAGTGGTGCCAGCACCGGTGCGCGTGAAGTATCGGTGGTGCCAGCCTCAGCCGCAGCAACTATTGTGCAAAACGCGATCAGGTCTGCTCTGGTCGGTATGCTTGTAACTGATCAAGCGGCCATCGATCAGAAATTGCGGACATTGGGCGGGGACGCTTCGCTGTCAGGTGTCGGTGGTAACGCAGCGATTGGTGTCAGTGTTGCCGCCTGTAAAGCAGCCGCCGCAGCCCAGGGGCTGCCGGTGCACGCGTACATTGCTGATTTGTTCGGTCATCAGTCCCAAGCTCCCGCCCCTCGTTTGCTTGTAAACCTCATCAATGGTGGTGCTCATGCCAAGGTCGGTAGTCCGATTCAAGAGCATCAAATTATCCCCGATACCGACGACGTTGCAGCGGCACACGTTGCAGCCGTCGCCGTACAACAAACTCTGCACCAGCTGCTGCTCCAGGACTTCGCCCCTAAACAGGTCACTATTGGTGACGAAGGTGGGTTTGTGATCCCGAGCGTTGGCATTGACACGCCGTTTATGTATGTCAAAGCAGCAATTGAGCAGACTAACACCGTTGTCCCGATTTTGATGGGGGCCGATATGGCCGCCAGTTCATTTTATAATAAGGGTGAGTACGAGTTGGAAGGGAAGCGACTGGTTGCTGGTGAATTGCAAACGTTATACCGTAGTCTACACACCCAATTCCCGCAGTTACAGTTAGTTGAAGACCCGTTTGTCGAACATGACTACGCCGCTTTTGCTTGTTACCAAGCGGCGCAGCCAGCGGTGACCTGTATCGGTGATGATTTGACCACCACTAATAAAGCTAGTTTACAAAAGGCTATCACAGCGGGCGCTGTCACCGGGATTATTATTAAACCTAATCAAATCGGGACGCTCAGCGACACTTTGGCCACTATGCAATTGGCGTACGATCACGGTGTGCGCTGTATTGTCAGTCATCGTAGTGGTGAAACCATGGATGACTTCATTGCAGATTTGGCGTATGGTACCAAGTGTTATGGACTGAAAGCCGGCGCGCCCAACCAGCCTGAACGCGCCGCCAAGTACGATAGACTACTGAGTATCACTAACTACAACACGTATGACAACCAATCAAACTAATACCCAAATCGTCGCCACAATTGGTCCTTCTAGCAAGGAGGTGTCAACTCTCATTGCAATGTTTGAAGCCGGCTTGTCAATTGCCCGCCTGAATTTTTCGTGGGGAACGCGAGATGAGCATCGTACATACGTAGCAGCCATCCAAATGGCAGCCGGTCAAGCTAACGTGTCGGCTCCAATTATCCAAGATCTCTCTGGACCACGGGTGCAGACCGGTGCGGGGCATACTCTTGATAGCGACATGACAGTCATTACTGATAAAGACATTTGTGACATTCAGGCTCTAGCTGACCTTAATATAGAATACGTCGCTTTGTCGTTTGTGAAAGACGTAGACGATATCGCACAGCTGCGCAGGCATCTGGCTGACGCCAGATCAACTTCTAAAGTGATTGCTAAAATCGAACGCCCAGAAGCACTGCAAAACCTCGATGACATTATCGCGGCCGCTGACGGCATCATGATCGCTCGTGGCGACCTCGGTGATGCTGTCCCGTATGCAACGTTGCCGTTTATAAAAAAAGACATTTTGCGTCGCTGCAACGCCGCTAATACGCCTGCGATTGTCGCCACCGACATGCTCAGTTCGATGGTCGATCACGACAAACCTTCACGAGCCGACGTGTCAGACATTGCCCACGCGGTGCTTGACGGGGCTAGTGCCACTATGTTGTCGAACGAAACTGCCACCGGCGCCCATCCAGTCAAGGCGGTCGAAGTGATGCGAACAGTGGTGGATGAAGCCGGGCGACATACCAAATGCAGTGTTAATTATTTTTAATCTCTCATAATATAATATAAGCTATGCAACTTACAACAGAAATACAGACATTTATAAATACCGCCAGCGCCAAGGCGCTGGCTACTAACGGCCCAGCCGGCCTCAACAATGTTCCCGTGTCAGTCGTCACGGCTGATGTCGACCAGGTGATCCTCTATAACTTTTTTATGAATAAAACCGCGGCCAACATGGCAGCGTCGGACACATCAGTATCGTTAGCGATCTGGGAAGGGTTGCAGGGGATACAGCTACGAGCCACCGCTATCAGCTACAACGAAGGTGATTTGTTCGCTACCCACCAAGCAGTCATGCAACAACAATTCCCTGACCGCACTCTGCACAGTATTATTGTGCTGACACCAACGGAGCTGTTTGATGTCAGTGTGGGTGAACCAAAGGTGCTGTAGTCTTTTGACCTAGGCCTTGCCTAGGTCAGGGTGGGTTTGTCTGCATTTAGTTGGTTACCTTGCTCTGCGTGTGTTGCTTACAGCTACCCTTTACTGTCACCTCGATCTCATCGACATCAAAATCGGCGATACCTAACAGCTGCTTGAGCTTGGCGTCGGGGGCCTTAAAGTGGATGACTTTTTCGCAGGTGTTGCACACGGCGTGGTGATGGGGTTCTGTCTGGTGTTCGTACTGAGCTTCACCGCCCTGGAGATGGAATTGCTTGATCATTTTTTCTCTGGTGAACAGGTCAAGGGTGCGGTAGATGGTGACCAGGTCCATATCTGGAAGGGAGGTGTGGATGTCAGCCGCACTAAGTGTACCGTGGTGGTTGATTAGCAGGTCGAGAATCGCCTGACGGTTTTTGGTTAGTTTGACGGTCATACAATATTGGTTGCAAGTTATTTGCATTCTAGCAGAGACTTGTTATACTGGCAATTGCAAATCGTTTGCGTTTATATAATTTATTTTTTGGTATGTATTTTGAAGCAATTGTAGCGGCCGTCTGTGTTGCCCTAGCCTCGCTCGTTGGGGCAGTAGTGTTTGGCGGTCATAAGAAACTAGTTGGGATCGAGCGGTTCGTGATTCCTGTCGCAGTGGGGGTGTTTCTAAGTTTGGTGCTGTTTGAACTAATTCCAGAAACACTAGCGTCGTCACCGACCTGGGGTGGAGTTGCGGTGGCAGGAGGTTTTCTCGCGTTCTACGTGTTTGCTCAGTTTTTACATAAACGTTTTCACTCCCTGGGGGTGCAGGACTGTGACCGCAAAACATCAGCCGTACTACTACTGGTTGGTGATGCCTTTCACAACTTGGCTGACGGGATTATTCTGGGGGGAGCGTTTTTGATTGATCCGGCAGTTGGAGTCGCGACGGCGATTGGTCTGGCGTTGCACGAAATTCCGCAGGAAATAGTTGAGTTCGGGGTGTTTATCCGGGCTGGGTATACCCGCCTACAGGCGGCTTTGCGTAACTTGGTGTCGGCGTCTGCGATCGTTGTCGGGACGGTGCTGACACTGTTTGTGTCTGATATTGGTGGTGCCTGGGTGTGGGTGTTGACCGGAATTGCGGCGGGAGCGTTACTCTTTTTGTCGGCTAGCGACTTGTTGCCGCGGATCCACGGCAACCTTAGCACGTACGGTAATATTTGGTATGCGACTATAGCCATAGTGATTGGATTTGTAGCGATGACGTTGATCTTGGATTGGTCACACTCACAGTATGGTCACGGGCACATTGATGATCACGACAGTCACGAGCTAGCGGCAGATGAATACCATAATCAGCTCGAGCACGATGAGGATTACAACCACGCAGAAAAGTATCACAACGATCATATCGATGATGAACACGCCAACTAGGTCTGGTATCATTATTACTATGAAATTAACTTGGCTGACTAAACTGTTTTTATTCGTAGTGTTGTTACTGCCAGGAGTGTCAGCCGGGCAAACAGTTTATAACGAATACCAGGGCACGTACCGCGGGGAAATAGTGTCTATTCTTGAACAGCAGTACCAGGAAGTACCCGGTACTGGGACAGATGTATTGGTGCAGACTGTCTCGATTCGGGTGCTTGATGGGCCTAAGGAGGGTGAGGTGCTAACGATTGAAAACGAATATCTAGAGCTTGGTGTTGGGGACAAGTTTTACTTTAATCACAACGTTTATATCGACGGTACCGAGTCTTACTTTGTAACTAACATCGACCGCCGCGATGCCTTGTTGTTTTTTGTGGGGTTGTTTGTGGTGACGATTGTAGTGTTTGGCGGCTGGCAGGGGGTACGGTCGCTCATCGCGCTCGCGGGTAGTTTTGTAGCTATTTTCTATGTGCTATTACCGGGTTTGGTGGCGGGGTACAACCCTCTGTTTTTAAGTATGGTGGTAGCTTCGGGGGTGTTGTTTGCGGCGATATTTTTTACTCACGGCTTTAACCGTGAGTCTTTGGTGGCGTACGGCGGGACTATGTTGGCCGTCTTGATCACCAGTGTCTTGGCGATTGTAGCTGTGCTACAAACTAGTTTGACCGGGTTTGTGACTGATGAATCGGTGTTTTTGAATTTTGCCACCGATGGCACGCTGAACTTTACTGGACTACTGTTGGGGGCGATTATTATTGGAGTGCTGGGAGTGCTCGACGATATCGCGGTCACCCAAGCGGCCGTGGTAACTGAGTTGTACAACAGCAACAAAGAGTTAACGGCACGCGAGGTATACACCAAAGCTATCCGCGTCGGACGTGAGCACGTGGGAGCGTTAGTGAACACGTTAGTGCTAGCGTACGTGGGAGCGTCATTGCCGCTCTTGATGTACTTCCACTTATCACCACTTAATTTTTGGTCGTTGGTGAACTCAGAGCTCTTTGCTACCGAGATCGTGCGGGCGATCGTCGGCAGTATCGGATTGGTTTTGACAGTGCCGATTGTGACTGGCTTGGCGGTGTACTTCCTACGCGACTATGTGCCTAAACACGGACACAGTCATGGCCACAGTCACTCACAGCAGTAGCATCAGACAGTTTTGCTGCCAAAGTATCAGCACGGTATACTGGCACTATAGTTATTAAATATAAAAATAATTTGTTGTATGTCTACAAAAGTTGAAATGATAGAAAAATATACTGCGCAGTTGCAGGAGTTAGGAATAGCGGTGGACGACAAAGTGTTGGAGATGACGACAGACGCCTGTGGCCCGGCCAACTACAGCGCAGATGGTCAACTAGTGGCTGCTACCGACCCAGATGAAGTTGATCGAGTATACACCGGGTTTGTGGCAGATGAACTAGCCGAAACTGACAAAGAAAAAGGGCTGGCAGTAATTACTGAAGTTCTCGAGCAGATGAGTGGTATCAACCACAAGTACCGAGCGGTAGTGTATTACCTACTGGCCAAAAAATACGGAAAGTAAGCTGTCGGTGCATATGCATACCCAACCTAACAAAAAGCGATCCTGAGGGATCGCTTTTTGTTAATGAGCAATCGCCAGGCAGATTAGCTTTGTATTGGGTGGCAGCTGTGGTGCCAGCGTGGCCCGCGCCGCGGCCATGGTCGCGCCTGTGGTGACTACGTCATCTAGTAATATGACAGTACCCACCAGTTGTTTTGCTGCGTTCTGGTTGCACATAAACGCCCCTCGCTGCTGGGTCAGTCTGACGGTTTTGCTGACGTGGCTTTGGGCGGGGGTGTTAGCTGTCTTGCGGATTAGGTCGCTGCGGACACGATCCTGGTACTGGCTGTGTTGCAAAATAGTATCCAGATGGTGGTAGCCGCGCGTGCGCGTGCGTCTGGGACTGCTGGGGATCGTAATGAGAGTTGGGTTAGGAAACTGGTTCAGTGCAGCGTCCAGCTGCTTGGCCAGCTGCCTAGCCGATTGGGTATGGTAATGAAATTTATTATTACGAATAGCCTGCTTTGTTACCGCATCAGCGTAGCGCACGATAAAGTGAGTGCCGCGGAATTGCTGCATACTTGGTGGTGTGAAGATACGGCAGTCTGGCTCAGGCCATAACAAGTCACAAAAAAGTCTCCACGGATTACCCATAGGTAGTAGTATATCGTGAGCGCCAGCATGCTACTATTTTACCTAAGAACTATCTGTCTATGGGCTTACTATCCAATCTAATACAATCGGTTAATCTGCAAAGCAACACGGCAAACGTGGTGGGTATTGATATTGGATCATCTTCGATTAAGGTGGTCGAACTTGAGGATCGGGCTGGGGTTATTACGCTGCTGACATATGGTGAAATCCAACTTGGACCATATGTTGAAAAGTCCTTAGGTAGTGCCGTACAACTTAATCCTAAACAAGAGCAAGCAGCGCTGGTTGACGTGATTCGAGAATCAGCGGTCAAATCTGGGCAGGCGGTGTTCGCAATGCCACTATCGTCTAGCTTCATTAGTACTACTACACTCGACGTTGGACCGGAGGCTGATTTGGCTGCCCAGGTTCGAGTCGAAGCCCGCAAGATTATCCCGGCGTCACTCAGTGAAGTCACTCTAGACTGGGCTGAGCTTGAAACCCCGGCTGATCAGACGGGGCGTTCGGTCTTGATTGCTGCGATTCAAAATACTGCCATCGAGCGACTAAATATTTTAATGCAATTCGTTGGCTTGCAGAATTCGCCAACAGAAATCGAGTGCTTTAGTACCGGTCGGACTATCGCTCGTTCAGGCCATTCGATTATTATAGATTTCGGCGCTTCGTCTGCCAAAATGTATATTTCACACGAGGGAGTGTTGACTCGTATGCATCGGATTAATATCGGAGGAACTCAAATCACTCAGCAATTTGCCAGCTTGCAAGAGATAGATTTTGAAGCAGCTGAACTACAAAAAATGCAACTACAAAAGGGCGACCCGGAGTATGCCAGCTTGCACGGTGTGTACAACAAGGTATACAGTCGCGCTTTGCGTGAGTTCAAACAAGTCATCGCTCAGTATCAAACCAACAGTGACAGTAGTTTTTCTACAATCTATGTCTGTGGTGGCTCCAGTTTGTTCCCTGGTTTGGGTAAATTAGTGCAAGATACAATCGGGATCACTACTCAGCCCATCAATCCTTTTTCAAATGTCGCCTATCCAGCGTTTATGGAAGATGCCATGAAAGAAATTGGTCCGTCATTTGTGCCAGCACTAGGTGCTGCGTTGCGTCACTTTGAGTAACCTGTCCACAGCGCCACCTTTTCTTGATGTCTTGTCAGCGTATACTATATACGATGCAAGGTTCCTCAGACAATTCTTTTATTCCAAAGCGGAAATCTACTAACCGTCAGCGTTCAAGGACGGGACGGGGTTTGTTGGTACTAAATATTGTTTCTTATAGTGTATTGTTTGCTGCGCTGATATCTGCAGGGGGAGTAGCTCTCTACAAAAATTTCACCACCACACAACTCGAACAAGAGATTATTTTGCTCGACGGGGCAGTTAATACATTTAGCGTTCAAGATTTTGCACGAGTACAAGAATTTGACCAGAAGTTGACTCAAGCAGCTCACAGAATACAACACACAGCGTCGGTAGTGGCGATTCTTGATGAGTTAGACCGAGTAACCGCACAACCGATTCGAGTTATAGATCTTGAAGTCGAGAGAACACGAGATGAGGAGCTGGCTGTGACAGTCAATTTTTCAACTGCTGTAATCGACTCAGCGTTGTTTCAGCGTCGTGTTTTGAGCGCAAATAGTCAACTTTTTTCTGATGTCACCATTAGTCAAATAGATTTACAAAATATTCCAATCACTGACGATCGGTCAGTAAGTATTACCGAGAATGCTGTGTTGTTTACAGCTGAGTTTACCGTTCCGGTACAGGCCGTTTTGTTTGACCCAGCTGAAGCCAGACGAACTGACATTGGTTCCAAGACTAGTGTTGTGACGCCAGACGTCACGGTCACACCAAGTGACTCCATAAGTACCCCAAAGCGCCAAGCTGACAGTGAAGCTATTACCACTGATGTAGAAGCAAACTCTACAACCACCGCTAACGCAACTGCCTTATGAAACCACTTAGCCTCATTGTTCAGATCGTCGTTATCTGTCTAGCGACAGCGATTGTTATCTTTTTCGTCCGTCCGACCTTTTTTGATATCGGCATGATTCAAAATGAAATTCAACAGTATGCGCAAGAACGAGAACGAGTAGATGAGACCAATGCCAACTTGGCTGGGTTGGTTTCAGAGCTGGAGTCTGTCTCTACATCTAACCGCACTCGATTGGTGACCTACCTACCCAATTCTCTTGATGAAGTAGCAGTGCTGCGCGACATTGAAATAATGGCGGAAAGTACGGGAGTCAATTACACCGTTATTGAGTACGTCGGAGAATTACTGGACACTAGTGAAGAGGCGCGTATGTCAGTCACAGAAT
>Ga0306898_1000412_pt1 | contig 16968 bp, 11 predicted proteins | sample AntRauMFilla1564_FD_190424 | JGI IMG/M metagenome (GOLD analysis project Ga0306898, IMG submission 190424) | Saline lake microbial communities from Rauer Islands, Antarctica - Metagenome Filla 1 #564 (v2) (version 2) | ecosystem: Environmental > Aquatic > Non-marine Saline and Alkaline > Saline ...
TAATAGATTTATTCAACGGTATAACAGACCTAAAAGCAAAGAGATTGATTACTGTTGGTAATCCCAACGAACGGTTTGGCGAAGATGCCTTGCGCATGATGCGCGCAGTTCGATTAGCGGCTGAGTTAGAATTCGTTATTGAGAGCCAAACGATGGACGCCATTAGTGCTAATAGCTCAAAGCTAAGTCTTATTTCAATTGAACGAGTGGCAGCAGAGTTTCTACGCATCATTGCGTCACCAACACCCATGCAAGGCATCATTTTTATGGAAAAACTAGGCTTGCTCGAACAAATACTCCCTGAACTAGTCACTGGAATAGGTTGTGAACAGGGCGGTATCCATGCGTTTGATGTATACGAGCACAATCTACGCACCCTACAGGCAGCCACTGACAAAGGTTTCTCCCTAGAACTACGTTTGGCAGCCTTGTTTCACGATGTGGGCAAACCAAAAACCAGGCGTGAAGGCGGCAAAAACAAGCGTTACACGTTCTTTGGCCACGAAGTAGTAGGCGCCAAGATGACCAGAGAGATTATGAGTCGCCTCCGCCTACCTAAAGACCTGACCGATAACGTAGTTTCACTGGTTCGATGGCATATGTTTTTCTCTGACCCGGAGGAAATCACGTTATCCGCGGTACGTAGAACCATTGTCCGGATTGGTGAAAACCACATCCAAGATCTACTAAACCTGCGTGTTTGTGACCGAATTGGTACCGGTAGGCCAAAAGAACAACCATTTCGCTTCAGAAAGTATAAAGCCATGGTGGATGAAGCCCTGCGCGAGCCTATTTCTGTGAAGATGCTTAAGGTGAATGGGGACCGGATTATGGAACTATCTGCTGAGAAACCAGGTAGAAAGCTAGGTTATGTGTTACACGCACTACTTGAAGAAGCCCTGGATAACGCCAGCTTGAATACTGAAGAATATATGGAGAAGCGCGCTCTGGAACTACTAGGTAAACCAGAAGAAGAACTCAAGACAATGGCTGAAACAGGGAAGCGCAGACAGGCAGAAGAAGAAGCTGCTGCGTTAAAGGACATCGCCAGAGAACATCACGTTGGGTAAAGGACAAGAAGTCGATTTAGATATAAAAATAGGCCATGACTGCTGAGTCACGGCCTATTTTTACTTGTTTGATAAATATTGCATTGCTTACAGCAACATAAACCGCAAATAGGTAAATAATTACCCTCTGGAGTAAGATGAACCTATCGGCTGTAGGGAATCATCCCGCAACACAGTCAGGACGATGAGTCTCAGCTGATGGGTTTTGGTTGCGGCTAGTACAAAATACGTGTAAATGCTCAGTGGTTTCGGTTAGTAAGAAATTTCTTCGCTGGCGTATCTATATGTGGTTCTAAGAGCTTACTACAGCTTGTGTCTCCCTCGAGAAGGTAAGTATGCTCAGCGTCTACATACTTCTTCATGAGAATATTGCGAAATCTGGGTGGAGACTTTAGATTTGCTTGCAGCCCGCTGCAGCCTATTTCTCCCTTGGGGGTCGAAATATGCTCAGCGTCTGCATACTTTCGTAATAGTCGCCTTTGGCTCCTTTACTCAAGCATTAAAAAAGACCTGATGGAATCGGAAGCTAATCAGTGGTGATTGATTTGCGGCCGGTGCCATCAGGTCTTGTGATCGAGCTTGTATCGGGATTGTTTTAATCCTAGTTGGCGCTTATGTGTAAGCTAACCAGTACCGAAGCTCTACGTTGTGTTTGAGAGATTAGTTTTTGTGACTTCGCTATCGAGTTGATTGCAATGTCTTAATCTCTGTTTTTGGGGTGGGGTTATGAACGTTTTGAGTAAGAATATTTCTATTCTTTGGAGGTAATACTCAATTAATTTTTGGAAGATCTCTTTAAGGGGTATCTCCAGGGAGTTATTCAGAACTTTTTTCTGTGCAACTCTCTGGAGATTCCTGCTCGCCCTTGCTGGGCCTACGAACAATATACTCTTCCTAAAGGACAGTGTAAAGGACATACTTGTATATAACTGGGGATAACTGTCTTTTAGAATTTCTATTTGACTTTATTACGTTTCGTGTTGTTACTATTTATATGATATAGTTCAAATCTAGAGCTCTATTGCTAGCTCGATTGAGACTGGACAATGGTCTGAACCTAAAACGTTCGGGTGCACTCGGGCGTTAGTAATTATTGGTACTAAAGAAGCTGAAGCCATTACGTAGTCAATTCTCCAGCCAACATTTCGCTCGCGAGCGCCACCAAAGTGGGACCACCAAGTATACAATTCTGGAGTTTCAGGGAAGAAGTGACGCAAGCTGTCAACAAAACCTTTGCCAACCATGGCATCAAAACCAAATCGTTCTTCTGTAGTAAATCCTTTTTTGCCTTTATTTGGTTTTGGTCGAGCGAGATCAATTTCATTATGGGCGACGTTAAAATCCCCACAAAAAATCACCGGCTTCTCTTTTTGTAATCTGTCCATATATTCCAGATACGCCGGATCCCATTGTTCGCGCATGGGGATACGTGAAAGGTCATCTTTGGCATTTGGTGTGTAGACAGTACTAATGTAGAACGGTTCAAACTCTGCTGTCATCACTCGGCCTTCTTTGGTTGTATCGCCGTACGTATCTTCTAGTTGGTATTTCTTTTCGATATCTTCTGGAAAACCATTAACCACATCAATCGGAGAGTGTTTGGTAAAAATAGCTGTACTAGAATAACCTTTTTTCTCGGCTGAGTACCAATACTGCTCGTATTCAGGGAATAAGAAGGCCATTTCCTCAGCGACCTGCTCTGGCTGCGCCTTAGTTTCTTGCAAACAAAGCACATCTGGTGCATGTTTCTCCATAAACGGCTCTAATAAACCTTTTTTTTGCACCGCACGGATGCCATTCACGTTCCACGAGTATATATTCATACATATATAGTACCTGATAACAGATAATTCTTCGAATCGCTACGAGATTGTATTTGACATAACCTATCAACATGCGTGCTATAGTTTTAGAAGCTTAGCCATACTTATATAAATACGAATATGAAAATAAATCTTAGTCCGCTACTAGATGAAGCCATCAAGTATTCCACAGAGGAAGAATTGATTCGTAAGATAGGTATTACGTTCGTAGAAACGCTCGAGGGGCATCAACTAGTCCGGCCCTCAGGAATCACGATTTCCTTTGATGACAAGAAAGAGACGATTATTTTGTCATCAGCCGCGTCGGAAATTAGCCCATTATATAGAGTCATTGCCCATACGTGTGCCAAAGACGTGTTAGAAGCATTGATAAAGAGTAATACGAATCCCAACAAATTCGTATCTGCGCCAACTGCCCAAGTAAAAAGTACATCAAGGATAGGGGTGGTAACGTTTTTTGTTATTAATGCAGTATTGATTGCTGGTGTCTGTGCGTGGATTTTTTCTTTCTTGGGTTCATCAGATTTTCGGAGCTGGTATTACTCAGAACTTGTCCAGACCAATGCAGTGGTCAGTACGTTTACGTTCCTTATTCTATATCCAGCCATACTGGTAAGCAGTACCATCGGGGCATACGTCTGTTTACAAAAAAACGCTTGTGGGACAACCATTGGTGCACTGGCTCTGAAGTTTCAACTTCCTGCTTTACTGTTAACTCTCGCAGTACAAAGATTTATTGTTGAATTCCCGTTAACAAATAATCTGCGCCTATTACTGACGTTTCTATTTGTAGCCTTTGTTACACATTGGTTTATTAGTACTCTACAGTTGCCAGCCACGACCCTAAAAACCATCTTTGCTAAACATCTCTTGGCGTGCATTTCCTTAATAACCACTACCTATGTTGCGCTGGCCACAATTGTTCCTATCGGGCTAACCTTTTTAGTAGAAGGTGATATTGGATTTATTGTGTCCGAAATAGTTCAAAATTCCATATATGACCCCACCGCGATAATCTACGTGCTATTGGGAGCAGCCCTCTTTTTACTACCTTATGTCATTACATACTGGTTACTAAAGAAACTTTTTATTGCTTATGCTGAATCAAAAAAACTCGTTTTTAGAACTAATCCATTACTAAGCTCACTCACAGGAGCCGCGGTACTCGGTCTATTCTTTATATTGCTCGTTCTCTCATCACTAACCCCGTCTATGGGTAAGTACGGGGAGTCGTTGATTCTACTTGCTCAGGCCAATGATTCGTATACTACCCTGGCAACTCGAGCAAGTTCTTTAGTAGGCCACCGAGAAGAAGTTAGGGACCGACTTTACAACGAGTTTGCAAGTGGCCAAAACTATATCTTTGACCAAAGAGATATAGGATACGTATTCGACAACGTGGTTTTACAAACGTACGCACAAATCGTCTTGTTTCCCTTTACTTCTTCCGGTGGAAGTAGCGAATATGGTGAACGTGGGTCTGCATACATGCTGGGGTACGAAAGAGCCTACGGAGAAGCATATCGTCAATCTTTTAATAACACTGGTTCGCGTCCTTTGAAACAAGTACAGCATTTGTCTCGTGACGTACTGGTTGATTCTGGTCAATCGCCATTCTTAGCTGAAGTAACAATTACTGATTCGTTTAGTACGTTCGTCGACCAAGATCAAGAAATAGTATTCGAGTTTTCCCTGCCAGAAAATGCAGTAATCACCAATCTATTACTTGGCCCTGCGCTACAGCATCAGGGTCAGATTGCGCCCAGAGGTGCTGCGGAGCAGGTATACGTCGAGCAAGTGCAGCGCAATATTGACCCGGCGCTACTTGAACAAGTCGGTCCTCGGCAATACCGATTGCGGGTATATCCCATCCCCGCCTCAAACGAACTAGCTGAAATAAGACGAGGTGAATCAATAGAAGGAGAAATTCAACGAGTACAGTTCACGTATCTAGTAATGAGAGACACCCGAGGAATCCCGTTACCTATATATAGTGAAGCATTTAATATTCTTTCTACCGAAACTATCTATAGTGCGAACCTTGACGGGAAACAAGTTGACATGGCTAGCAATGCGACTCATGTGTCTGACGAACAAACGATAAGTGCGCTGTGCACATCGGCACAACGCATACCGATGAATCTTTCCCAGACATTCACTGCTACGCTGGTTATTGGTGACGATGCTTGCATCTCTGACGTAGAGTTGCTGGCAGCCACTACAAACCAGAAAATCCAAATCTTCCTTGATACGTCCTATAAAAATAGAGATGGCAAATTGGACGTATTGTTAACTCAACTGAAAAATGTGCCGGCTACATTTTACGCAAACAACACAGTAGAACTAACGCTGCACGGTGAATCTGTGGCAGAGTCAGTAGTTTTGTCCGGACCCCAAGACATTCCAAGCCAAACAGAGCTCCTATTTTTTGGCCAATCAGATCTTAGAGCAGCTGTCGGTACAATTGCACGAGATACTGACATAGTTGTGTTACTTAGTGGAATGAGTCTGCCGGGAGGCGAATGGAAAATGCTTTCTCCATTAGTAAACAAGCACCTGATTATTCTGCACACACCAGGAGATATACCATCCTACGGTCCTAGCGCTGATACGTGGTTTGCGAGTGCTGCATCATTAACCGTATCGACCGATGTTATGCATTCACTTAGGGCCAGTCTTTTGCGGAAGCAAACACCGGCTACCACGTATATGAACTCTGGTGAATATTGGTATCTACAGTTAGAACAAAATCTGTCTATTACGGGCAGCTCATCGAGTAGTTCTGTGGTCTCTGCCCCATCAGTACACAATAGTCTGTTGCAAAAAGTAGCGGTCCGCGCATATATTACTCATCTATTAAAATCAAGCTGGTCTAAAGACTACGTATATCAACAGGCTGTCTCGGCTGGAATTGTTACACCGCTTAGTTCATACATAGCATTAGTGAATCAAGCACAGCAAGACCGACTAAACATTCTCTCTGGCGATGGTGACCGTTATACCAGCGAAGCCCGGTTCCAAGTTACACAACCCAGAGTAAACAATCCATTAGCCGGAAGCGGTGGGTTATTTTTAGGCCAATCTAGTGGGTTGAGTCTGGGAGATAATACCGTGCGTACTTTTTCTCAAAATTCTGGTGAGGGTACTGTCGAATCTTCGTATATCGTCCAACTCAACACTCGAGCTGGACTGGGTGCACCACTGATCATTTTTTCGCTACTAATTCTGGGAGGAATGGTTTGGTTGATTGTATTCTTGATCAGGAGACACAACGCCAAAGAAGACACACTGCGTAGGCCTACTAATTAAAGGTAGGAGGTCAGGAAACAGGCTAGTATCTGACACCTTGTGTACGAATGCACTCACAGAACATACTTGTATTTGCCAGTGGATGTGCTTTAATACAAGCACGAAACGAAGCTCCTCTTGAAGGATCAACGATGTGAATCAGGTGAAGTAAAGTTTTGTGATTACAAAAAATAAAAGTACTTACATATATATGAAAGGATCAATTGTGCGAAAGCGAGACGAAGGGTATGGATTTATCAAGCCAGAAAATGACGATAAGGATGTATTCTTCCACGCGTCATCACTAGTTGATATCGTTTTTGACGAGCTCAACGAGGGAGATGTTGTATCATTTGAAATCGAAGAAGGACCAAAAGGTCCTGCTGCAGCAAATGTACAGCGAGCAGCAGCTACTCCGGTAGCAGAAGAAGAAGCAGCTGCATAATTTTGCACTGCATTGAAAAGAGCGTAAGGATTAATCCTTACGCTCTTTTCTTATTTCAATACTTTGTAAGTACAGACATACTTTGCTGATATACTAGTAAGTAATGCTCTTCGTATCTATCATGCATCATTATTTTATTTGGCATTTTGGCCGAGCCTTTGGTGAAATATTTCATGTTTGGAAAAACGTACTTTGGTTCATGTTGCATTTCTTTTCCATCGGACCGCTATTAAAATCTTGGTTTGCTCCCTGGAAAAGAGTCACCGAACAACGTGGCGAAACCTGGAATCTAGAGAACTTAGCCAGCGTTATTATTATTGGATTAGTATCGAGAATAATTGGTTTTATAATTCGTACTGCTGTTATCTCTTTAGGTCTTATTTCATTTTCACTCGTGGCCATTGCTGGTGTGGCTACTTTTATTTTTTGGCTCGTAGCGCCCGTGGTGATTGTTGGGCTGGTGGGCCTGGGCATCATGTCGTTGATTTTGTAATACATATATATGAATACTCTTGAAAACAGCATCAATCAATTTAAGCCGGCGATAAAACTCACTAAAATAGTAAGCCGTGCGACTCAGTCAAAACTACGGATAATTAGTTTTGCTGGGACAATTCTTAGCATCGTTGCCTATGTAGTAACCCTTTATTTGTTTGACGGTCAGTATGCACAACTGTTCCTTGGCACAGCCATGATTATGACAGCTATTTGGCTAGAGCAAATTTTGACTTTTTCTTATCATAATAGCTACTATTTTAGAGGACTCAATTCAATTGTTGGTTTAGCAGAACCAATGGAAGGTGGCACCTATGATGTTGCGGAAGCAGTACTCAAATATCCAAATGACGTCAGCTTGGCTTTTTGTACTTCACAGTTTGGATCAATCGCTTTGCTACGAAGCGGATTACCAAACGAAGCAATAGATACATTTTTGAAAAACCCTCGTCAAAAAATAACCGCTTCTATGGTTATGTTGCCTGAAGATGAAATATTTAGTCTGATTGGTTTGGGTAAATACTTACTGACACATGACGTGACGTTTGCAGCAATGTTAAAAACCGCCGGCATTAGCCAAGAAACTTTCATAGGTTCTTTGCGCTGGGTAGTTGGCTCGTATCACCAAGAAAAACGCCAAGCTCGCTGGTGGAGCCGAGACAATCTTTCTCGCACCACGGGGATTGGAAAAGAGTGGTCATACGGGACTGCTTACTTGCTCAATAAATTTTCACGAGGTATCAGTACTAGTGCGGTGTTTTCTACCATGTCGCTAAACACGCCATTTGCTGCTGAAAAAGTAAGCGAAATCGAATACGCACTCGCAAGAGCAAAGGCAGCAAATGTGCTAATCGTTGGTGAAGCCGGGGTCGGGAAGATTGACCTGGTTATGGAAGTAAGTCGGAGAATGAAACTAGGAAAATCATTGGCTGCGATTGACGGGAAGCAAATAATTGTTTTAGACACTAGTAAATTGTTTGCCGTACACCGAGACAAGCAAGAACTCGAGATGACCCTTATACAGATGCTCAACGAGGCGACTCTAGCTGGAAACATAATTGTAGTAATTGAAAACCTCAGTACTTTTGTCAGGGAAGCAGAGTCATTGGGCACGTTTATACCTGAGCTTCTCGATCAATATTTATCTTTACCACAAATACAAATCATTGCGACCGACACACCAAGTAACTATCACACCTATCTCGAGACCTTGGGCGCATTTACTCGTCGCTTTGCAGAAGTACTGATAGATTCTCCCGACCAAACAGCCACTACACGCATTCTACAAAACATCGCCCTGCAAAATGAATCAAAATATCAAACCGTATTTACGTATGGTGGGCTGCAAGCAATTACTATTTCAGCTGAACGTTATATTGTTGACGGTATTATGCCAGACAAAGCGATTGAACTGCTCATTGATGTGGCGACCAAGGCTGGACAATCCGGTACGTCTATTATTAACGACGACTATGTGTACAGTATTGTGAGCGAGAAAACGGGTGTGCCTGCTGGCCCGATCCAGGATGAAGAACGAGATCTATTGCTCAATCTGGAAGACAAACTGCACCAACAAGTCATCGGTCAACAAGCAGCATTGGGTGCAGTAGCACGAACTATGAGACGAGCGCGAGCAGGTATTCAATCTGCTGAAAAACCGATCGGTTCATTCTTATTCCTTGGACCAACAGGAGTAGGGAAAACCGAAACAGCCAAAGCTCTCGCCAACGTATTCTTTGGTGGCGAAGGAAAAATGCAAAGAATCGATATGTCGGAATACAGTGGCATCGATGGTCTGGAGAAATTAATAGGGAACGGAGAACAGCCTGGCCGACTCCCGACCCTGTTGCGAGAACACCCGTACTGCGTGCTGCTGCTAGATGAATTTGAGAAAGCGACCCAAGCCGTACACGACGTCTTTTTACAAACTCTTGATGAGGGTCAATTTACCGATGCCCGTGGTACCAAAGTGAACGCTCGAAATACGATTATCATTGCTACTTCTAACGCTGGCAGTCAACTAATTCTCAAAACGGTGCAGCAACGAAAAGAATTAGCCCCTTTAGCGCAAGAGATTATCAACAACATTGTAAAAGAGGGTATTTATAGACCAGAGCTCATCAACCGCTTCGATAGCACTATTATATTCGAACCACTATCTATCGAGCAACAAACTGAAGTTGCTAGTCTCATGCTAGGCGGGCTCTACGAACGAGTCAAAATGCAAGGGTACGAAGTAACAGTCGGACCAGAATTACTGGAGATACTTGTGCAAAAAGGCTACAGTCCAGAATTTGGTGCCCGCCCAATGCAACGAGTTATTCAAGATGTGATAGAAGAAAAAATAGCCCAAAAAATAATTGTCGGTGCGGTGCGAAAAGGAGATACTATTGCTCTAACTAAGGCGGATTTTACAGAAGCCGAACTCGCCGCACAAGGAACGTAGTCAATCTTACAAAACTGCCTCAAAAAGGCAGTTTTGTAATAGTGTGTATTACAACCAACTGTTTGCTACTTCTCTGACATACTTAGGTTATTACTCTTTAATAACTCAATATGGTTTTTATACTATCCCTCGCACTTTTTTTACTTTTTTTATACGTTCGTTCAATCAGCGATCGAGTCACTGAGATTGAAAGGAGTCTGAACATAACGGAAGATTCTGCTCCAACAAAAGAAACCCGAGCCACGCAAACCATGTATCCAAATGGTGTATTTAGTCAGATAGATAACGACGTCCAGACCGTTCCCCGGCCGATTCAATCAAATGGTGAGCCAATGATGGCTACCAAGCTGTATGAAAACCGAGAGAATTTCATACCTCCAATACCTTTAGCCGATCGCGATCAGCAACAGGTAGAAAGTGGGGTAGACGTGTTCAGTTGGTTTCGCGAACAAACCCTTATCAAAATTGGCTCGGCTATCTTCTTCCTGGGAGCCATTTGGTTTGTGGGGTATGCAATAGAACAAAACTGGATTTCACCAATTATGAGAATTGTCTTGGGACTACTTCTAGCCTGCTCTGTATATGTTGTAGGAATATGGCGCTCAAAAACACAAGTCACGCAATACCAAATCTTAACTATTCTTGGAACGGGCATTTTTCTTGGTGCGACAATTGCTTCTCAGTTTGCCTTTCCCCAACCAGTAGTGCCGGCCGGATTTGCTTTTTTCCTGATGCTCATGAGTATCGGATACACATTATATGTAGCCTTGCGCACCAAGACTCAGTGGCTAGCTGTCACTGCTAGCATTGCTGGTTTGTGCGTGCCGTTTTTGATTAAGTTAGACGAACCGCAATCGGCACTAATGCTCATGTACGTATTCCTTTTGTCGGCTGGGTTCCTAGGCGTGGTTTTATTTACCTCGTGGCGAAATATAACTTTCACTTTATTACTTGGTTCAATAATGCACTTATTGGTTTTTGGTCAATCAGCATTATTATCTGACAATATACTCTGGCTATTTGTCATTGGTTTTTCAGCCCTCTTTTTTGCCAGCACAACCATTAGTATCACCCGAACAAACACGCCTACCCCCATTGATATATCTGTACTTGCCTTGTCCGCTTTACAATTTATTATCTACGCAGTGACGATTGCTCTTTTGCCAGCAGTAGGTTTATTTGTAGCGGCTACCGTTACTGCCGGCATTGGCTACCTCTTGCTGATGCGCAACGCAAATCCTAACGCTGTTTCAATGTATACCGCGATAAGTTTGCTACTTATCTTAGTCGGCACAGCTGAACTGTTCGACGGTTTCGTGTTGACTATAGCGTATGCAGTCGAGGCTCTGGCGGTCTTTTTACTCACATTAAAGGTTGCACTTAGACGCAGGTACGTGTACATTGCCGCGGCTTTATTTTTATTACCCTTCAGTTCAGGATTAAATGATTTTTCAAGCGCCGTTTGGAATAAGGGAATAGTGCACCCTGAAGCTCTAGGAACACTAAGTGTCATCATTAGCTTAGGACTTGCGGTGGTTTGGATTTTGCGTAAGCCAGCTCTGTTCACCATTGACTGGCTCCGCGGCACGGCTGTAGTAATGTTCACCTTGTGGGCTACGTTTGCTACTGTGACCTGTTTCCAAATAGGGTACGCTTTGGTCCGTGTCGTTGATACACAATTTTTAACCACGACCTTGCTAACCTTACTAGCTCTGTCTGTCATCTTGTATGTGTTACGGACAGTCCAGATAAACTCTTGGCGAATCTGGGTACTGGCGATGCTCCTGACACCCGCCATCAGTGCGATGACCTTACTGTCGCACAGCGCTTGGTCAGATGGTGTTTCCCATCTCGTATTTGTAGCAGCCCTATCGTTCTTTGCCGCTTTGGTATTACTAGCCATAATGTACTGGCAAAAATCTACGCAGAAGACAGAAAATGTCATACTGCGAAACGTTGCCTACGTATTTGTTTGGTTGATTATTGGATACGGCTTCATGCTCCTGACAACCATTTGGGATGCTTTGATTACGGGGGAAGCAAATCGAGTCGTCACAGCAATTAGCTACATCTTCTTGGTTTACGTTGTGATAAATACTTTGATGCTTGTGCGCACTTGTGCCAGCAAAATTATTCCCATTATTTTCGTTCTCATCATTCCGGTCCTCTTACTCGTAGAATCATTGGATTTTAGTGGCTGGTCGGATGGTCTCATGGGTATTAATGCCATTGGATTGTATATCACCACTACCATCTTTATTCTGCTGGGTGTAACGGTATCAAAATATAAACATGAGCTACACGTACCTGAATCAGACAGACCGTTGCTTACAAATACTTCATCCGCGTTATTTATTGTCGCTGGGCTATTGATATACGCATTAGTCTGGATCATGAGTCTGACGACTTTTGCTTCAAGCGGGACGGGAGTAGTGGTTGCGCTATTCATCTATACGGTGAGTGGTTTGTTCGCATACACCTTCGGCAGAATGAACGGTCTATCTCAATGGAAACGCGTTGGAGTAATTTTGCTTACGACTGTTGTGCTTCGGTTGGCGTTAGTAGATGTTTGGGTTATGGAAACTGTCTGGAGAATCGTCACGTTCCTTGGTATTGGTTTACTGTTTATCATAACCGCTCTCCTTGAACGCTCTCATGAAAAAACAAAATCAACAGACAAGAATGGGGAAGAGAAATAATAGAAACAGCGCGACAAGAAGTCGCGCTGTTTTATTTTAATTATGTTGAAAATATTTTTCGAAGTAATCGTATTTCATTTTAGGTACGAGCCGTAAAAGGCTTCCAATCCAACCATTGAACGCAACATATTGGTCAAGTCCCTTACTCTGACATACAATAGGAGGTATATGCATTCAAAAAATATTGTAATCGCCATTTTAGTTTTAGTATTAATCGGAGCCATCGCATTTGTATTCCTTAACAGTAGCAATGATACTGTGGTTGTTGTAGAAGACACGCCTACCGTAGAAGTGACACCGGAAGTAGTGCCCGAAGTCACCCAGGACATAGACGAAGCGGAAGTAGTAACCAGGGCAGCTCGAGGAGAAAAATCAATAGTTGGTAACTCAGTAAACGGAACAGCTATTGAAGCATTCCACTTTGGAACAGGAGACACAGAAGTACTCATGATAGGAGGGACCCACGGTAGTTATTCTCCGAACACTTCTGCGCTCGCGCGTGAAGCAATCGACTACTTCAACGAAAACTCAAGTGCAGTGCCAGCAAATGTAATGCTGACAATCGTCCCAACCTTGAACCCTGATGGTCTGGCTTTGACTGGGACAGCCGGTCGCTTCAATGCGAACAACGTCGACTTGAATCGAAACTTTGCGTGTGAATGGTCAGCAACGGGGATGTGGCAAAACCAAGAAGTAAGTGGCGGCGCTGCAGCATTCTCTGAACCAGAAGCTCAAGCACTTCGAGACTATGTAGAAAGTTATAATCCTAGTGCAGCAATTGTACTCTTCAGTGCTGAAGGAAAAGTGTATCCATCAGCATGTGGTGGGGCACCAAGCAACGAATCAGTTGCGCTAGCTGCCACCTATGCAACGGCAGCCGGTTATCCAGCCGAAGCAGTATTTGACGCTTACGCCATTACCGGAGACATGGTGAACTGGATGGCAGCCCAAGGCATTCCAGCAATTAGTGTTTTGCTGAGTGATCACCAGAATGCTGAGTGGTCTAAGAACCAAGCTGGCATTAAAGCAGTTCTAGCAACCTACGCAGACTAACGATGACAAACACAACTAAAATTATAGTTGGCACACTATCCCTATTGCTTGCAATCGGGATAGTGTACTTTGTGCTACAAAACCAACCAGACGAAATCGTTCCTGCACCAGAAATTCCAGACACTGTAGAAATTGTAGCGCCAATTACTCCGACATCGACTGTGCAAATAATTGGTGGTTCGGTGCAAGGGAGAGACATCCAAGCGTATACCTTTGGTACTGGCACAACTAGTCTACTGTTTGTTGGTGGCGTTCACGGCGGCTATGAATGGAATAGTATTTTGTTGGCCTACGCATTTATTGATTACTTCAATGAAAATGAGGACGAAATCCCAGCTAACGTAACCCTGCATATTATTCCTAATCTAAATCCTGATGGACTGTTTACTGCCACTGGCCTAACGGGTAGATTTGTGGCGACGGACATTAGCTCCAACGAAATGCACACTACTGGAGTAGGCCGGTTCAATGCAAACAACGTTGACCTAAACCGAAACTTCGATTGTAAGTGGGCACCAGAAAGTAGTTGGCGAGGACAAACGGTTAGTGCTGGGACGGCAGCTTTTTCAGAACCAGAAGCTGCTGCCTTGCGTGACTATGTCGCCAGCACAAATCCAAAAGCTGCCATCTTTTGGCACAGCCAAGCTAACAACGTCTATGCTTCGGAATGTGAAGACGGTGTATTACCAGACACACTCAAACTCATGAACGTCTACGCACTTGCAGGGAATTATGGAGCCGTGCCAGTTTTTGATGCGTATCCAATCACTGGTGATGTTGAGGGGTGGCTAGCTTCAATCGGTATTCCGGCAGTAACAGTAGAGTTAGAAACCAGAACCAGTATTGAATGGCCAAGGAATTTAGCCGGAGTCAATGCAGTACTTAGTACCTACGCTCAATAGTCTAAATCAAAACCACACAAAAAAGCTGACCTTGGGGTCAGCTTTTTTGTGTGCACATGATAGATACCGATCATTTACCATGAAATTTTTTGTGTACTTCTTGCAAGTGCTTGTCAGTTACATGTGTGTAGACTTGTGTAGTGGCGATGTTCGCGTGTCCGAGTAATGCTTGTACTGAACGAAGGTCTGCACCGTTACTAAGTAAGTCGGTGGCAAAACTGTGACGCAACACGTGGGGTGTGACTTTTCTTGTAATGCCTGCCTGAGTGGCATATTTTTTAAATAGCCGCTGCACCGAGCGTGAAGATAGTCTCATGTCACCACCGTCGTTTGCTTTGCGCCCATACCGAACGAACATAGCTCCATCCAAATCCTTCCTATGTTTCAAATAATCTTTTACTGCTGAGCGGGCTTCGTCAGAGATAAATACTACCCGTACTTTATCTCCCTTACCTCGAACAGAAAACTCGTCTCTAGTAAGGTCGACGTCATCGATTGATAATCCGCAAAGCTCCGAAATACGCAGACCAGTCGAAAAAAATAATTCCAAGATTGCACTATCTCTTTTTCCTTCGAGAGTTTTTTTGTCGGGGGCACTCATTAGTCGCTTGAGCTCAGCCTGAGAGATAAGGTCAAGTGAACGCTCCGGGACTTTTGCCAATTCAATGCGCTCTGGTGAAATGGCTTCTACGCCACGCTTACGCAAAAACTTGAGAAACGCCCGCAGGGCAATCAGGTAATAATTTTGTGTCCGGCGTTTCATTGGTTCGACTCGTCCGCCTACTTTTGTTCCTGGTTGCCGATTGAGGTATAACCGAAACTCCCTGATTTGTTCTTCAGTCAATTGGCTAGGTAGTGTCACTTTGGCAAACATAAAAAACCGATCAAGATACCGATCGTAATTTTCGACCGTCTTAACACTCCTTCCCCGTTCAATTTCTAAATACTCCAGAAATTGTCGTTTGTGTTCGGCGAGCTTCATAGTGAAAGTAGTATAGCAATTTTGGACTCAGTTACACAGACCAAAAGAAACGGTCCAGAGGTTGATTTTTTATTATTCTGTGCTATTATGCTTGGAACCTTTACAGGTTATCGACCGCACCACGTGGTACCACATTATCAGAAGTGGATTCATACTGCAGGCTGCGTAATTATATTTACCTATGCTATCAAAGCGAATAAAAGAAAATACATTAAAAGACACTCGTCGGCATGACGCGGACACTGGTTCGCCCGAAGCACAAGTTGCGCTTCTAACCCGAAAGATTGAAGAACTTTCTTCTCACCTGCGAAAGCACAAGAAGGACTTTCACTCACGACGGGGACTACTACAAATGGTAGCCGACCGACGAAAGCACTTGAAGTATTTGTCTCGAAAGGATGAGAATGCCTACGATGCACTCATCAAAAAACTTGGTCTCAAGCGATAAGTTTCATTCTGGGATATTCAGTCTTGTATGCGTTTCACAGACCATCATAGACTAGCAAGGTAATCACTCTACACTGGAGTGATTATTTGTTTCGAGGTACAATTGATATGTTAGGTCTTTATAAAAAGTATGGGTGCCGATCGTTTTACTAGACGTGCAGGTCACGTAAAAGCAGGTGGCGTACTACAAAAGAAACGTTTTACATATTCGAAGAACTCTTACACATTTAATTACATAAAATATATGGGAATAATCAGACACCCAGACCAACGCGTCGCCGTGATTATAGATACGCAAAACCTCTATCACAGTGCAAAAAATTTATACAAATCTAAAGTCAATTTTGCGGCCGTCGTAGAAGCAGCCGTACAAAAAAGAAAACTGATTCGAGCCGTTTCATATGTGGTGAACACCGAGAGCGGAGAAGAGTCTGCTTTCTTTGAAGCAATGGAAAAAATAGGTATCGAGATTAAAACTAAAGATTTACAAATCTTTTATGGTGGAGCAAAGAAGGCCGATTGGGATGTCGGGATGGCAGTTGACGCTATCAAAATTGCACCGAAAGTTGATGCAATTATTTTTGCAACGGGGGACGGTGACTTTATTCCTGCAGTGGAGTATTTGAAAAGTCAGGGCTGTCAGGTAGAAGCAATTACATTTGGTCGTTCAGCTTCATCTGGACTCAAAGCGATTGTCGATGACTTTATTGATTTGGACGCTGATCCAAAAAAGTTCCTCATTGGATATCGACAAAGCAGAAAAAGCACAGCAAGAAAACCACGCGGAAGAAAATCTAAACCAAACGAAACCAAGACTGTCGGCAGCGATACCGATAGCATGTAACAAAACGGCGCTCGCAGATGAGCGCCGTTTTATGTTGTGGTGATTTGTCTACGAGTTTGCTATTGTCAGTACATACATATGAAGACACAAATTTTTTCTATCGACTTAATGGGTAAAACGTTAACCGCTGAATTTTCAGATCTCACCGAGCAGGCAAATGGTTCGGTGTTATTGCGAATGGGGGAAACTACTATTTTAGTTACAGCTGTGATGAGTAGTCGAGAAAACCCAAACCTGCCGTACTTTCCCTTGTCAGTAGAATTTGAAGAAAAGTTTTATGCCGCTGGAAAAATCCTTGGGAGCAGATTTCAGCGTCGAGAAGGCAGGCCCAGTGAAGAAGCGATGTTATCTGCTAGAATCATTGACCGCACAATTCGTCCACTCTTTAATCAAAAAATTCGTAATGAGATACAGGTAGTGATTTCTGTTTTGGCCATTGGTGAAGACGATCCTGACGTCCTAGGAGTTATTGGT
>Ga0306898_1000415_pt1 | contig 16928 bp, 17 predicted proteins | sample AntRauMFilla1564_FD_190424 | JGI IMG/M metagenome (GOLD analysis project Ga0306898, IMG submission 190424) | Saline lake microbial communities from Rauer Islands, Antarctica - Metagenome Filla 1 #564 (v2) (version 2) | ecosystem: Environmental > Aquatic > Non-marine Saline and Alkaline > Saline ...
AGACTATGTCCGCCTATATGGTAATCATACTGGTCTGTTGGATATTTGTTTATAATCGCCTGTACCATGGCCTTATCTGTATTATACCTTCCTGTTTTACTTAACCGATTAGCAAATAGGGTAGCGTCTGCCATTAAATCACTTCCACTTAAAGGGTCTGTTCCTCTTGCTCCGAGTAATATTGTTTTATCACTGTCCCTTAAGTAAGCGTCTATAGTCTTACCGTCGGCGATTTTTATAAACCCATTACCAAGATTTGCTGGGGCGACTTTATCATACGATGCTTTGGCTGAGTTAAAAAAATCCTTTTCAGCAGGTACTCCCGCACCCTTTTTTAACTTTAACTTCTTAGAACCGCCTTTAGACTGTAGTTTATTCCATAGTCCGAAGAAGGGGTTAATCTTATTTTCACGTCTTAGTTCAATATATGTCGCCATTATATTCTCTAAATTCGCATCTCTTTGTATCAAAGAATTAGCAATTCCCAATGCTAGGTCTGATACCTTACTAACAGCATTTGGTAAAAATTTCTTACCAATCGTATTTAACATATTTACTATTGGACTAGCAAATTTTGTACCAAACTGAGCCATATCGGAAAGGAAACCCATACCATCGGGGTCATCTTCGAAGTTTGCTACTCGCGTACCGAATTTATGATTTTCATCGCGGTCCATCATATTGTAAAAATTATGTTCCAATTCTTCTGTTAATAATGCCTTTTGGCCATCTTCTGTCTTATAGTATTCAACCATTTCAGCATCTTTTTGAGCTATGCGTTTTTGTTTATCATGAAGTAATACTGAGCCTCTCTTAGCGTTCTGATTTGCTGTATATCTTTCCCCAGGTGTTAAATCTCTTTCCTGCTTTTGCCTTTCAGTTATTTTATCTGGGTTATTATCAATCCATTCCGGTACAGTTGCTGAATATTTTTTTAAGAAATAGGTTTCGCTTACCTGAAAAGGGTTATCTGTTTGTTCTCCTAACTTAACGTATGCTTGATATTGCTTTTTTAGTATACTTCTTAATTTGTCTGGATTTTGTAAATCTTCAATATTTTTCATATTTTTACGTATAATCGGCTCAGTTAAATCATTACTCCATCCTTCAGTACCACCCTTTAACTTTTTCTTATATGTACGAGCATTTTCTAGTCGTTTTTCCTTCGCTTCTGGTTTTTCGTGCTGTCTAAATAAAGTAGCTCGTGATGGGGCTTTCCACATATTAAACTTTTTATTTATGATTTTTTCATATTTAACTGGATATAATCGTTTAACTGTAGTAAATAATTCATTAACTGTTTTGCTTTCAGCTTGTTTTAATGTTTTAGTATTTAATGTATTTAAAATCTTATTCTGTTGTATCTCAGTAAAGCTTTCTAATAGGGTCTTTTTAGAGGGTAAATGTTTTCTTTTAATGCGTCCATCTTCTTTAGGTTGGTCTGTTTTCCAGCTTTTTAATGATTTAGAACTTCCTTTATCTATTAAATTACTTGATGGGATTTTAATTTTACCTACGGATAACTTGGTTAATTTCTTAGGTTTTTTACTATTTAATGTTGGATTATATTTTTTTCCAGCATTCTTCTTAGCCATAATGGCCTGGATAAATCCAGACGCTCTACTTCCTCCTGTTAATGAATCTATAGTCTCTGGATATATCATTCTATAGTCTTCTAATATAAAACTATATAATGATATATTTCTTAACTTTATTAGAATGACATTAGCTTACGCAAATATTCCAGGCGGTTTAGCTTTACAGGATAATATTCGGCTACATAGATTAAGACTATCAAATGAACGACTAGTAGGTACAGCAAGTAATAGAACATTAAAAGAAATTAATTCAAATAGAGGATTTCCATCTTCAGGCGGTTCTTACCATGGCGGTTCAGGCTTACCAGAAGCGGAAGCATATGAAGAAGCAAGAATGACAGGAAACATAGTCGGTGGTAGTAAAATGTTTCAAAGTAATAGAATGATTGGTGGGATGAAGCGAATGACTAAAGCTGAAATGAAAGCACGTTCCAAAGAATTAGGACATCTATATGGTTCTGAATTAATGAAAACTGACGGAGAATTACAGGAAATGAAAGGGTCTGGGAATAAGGCATGTATGAATGAATTTAAAAAAGCGTTTATGAAATCTTTAGCTGAAACTGGCCCTCATATGTCCACAAGTAAGGACGACGATAGTGAATTAGACGAAGACGTTGATGTAGAAGTTTTACCTAAAAAGGGGCGGGGTATGTCTGGAGGTAGAGCTAGAGCTCTCGAAAGGGGCTTATTTTATCGTCCTCCAGACCATAAGCCCTTTCCACATCAAGATAACAGCCATTTTCATAATCCATACCTAAAGCATTCCGAAGCCGAGGCTGAGGCCGTGTCAGGAGGTTCTATGTCAGGAGGTGCTATGTCCGGAGGTAAAAAGAAAAGAGCAGTTTCTAGTAAAATGAAGAGGCGAGGGGCAATGGTAAGTAAATTAATGCGAGAGAAGGGCATGACTTTAGGCCAGGCAAGTAGTTATATAAGTAAGAATAACCTCATTTAAAAATATTTAATATTCATTAGAAATAGAATAATGTTAGGTAATACACCACTAAGAAGAACCCCATTTCCGAGTTTTGTAAACGATATGCGTAGAGGACAACAGCAGACACACGCGGGTAATCATACTACATATGTAAAACCAGATTATGAACCATTAGCAAACACTCCGTTTCATGCGGAAAGTATGAGACTTAACGATAGATATATTAAAGAAAGAGCGAATAGTATAGCAAACTCAAATAAACAGTTATCCATTGGATTTTATCGTAATCGCATTCCTAAACCCCAGCCCCAGGGTTCTTTCCAAACGCCAACGAATTATAATGGATATAATACCTCGTATGGCGTACCGACATTAACAGGTGGTTCGTATAGAACCCTACCTGGTCAAGAGCATGGGCGAATGTTATTAAGAAGGCGTACTGAACAACTTCAAGAAATGGAACAGGAAAAGGAATCGGGGGTAGCATCAGCTCAAATGTCAGATACTGAAATTAAAGAATTAAATGAAGACACAGCAGAAAAAATATCAATAGAGTTATACTTGGAGGAAATCATTAATACAATCACCGGTGAGGCTGGAGAACAATTTACGGATAGCGTTGTATCAGTAGAAACTCTGAATAAGCTATACCAGAATATTTTAAAGCATGGCGACCAATTTACTAAACAAGAATTAAATATATATAACGATGAATTAACGAATGTTATGGAAATATTAAGAAATAATGTCGTTGAATTTTCAAATAATCCAGAAGATGAACAACTAGAAGCCAAGACACCATCCGAAGGTCAATATAGTAGAATTTCGAGAATTTATGCTGTAATACGTGCGTGGTATGAAACCGGGGATATTGAAGGTGCTTCAGTACGCCGACGTGCTGTAAAGACAGAAGTTAAAGATATAACAAAAATATTTAAGGGCGACTTTAGAAAAAATCAATTTCCTAAACGTAGAATTTCTGAAGAAAACAACAAACGACAACTTGAAATAGAAGCAGAAATAGCAGAACGTAAAGCCAGGGAAGAAGAAGGGGAAGCGGTAGGAGAAGAGGAAGAGGAAGAGGAAGAGGAAGAGGAAGAGGAAGAGGAAGAGGAAGAGGAAGAGGAAGAGGAAGCGAGAGCCCCAAGAATAACTAGAGACCAGATTAAGGAATTAAGAGAAGAGGCGGGTAAAACATTACAAGACATACTCGGCAGGGGGGCTGTAAGTCAACTTAAAACTAGAATTAATCAGCGTTTAAAGGAACGGGGAATTGTACTGGTACATATACAGGAAATGACGTACGAACAATATGAAGAACTTTTAAACGAGACTGTTGAAGAACTATCGCCCCCGTAGAAATCTATCTACTTAACTAGGTAAACAACCTCTAAAAGATATGTAAATATCTTGTACGGGTTATTTATAGAAAATATAAAAAAATATCACAAACTATGGACAAAAACTTATGTTTTTTCATTTTTTGTAAATAATCTGATATGTAAAATTCAGGTATAATTACTAAATACCTGATACAGCATAGAATGCCGTTTTTTACTTTAAAATCACCAAGCAAAAAAAATAAAACGTGTTTACCTATATCTATTATGCGAGGGGATACTAAGGACTTACATAATAAGTTTTTATATTTAGACACTCAGGAGCACGCACCAAAGGAGGATAAACCGTTTACGGAAGTGGATTTACCTTATGATACAATGTTTTCTATTATGCCGTCGGCTGACGAAAACACTAGACAAATTTTCTATATAGCAGGTTCAAGTGGCTCTGGAAAGTCATACATGGCGAAAATGTATGCTAACAATTACAGCAAGATGTACCCGGATAGAAGCGTATATTTAATATCTAAATTAGAACACGATGAAACCATAGATAGTATGACTATACCCCCTATACGTTTGGATTATTCAACCTGGATAGATGACCCTCCTAATATAAATGACTTTGCTAACTGCTTAGTAATATTTGACGATTATGACACAATAGAAGGAAAAGAGGGAAAAGCTATTCTAAATGTAATAGAGGATTTATGTATTATGGGAAGAAAACACAACGAGCAACAGGGTAATGTATCTGTATTATTGCTTACTCATCATCTTACAAATTATAAGAAAACACGATTATTATTAAATGAAGCTACACATTACGTTGTATACCCACAGAATAGTAGCAGTCATGCGTTAGGTTATATGTTAAAAACACATATGGGACTAGATAAAGATGAATTGAAACAAATGAAGAAGCTAGGTCGATGGGTATGTTTTAGTAAGAATTATCCACAGTATATGATGGGAGCTCATTATGCGAGACTATTACATATGGAAGATGTTAAAGAAGAAGAAGGAAAAGGAGGAGCTAAAAATATAAGGTGTTATTATTAAAGATACATTAAAGATTTAGCGTTCGTTAATTCTACAAATTCTGTTTGTAATTTTTTTAAGATATATTGTAAGGCGAAGGCTTTGGTTGTAAATATAGTCCGTACTTTTTCGTCTTCTAAATCTTCTTTTGTATATGAGTTTTTAAATTCCGTTGTCATTGTTTCATAAAATTTAATTTTTTTAAGTATTAAATTCATTTTTAGTTTTATTTTTAACATGGTATTATTATCAACTCTACAAGCATGAAGTTTAGGTATTTTATTCATTCTATTAAAGTATAATATAATTATACTATAATTATACGTTTACCCTTTTGGTTTCATAGGAGGTTATATCAGGAGGATACTATCCTAAACCATATAGAACCTTTCTACTTAGGCCTACAACTTTATACCCCTTTGATTTGATAGTATATTATACCTTAATGGTATTTTATAGGTGGAAAAAATATATATTGATATTTCCACCTGTTCAGAATTAGGGTCTGAGAATGCTTTTTTAAATATAGGATTTCTAATATTCTACAGGTGGAAAATAAATATAGCCTGATTTCCACCCTATCAACATACAATAGGGTACTACGAAGTAAACAATAATAAAACATAAAAATAATGAAAATCACGTTAAGGTGTAAATAATTTCCACCTGTAGAATACCATTATAATACAATATACCATTAAACCGGAAGGGTATAAGCTGTAGGCCTAAGTAGAAGGGTATATATTATAGGTATCCTCATAATATAACCTCCTATGAAACCGAAAGGGTAAGCATTTAATATGACTGGATTATAATTATGTCTGGATATAATAGAACTAGCATGAATTCAATTGTAGGACGTCTATCGGCTACTTTAAGCATTGATATAGACACATATACATATGGTCATAATGAATTTGTTGAGAATGGTATATTGCCTGACAGTATAGCATGGGGTCATATATGTATTATTGATGGTAATTCTAATCTTATAGACATAACACAGCAACAATTGAACATGCTAGTATATAAGGAAGATAAACTTACCCTTATATCATACACTGGTGTATACCGTAAAGAATTCATTAACCCTGGAGGATTTACCCTACAAGCAGTGTTGGATAGTATATTAGAAGTTGAATCAGTTTCACGATTAGATGCTGATGAAGGAGTATCCCATTTAGATTCTGGTTTTGATGTTCACCATATATTTTTTGAAGGCCTAGATTGTGCTGAAAAAGGAATATATGAGATTATGTTTGGTTCATAGGAGGTTATATATTAAATAATAATATATAAACCCGTTTGGTTTAATAGGAGGTAATATCAGAAGGGTACGTACTTAATTAGTGTATTCTTGGAGTTGTTCTTCTAGTCTACGTATTTTTTCTTCTTGTCTTTCAATGGTATCATATAGTTCTCGTTTCTCGTCCATATGAGTTGTTCTTGTATTTTTATGGTTATCCTCGTCTTCGTCTTCGACTTCGTCTTTGTTTTCTTTTGTATTCTTTTCATCTTCAATTAATTCAACTACATCTTCATAAAAGTCTTCTACAAATGTTTCCTCATCATCTCCTATTGTTTTAGCTATATGACTTACAATAGACGCACACTCACTTACAAAATCAGATTTGTTAAATTCATCGTCTTCTTTATCTACAAGTGTCTTTTTTATTATAGAACAATCATTTAGAAACTTACCTATTAATTCTTCATTAACAACGCCTTCATCATCTGTAAATAGTTCTTTCATACTATCTACCCATTTTGGTAATTCAATATTTTGATGGCATGGCATCTTATTTTTAACCACCTTTTTTATAGGCATTTTAAATTCTCCAATACTACTATCATTAAAGTAATAATACTCTATAAGTGGGTTTACAACGTCAGATGTCCATAATCCCTCTTTATCTTTATAGAATTTACCTCGTTTATCACTAGCTGAATTATACTGTCTAAATAGGTATGTATTGTCTTTTTTCCACTTTGAAATCATATTCGATATTTTTTTTTTAATACTATCTATTTCTTGCTTATTAATGGTAGATGTATCAATGAATACGCATGGGTATGTTAATTCAGATTTTTCGTCATCTTCGTCAGAATATTCAACTTGTAGTTGTACAGTATCCTGTGATATGGCATATGCTCCTTGAAAAGTCCTAGCATTCTGTGATATACCATTCATAATTCTAACGGTTTTCCCTAATTCAGTAGTAATTGGATATACTATAACATTTGGAGTAATTAGAGATTTGAACCATTTATTGTAAGACATTCTATCCTATACCTATATATTCTTTTGGCCTTAAACCCCCCAATTTTATCGGGTGGGTATTTTGTCCAGGGTTTAAGGTGGAAATCATTTTCCACCTTAACGTGATTTTCATTATTTTTATGTTTTATTATGGTTTACTACGGAGTACCCTATTGTAAGTTGATAAGGTGGAAATCACCCTATATTTATTTTCCACCTATAGAATATTAGAAACCCTAGAATAAAAAAAGCATTCTCAGACCCTAATTCTGAACAGGTGGAAAATTGAATATATATTTTTTCCACCTATAGAATACCATTATACTATAATCTCCAGTTAAACCAAAAGGGTATAGGCCTAAGTAGATAGGGTTCTATATAATCCAGTCATATTAAATGCTTACCCTTTCGGTTTAATAGGAGGTTGAATTATGAGGATACCTATCATATATACCCTTCTACTTAGGCCTACAGCTTATACCCTTTCGGTTTAATGGTATATTGTATTATAATGGTATTCTACAGGTGGAAATCATTTTCCACCTTAACGTGTTTTTCATTATTTTATGTTTTAGTATGGTTTACTTCGTAGTACCCTATTGTAAGTTGATAAGGTGGAAATCAGGCTATATTTATTTTCCACCTGTAGAATATTAGAAATCCTATATTTAAAAAAGCATTCTCAGACCCTAATTCTGAACAGGTGGAAATATCAATATATATTTTTTCCACCTATAAAATACCATTATACTATAACCTCCAGTTAAACCAAAAGGGTGTGGGCCTAAGTAGATAGGGTTCTATATAGTATAGGATAGTGTATCCTCCTAAAATTAATACATTCTTTATATAGAGTATTATGTTTGTTGTAATATTTACTACTGTATGTGATTGTCATGATGACCAACAACAAACAAATATGAGGCCTAGATTATTTACAACAAAAGCTAAAGCAGATGCGTATATTAAACTTAGACTACTTAATCATTATACGTGTTATTTACAAGACTTTTATGTTTCTGAAATAGAAACCAAAAAAGAGTTTGACATTATGAACAGTGATGTTATGGCTTACTGGGAAAAAGAACGTGGCGAATACGTAGATAGATTGATATATTTTAAAATATATGACTGTTCTGATATTGATAATGCTGTTGTTGATTGGATTATAGAATAAAGCACGGACAGCAATATATAGCTAAGGAAATTAATGAATAACATACGATAGGAATGAGTAATAAATATTTGGTTGAAGAAGCTATAATTGTAGATGTTAATATGAATTGTACAAGTCCTTGTACTGCTGATATAACAGTATTATGTCCTTATTGTAAATGTGAGCATAAACACTGTATACAGTTAACGGAAACTTATGTAATTATTAGGTCTCCTTGTACAGATAACTCTTATGAAGTATGTTTAGATTATTATAGATTGTATAATTAGGCCATGCTCTATTTCTTATTGATTATAAACATGTAATCGATATCCATTCCAGTATTTACCCGGATATTAAGCATTTGGAATATTAATTCTTGGATATCTTCGGGTACAGGTACGACGACTGTCTGAGTTTTATAATTCTTAAATACGCAATTATGAATTGTACAATAATTACCGTCCAATATTTTATCATTGTTAATAATATCTTCTGCCTCCGCGTCTATATCCAATCTCACCGTACGCCATTTTATTCCTTTACTTATAAAGATTGAATTGTTCATCATTTCAATAATTTTTTCTTGTATAATGTTATGTCTTTCGTTATATGTTAAAGGATTTTCCAATTGTATGTCCAAAGGTTTCATTAGTACTATTAACTATAAATAAATTATCGTTCAATATATACTAACTTAAAGGAATGAAATTATGCCATGCTCTATTTTAGAATGGGAGGTTATACCAATAGGGGTATAATCCTATAACATATAGTCTACTTATCCTTAGGCCTACAACTTTTTTAATATAATATATCGTTAAGGTGGAAATACCAATATACTAAGTTTTCCACCTGTTCAGAATTAGAGTATGAGAATGATTTTTTCATTATAGGGTTTAAAGATTGAAGAGGTGGAAATAATAATTACACCTTAACCAATTAATAGGCCATGCTCATATTAGAATGTCTACATCAGTAAGGCTATTTTATAGTCCTTTAAAAACTAAAAAATATAGAGTGAAATTTTATAAGAATGGTATACTATATAAGACTATTGATTTTGGAGGTAAAGGATATAGGGATTTTACATTAATGAATAATAAAGATAATAAACATTATAACAGCAATATAAAGGACAAAGAAGCAGTAAGACAGCGTTATATAAAAAGACACGATAAAGAAAATTGGAAAGACCCATATACAGCAGGTTCTTTATCACGATGGATTTTATGGGAAAAACCAACGATAAACGAAGCATGGGAAGGGTTTAAAAAGAGGTTCAATTTTACTTAATCTAACCCCTTGGTATCAACTCTACAAGCATGAAGTTTAGGTATTTTATTCATTCTATTAAAGTATAATATAATTATACTATAATTATACGTTTACCCTTTTGATTTGATAGGAGGTTATATTATAATGGTATTCTATAGGTGGAAAATAAATATATAAGAGATTTCCACCTGTTCAGAATTAGGGTCTGAGAATGCTTTTTTAAATATAGGATTTCTAATATTATACAGGTGGAAAATAAATATAGCCTGATTTCCACCTTATCAACTTACAATAGGGTACTCCGTAGTAAACAATAATAAAACATAAAAATAATGAAAATCACGTTAAGGTGGAAATATATTTCCACCTGTAGAATACCATTATAATACATACCACCATTAAAACATAGGGGGCTTAAACAGACCCCGGACTATTATATTAGATATAGTAGAATGACAAAAGTAAAACAAGAAATCATTAATGAAATAAAAATTTGGAAAGATAAAAATTATCTTATAACAAATTCTGACGAACACGCTTATAAAAGAGCAACAGTTTACAATCATTTTAAAACAACATTTCCAAGTACTGAATTATCCAAATCTACATTTGGTCGGTATTTTAGTAAACTAATAGCAAATACAAGCCATACTAAAACACATTATGCTGGTGTACAAATACTAGATAAACCAGAAACACCTTTACCAGATTTTGAAGAAGTTGAAAAAATAACTGTAAGTATGTGTATGCCAACAGTTGAGAAATGGTTTAATGATAATTACGTATGGACTACTACGATAACCCATATTATTGAAAAAAAAGAAATATATGAACGGTTTAAAAGAGAAAATACCGGAGAAGCAATACCCGATTTTATGGTTGGGCTGTGTCTAAGGCGTAATTCTAAAGTAGTTCCTTCGGCTAAGTACTGGAAGGGAATTTTAAATAAATCTAATATTTGTTTATGCTGTGGCCAAATAGTAGTAGATGCTGTAGTAGATGCTACGGTATAAGCTTAAATGTTTCAACAAGTGAATATACATTGCTTTCTTTCATTCTTGATAAAGTTTCTATAGATAAAATCTTAGAAACTTTATCGTCTAATTTTTCTAAATCACGTGCTAAGGTTTCAGGATTACTTCTACCTAATACAATCTGATGAATTTTAGCGATAATAGATGGCTCTGATTTAAGAAAAGAAGAAACCGAATATACATTCGATAATCTGGTAATGAATGTATCTAATTCTTCCTTTATTTCCTTAATAGGTGCTTTTTTTTCATTTGAAACTAAATAGGATAGCATGGTAATATCCTGTGTTATATTGTATAAAATTCCTAAATCGCTGTTTAATATCTCGAAAATAGCCTCTATAGCATCTACTGTTTCTTTTTTATATTTGTTTACGTATTTAAAATTATAACTAAAATAGCTAAACATTCTTTTTAATACCTTAAACCAATTTCCAACGTGAGCATAAAATAAGATATCCTTAATCAATGATTTCTGAGTATCTATATTATAAATGTTTATTCGTATTCCTTTAATTCTTAAATCATAAATAATAGAGAATTCCTGGAATATACCATTATCCAATAAACTGATTACGTCCATTTTAAACAGTGTGGGGTCTTGTATTGCGTCTTGTAATGTATATTTTTCACCAGTTCTTAACATTATATAGCCATTTAAAATATCAGTTGCTGTCCATCTTAAAATATTAAACCGTAGCATCTTAATAATTTCTTTTAACTGTTCATTTGATGGTTTTTCAATTAATAGTTTCTTACCAAGTTGAAACTCGTCTTTCGTAATTATCTCAGTTTCGTATAACTCATTAAGTTTTTCTAATGATTTCTGCTGGTTATATCCCCAGTATTTACCGTCTTTAAAATAAGCACTATCATCTATTATTTTCCAATCTTTTATTTCTCCCACCTTTATATCACCTATATATGTTTTTTTCATAGATAACAGTTTACGAATAATAGCCTGATATTCTTTCACGATTTGTTTAGGAGTATTACGGTCTACTATTTCAGATGTGTCGTAATCTGAGGCATATAACATTGAACGAATGGCCATGCTACCTAATATTTCAACATCGTCCCCGCTTGAAAATGACATAGCATTAATAATTTTAACTACATCCCTAGGATAATTTTCTGGATAATCCTTCTTATTAATGATTTCCTTAACTTCTTTTATACCCTTTCCTTGTAATTCCATTCTATTCTATTCTATTCTTATGGGTTATTATTTTCCGATACTATTCATTGTTAAATGAGTTGCTAAATCATCTGCTGATATTCCTGTTTCAATTTGTATTTCTTTTAAAATCTTTAAATATTCAGGCATGGTATATTTACCAAATAATAGTCTTAATACAGCGTGTCTTCCACATGTATTTACTCCGGGAGATTTAGGCTGTATTTGCTTTTTATTCCAGATTAATTTATATCCACTACGTTTAACAATGTCTTTTAACAAGTCTTTATCCTGTCCCCATTGTGCGTCTTGTTTAGGGTCTACCCCTAATGATTTTCCAATTTTACCCGGATTAGATGCGTATGTGTCGAAAAATTCAATCGTATCTCCTTTTCGTAAAATAGCTATCCAGTGTCCATTATTTTCACCTAATACATCGTACAACATAATAGCTCTACCATTTCTATCTAACAGCTCATCTATATTTCTTGCGTCTTTAAGCTGAGCGTATTTAAATATTTTAGTGTCTGGTTCTAATATACCTTGTATATCAAAATTGGATAATGCGTATTCCTTTGCTTTATCTAAGGTTTCTCTGTCGCTCATTCTATAAATAATTATGAATTAATTGGTTGAGTATGTAATTTCAAATGTTCCCACATCATAATGAAGAACACCAACCCCTAAAGCATGAGGAACTCCTCTAATGGGTCTTACATGAAGTTGATTAACACCTGTACTCCCAGTGGCCACACCTGAGCTGTTAATTACAATACTGTCATCGTGTATTACGGGGTCTCCTGCTAATTTACCAATTGTGATTGAATTCAATCCAATACTCTTTACTCCAGCCCCAGCTCCAAGTCTAACAGCATCACCAGAACCAAATGTGATAGAAGATGATAGGTCAGTAAACTTAACATCGCCATTGAATGACACATCGCCGATAAATGTCGCATTTGTTCCATTTAGCTGAGCCACCGTTCCACCTTCTGTTGCGATTGCTCCAACCTCAATTATATTTAATCCAACTAATGAACCACTTTTATTGAAATCAACATCGCCCTCAATTGCTATGGACTGGAATGGTGAAATTCGTTGAATACGTTCTGTTATAAGTGTATCAATTCTTGTTGAATCGCCTTTTGCTGTGTCTCCTACGAAATTAGCATAAGACATTGTTCTACTTAAACTTAATAAAAAATACCAAACCCTTTATTTATATTAGTATAATGTAGAATAATGTCATTTGCTAATTATACTGAGAATATAAATGCTCGACTCCAGTTTGCTCCCAATGATATTTATCTTAAATCCGAGCCTGATAACGTAAACGAAAGTGCCAGAGTTGCTGATACAATAACATACCTTGGAAATGCTACATATCCATTAGACCCCCCTACAGTTGCCACAGTAGCAGATACAGATACAACGTTTAAAACTCTATTTGTAGAAGGAGAGAACCAAGACGATTTATTAAGAATTCGTGCTGATACTGAAACACTTAATTTTACACAATATGCGAATGTTGAATTTGACATGTATATCTCTCATTCGTGTCCAAGCCTTGACCTACGCTTAGCTGTTCTGGACGGCTCCCTTAACGTCGTTAAAACATATGATACCGTGTCTGTGGACTTATCAGGCTTATCGATAAATAAATTTACACTGAAAGGATTTAGCGTAGACTATCCATCTAACGGTGTTTATTCTACAATTCAGGCTCAGAACCCTGTCGGTACGGGTAATGCTTCTTTAACATTTAATTATTTCAACTCCCAGCTGGAAAATGCGATTGATACAAGTATTGAGACAGGGGCGTCTCCCTCTCGTAATCCTATTAATTTATTCGTATTAGAAACATATGACAGAGTGATAGACATCTCGGGGGGCGGAGCTATCATTTCAGCATTAGAAGCAGATGTTGCTACATTACAAGCGGGAGAAGATACCTTAACAGATGCTGTAGCTGGAAAATTATCTTTAACTGGCGGAACTATGACAGGACCATTAAAAGTAGGTACATATGCTGTACCAGGGGGATTAATAGCCGAAGGATACAACACACCTATTAAATGTTATACTGGGGGTGCGAATGATATATATTTTGGAGTCACGGATATGACTACAGACCCTTATGGATATATTATAAATGGAAATGTGTCAGCCGAAGTTGATGTTGGTATGTATATAGCAGGAAAAGATGATACAGGAGCATTTAATCCTATTGTACATTTCTATTCAAAACAAACTGAAAATGCTCCTGGTTCATTTTCAGAAGGTCGCACAGTAGTAGTTGCGAATGATAGACTTGCTGTCAATGGTGATAGTTTACTGGCTGGAAATCTGAAATTAGGAACAATTGATGACGTTGAAACAACAATAACAGGATTGGATACTGAAATTACAGATTTATCTACAACCGTAGTAGATGTTATTGACACAGTGAAAACTAAAGTTAATAAGAGTGGTGATACGATGACTGGAACGTTAAGCATGGGAGGATTTAAAATCACTAATTTACAAGCCCCAGTAATTACAACTGATGCTACAAATAAAGCATATGTTGATAACGCTGTAGCCACAGGAGGAAATGTGCCTATCTCTCAATTACCATGCCCTGTATCATTTCCTGACTCGACTAATGGTTCTGGATTAACAATTACGGGAACAACTCCGTCTATAGATTTGCTTAAAGGCGAGAATAGTTATCGTATAATAAATGATAATGGATTTAAAATAGTAAATCCTGGAGGTACTGCCCCAAATATACGATTCAATATGCTATCAGCAGGTCCGGCGGAGTGGAAGGTTGGTCAATGGGGTTTAAGTGCTGAAAACGATAGACCTATTTGGAAATCCCCTGTTCAGCCCTCAACGTTTTTAAACGCGTATCCTGGGGATTTAAGTCCAATTTATGCTTTACAACAGCTAATTATTACTGAACAAGGCGGGTTTAGAACAGTTCCACTGGAAGCTAATTTAAACGTATGGCTCGGAGACCCTCCCGCACAATGTAATGTTTCTGTTAGAAATAATTTAGACAACGCATCAAATATTGCTGTTATTGATATATTAATAAACAACAACATAGCACCATCAAGCAATGGAATACAAGATAATTTACTACTTAATGTAGTAATGGATAATCGTACACAGCGTAATTCAGGTGCACCTACTGCTAATAACCTAACTTTATTAGTACGTTGCTGGAAAGATTTTAATTTCACAGTTCCATCACCTGTCATTGTTCAAAGTGATAATCCAAATGCTCTTGTTTCATCAAAAACATTAGTAGTAGGCCCTTTAATGATGAAAGGAGTCAATATAAATATAAACTCAGGTCGTTTTGCGGGGACATTTGAAGATACCTTATATAATCAGATAACGTTTAGTACTACTCAATAATTAAAATAGTGTGTTAAATAGAATGGCTGAATTTGTAAGAGAGGAATTGGAAAAAATTAATATTGAAGAAATAATCAAAAAGGAATGTCAACGCTATCTTGCTGTACTTAAGGACACGCTGATTATGTCTCTTATTGGTCATATGAATGAAGAAAGAAGAATATTAGAGGAAAAGTATGGCTCTGGACGCGTACAGGAAGCATATGGAGAACAGAAGGTTCAGGAAGTTGAAGTTGATGAAATTAACGTAGATATAGAGGAAGAAAAGGAGGAAGAAAAGGAGGAGGAATGTAAGAATACAAGACAGAGTAGTAGTTAAATGGAAGTATCTTTAAATGTAAGCTGGAGTGATACGCTAGAAGAAAGTCTAGCTGAGATTGGGGAAAAATGCCAGGGCTATTCATCACTCCATAAGTCAAGTGAAGCCTTATTTTCATTTCGTAAAACGTGTATTGATATGCCCATATTCCTATTATCTACACTTGCTGGAACTCTAAGCATTGGTAGTACAGTGATATTTGGTGAAAATAATAATTACTCTAATGTGGGTATAGGGTTAGTGTCGCTGTCAGTTGGAGTATTAAATACAATATCGACCTACTTTAATTTTGCTACACGAACAGAAACACACCGTATGTGTAGTATAGAGTACTCTAAGCTATATCGTTTTATTTCAATTGAATTATCGCTACCAAGAAAAGAACGCATGGCGTGTGGAGATTTGTTAAAGATTGTAAAAGAACAGTACGAAAGATTACAAGAAATAAGCCCATTAATTCCTAAACATATCATTGAATCGTTTAAGATACGATTTAAAGATTATACTAATATTTCTAAACCAAACGAAACAAATGGACTACAGCCCGTAAGGATATATAGAAATGAAAAACTACATTCGTTTTACGATTTAACAACATCATCAGCACCAAAATATATAACGGAAGAAGGGGATACTTTACCAGGTAATCTAAGGATACAAATACCCATAACACATCACGAGGATTTAGTCTGAGTGCTAATCAGTATCTCCTATCTCTCCTTTAGCTACTGGTTCTTCTTCTTCTTCAACATTCTTAATATATTCCTTTTGTTGTTGAATTGAGTGTCCCATAGATTTACTATCCTCCTTCATTTCGTCTAACTTATCTCCATATTTGTTAGTGAGATAGATATGCCTTAGCATAGAAGAACCTACTTTCTTTTTAAAAATGCTATTTAATATTCTTGTAATAGCATTAGACGACGTTAAAGGAGAACCATCTGGCTTAGATAACAATGGGTACATGGTAGTCTTTCCATATCTTGCGGGTTTAAGCGGGTGGTGTTTAAGGTATAGGTGTAATGCTTCTATAAACGGCTCATTATCTTTAAAGGATACTTGCTGTTGACCGTATTTTTTGCTTGTCTTATAAGCATTAAATATAAACTTCTTATCATCAAGTGCTAAATAGTTCTTATCATCCGGAAATGCTTTATTTGGAAATGATTTATTATATTCTTTAATGATATAGCATAACTGATAATCTTGGTTTCTTCTTGGTGGTAAATCAGTATATAAAGAAAGGATAAAGTAATCTGATAAAGCTTTACGTTCATTTGAGGTTGCCTGTTTACGTTTAAGTAGATGTTTAACCTTATCGTAAAGATTGCTTTTAATCTCCTTAATCTCATCCCATGTTATCCAGTTGTCGTTCTGTTTTTC
>Ga0306898_1000417_pt1 | contig 16916 bp, 27 predicted proteins | sample AntRauMFilla1564_FD_190424 | JGI IMG/M metagenome (GOLD analysis project Ga0306898, IMG submission 190424) | Saline lake microbial communities from Rauer Islands, Antarctica - Metagenome Filla 1 #564 (v2) (version 2) | ecosystem: Environmental > Aquatic > Non-marine Saline and Alkaline > Saline ...
TGGTGCACTAGCGCAAACATGCTAGCAAGAATTAAAAACAATATTGTTCTACGTACGCCCATAGTATTTATCAGCATACTATAAATGGCAAATCCAACAATACACTGACATCACCGATACCGCTCAATTAAGGTCGCATGAAACTAAAATCGATTATTTTGAGTTCCGAATCTGGCCCCACTTTTGGTCCATAGTAACTTCGATATGTATCATACATTTCCGCCTCGGAGGCAAATCTTTCGTGACCATCCCAATCGCTTTCTACTAACTGACCTAAGCTAGTTATTTTTAGTTTCACAATGGTTCCCACACCAAAAGATTTGCCAGTTTTTTGATGTAAAAATGTAAAGGCATCCCCCACCTGTAAATCTTTATCATCGAAGAGGCGCCAGGTGGCAGTTTTCTTTCCCTGAATAATGAGTTCATATAATTCTGGAGTGAATTTCAGCGTTTTCATGTTTTAAGTATAGCAGGGTTTAGTATAGTCTTGATTATGCGGAGTTACGTTCAGATGCGAGCACTCAGAATTTGCCTAAGGGTAAAACAAAAGGATCAATACGTAAGGTGAGCACGTAACCACGTCCAGGAATCTGCCCTGGGTCAGGGGCAGATTCGGACATAAATTCATAATATGCCTTTCAGGCATTTATTTGAGCAGTTGGGATTTGCCTAAGGGCAAAACAAATCCCAAACTATTTTCGTGATACACCCTTTGGGTATTCACTCAAACATGAAAAAACCCCCTGAAGGGGGGATCTTTTCAATGGAATCACATACGTATGCCCCCGATTGAAAATCAGGTGGGCGTCTTATCTGCATTGATTATTTGATGACCCTAAATGGCCTTCGGCACAATACATGACTTCCGACTGCCCTTAAACTACGTAATCGGAACATACGTAGTATGATTCCACCTCTTATGGTACCAGAAAAACGGCCGGCCACAAGTGGCCGGCCGTTGTATAACATATTCTGATGTTATTCAGGAGTCCCGTCAAGATTTACATCGTACAAGATTCGTTCTTGTGCGGTTGTGTATTTCATAATTTCTTTTTCTCCAAACCAAATAGCGATTTCACGCTCCGCTTCTTCTGGAGACTCTGATTGGTGCACTAAGTTACGGACTGCTCGGTTTTCGTACGTCGCGTGGTTAAATGAGTCTACGGTATAGTCACCTCGAATGGTTCCTACGTCTGAGGTTGAAGGCTCAGTCGAACCAACAATCTTTGTCACTACTGACACCGCCTTGTTCCCTTCAAATACCAACGCCACGATTGGACTTGCCATCATGTACGTCACCACGGTTCGGATGATGTCCTTTCCGTATTCGATTGGTTCTTTAGTGACCTCTGTCCCTTGTTCCTTGAGATCAGCCACGATGCCTTCCCCTTTTTTTAAGTACCAGGCATCATCTTTGTAGTAATGCTTAAGTAGCTGTTCTTCGGTTGCTTCAGTCATTTTGATAGCGCTGATCTTTAAACCGGTTTGTTCGAAACGCTTAATGATTTCTCCCACCAGACTCCGCTGCACCGCATCGGTCTTGAGAAGTACGAGTGATCGCTCTTGATTTGGATTTTTTTGCATAATAATTTTTTAGGTGTGCGCAGTATAGCAAAAAGGCCAAGGGTATACCAGTATATGTCTAATAATTCGACAAGAAAAAACCGCCTGGAAATGAATGCGGAGGCGGTGAAGAATTTGTTTGTCAAATATGACAAACAAAAGATGATTGGCTAACGAATGAACTGTTGGCGAGAGGGGTATCTAGCGAAGCTAGTTGTTTGAATTGCACCCCTCTCGATCGACTACTAAACATAGTATACACAATATATTTATATTGTCAACCCTTTTGGGACCACTTCTCAGTGGCTATACTTTAGTCAAAATCAACGGACCATTTTTGGTGATTGCTACCGTATGTTCAAAGTGAGCACTCCACGATTCATCTTGCGTGTAGACGCTGTATCCATCACCTTCATCGTCAAAGAATACATCAGGCTTGCCCGCGTTTACGATTGGTTCGATGGCATATACGTGCCCCACTTCTATTAACGGGCCAGTTCCAGCTTTTCCGTAGTTTGGAATATTTGGTTCTTCGTGGATTTCGTATCCCACTCCATGACCACAAAGCACTTCTACTACCGAAAAGCCCCGTGACTCAACAAACTGTTGCACCGCTGCACTAATATCTCCAATATGATTCCCTGGCACGGCTTGTTTGATGCCAATAGCCAGCGCTTCTTGCGTACAGGCCAACAGTCGTCGAGCTTCGTCGTCAATCTCACCTATTCCAACGGTAATACCCGAATCTACGACCATGCCTCGATAAGCAATCGACATATCAATATTTACCGTATCTCCTTCTTCGAGCACTATTTCTTCTGAAGGAATACCGTGCTGTACGCAATTGTTTACAGACACACAGACAGCGGCTGGGTACGGCCGGTCTGCAAAACCAGGGTGATAGCCGAGTAAGATTGGTTCTACATCAAACTCTTCAGCCAGTTGCATAGCTTTATCGTCCAGAGAAAGTGTCGTCACTCCAGGGATTGCCTCTTTAGCAATGGCCTTAAGCATCCTGGCTAAAATAGAGCCAGCTTCCTTAAGTACCTCAATTTCTTCTGGGGTTTTTTTGGTTATCATACGGTTATTTTAATCGCCTTGACGATTTGGGCATGCACTTCGTCAATCGAAGTCGTGCCGTCTATATCATGCACTGCTGTATCTGGGCGAACGCGATAATAGTCCAACACTGGCAGTGTGTCGTCTCGGTACCATTTTAATCGAGTTTCAATTGAATCATCAGTATCATCCGACCGCGCTCTTTCTTGCATACGTTTACGTACCACATCTTCTGGTGTGTCGAGATTGATGACGTGCAAAAAATCTCGCTCAAAGAAATCAAAAGCATCTTCCAATACTTCCGCTTGATTTACCGTTCGGGGAAAGCCGTCGATAAGTAAATGACTCTTTGGGTCTAACTGGTCAAGCATTGCCTGACCCCAGAGCAAGTGTGTAATAAAATCCGGCTGCAACGCCCCTGATTCCATCGAAAGCTCAATCTTTCGCTCAGCATATGTCTCTCGCTTGGCTGCCAATGCCCGAAACCGACGGCCAGTCTGAATATCAACCACTCGTCGCAACGGGTCAAGTTCAGTAATGACCTTGTAAAGACGTTCAATTTGAGTTCCTTTACCACTTCCTTGGGGACCGATAAAAATAATGGTGGATGCTTGCATACTATTTATGATTGTAAATAATTAAAGATTAACTTCTCAACAGCTGCTGATTCGAGTGTGCCGTCAATATCTATAAGTGTACCTCGTTTTCGGAAGAATTCTATCGATTTTGAAGTGTACTCATGGTACTCTTCGAGCCTTTTTTCAACTGATTTGGCTGAATCAACGATATCTCTAGCTCGGGCAGCGCTGCGCTCGCGCACAGTATCATCTGAGATGTCTAAGTTGAATACTACATAGGGACGTTCAATCCACTGATGGATTTCATCAAACAATTCTGCCTCATTTGGCTTTTTTGCTACTGCTTCAAAGACGACTCGTTCGCTTGAGTATTGTGACACCAAAGCGTGTGACATCCAGTACGACGCCACCCATTCTGGCATAAGCAATCCTTCTTCGTACATCTCTTTCATTTTAGTACCAAACGGTGTCGGTAATTGAGCTACTTCTCTGACTTTGTTTCCATTAGAGTATAATGTGCCCCCGAAGTGCTTGAGCACTGCTTCTGCTTGTGTTCCTTTGCCTGAGGCAATCTTGCCCATAAAAACGATGCTTTGGTATGTTGTTGTATATTCCATGTTGAATCAGCAGAGTACCAACTTTTTACTAGCTACGCAACAATATGCTATGCTACTGGTTCATGAAAAGACCGCATATTATTTCTATTTCTGGTAAACCCGGTAGTGGTAAGTCATCTACCGCCGACAAGGTAGCTGAAATACTCGGATACACCAGGCATTCCTCTGGTGATATGGTGCGTAAAATTCTCGCTACCAAAGAAATGACCTTGGAGGAGTACAATACTCGTGCCGAGACCAATCACAATCTCGACGCCGAAGTCGATGAAAAACTCCGCGACCTTAGAAGCAAAAGTGATATTGTTGTTGACTCAAGACTAGGTTTCTACTGGATACCTGAATCCTTCAAGGTCTACTTAGATTTAGATATCGACATTGCAACAGTACGCATTTTTAAAGATACCGTAAGCAACAGTATGCGTAGTTCAGTTAAAGATGGTGCCTCTTCTCTTGATGCCGTCTCGCGGCAAGTCCGCGCCCGCATGCTCAACGAACAATCAAGATTCAGAAGGCTGTACGGAGTTGACCCTTACGAAAAAACACACTTTGATTTTGTTATCGATACGTCCCGACAAAATCCTCAATCAGTGGCTATCGCTATTTTCGATGCCTACAAAAAATGGCTCGACACCGAAATCTGGTCACCGAAACACAATCAGGTACCGCTTGGATATTCACTAAAGAATAAGTACTAGCTACAAAAAAAACGGCGCTTACCAGCGCCGGTTTTTATATGCGCTATTGCGTCTCTTCTCTCTTTGGACCTCTAGCCACTAAGATAAATAGTGTCAGAATAACTGCAATTGCCGTTCCGATACCCACCCAAGGAATCCACGGATTACTTTCAGTAAATCTACTTTCCTGAGCATCACATACATCGCCAATGCCGTCTCGGTCTGCATCGGCTTGAGATCTATTCGGCTGGTTGACGCAGTTGTCTATACTATTAATAACGCCATCACCATCAAAGTCGTCACAAGCATCACCACGTCCATTGTTATTGATGTCTGTCTGGTCTGGGTTGTCAATCCGCACACAATTATCTAACACGTCTCTGACTCCGTCTTTGTCGATATCTGCCGGAACATACAAACCATTCACCACAGAACTATACGCTGGTAAACCAAACACATCATTGTCTCGCTGCAGGTTACCTGATTCAGGCAGACTAATCAGTACCGGTCTATCAGCTCCGTAATATACTTGGTACGCATTTCCTGGCTGAGCCAAAAATCGTAAAGACTGTTGCACTTGGTCTGTTGTGCCGTCATCAAAAATATACAATTCATTGATCCGTAAGGGCTGTGAATATTGCAAGGTGATTTCAAAATAATCTGCGGTAATTTTGGGGAACGTTACCGTGCTGCTGTCGAGCTGCTTTTGGGCGACAACTACAAATCGCTCAGCCCGTGCTTGCAGGCCGGCTTGCACCTTAATTGTTCCTGGTAGCGCAACATATTGCGCAAGCTGCAGGCGCAGGCTTGAGGTATCGATTGGTCGACTAGTTTGAATGATGATAGTCGCTTCATTTTGACCATTCTCCAAGAAGGCAAACTCAGCAGAAGAGTCGGGATTGTTATCAATTAGACTAAATGCGTTAGATACCACTGGCAACGTGACGACACTTTTAGTGTATGGCCGGGTTACCGTGTTGTTGTCCAAATACGAGGCAATGAAGGAACCGTTGTTCCTTTCGTATACTAAAAACTGTTCCTGGCGTATGACTTGTTCGGTTAACGGTAAGGCTACGACGGTAGGGACCAACACATCCACTGCTGGCACGTCTATAACTTTTTCAAACGCAGACAGCGTATCTATCGCATTACTACTTTGCGGCTCAAACGAAGTTGGTGCGACCGGTACTAGGGATTGTGCAAACACTGCTGTTGCTCCGGCACTAAATACACAGACGATGCTACACAGAACGATGGTGGAAATTATTTTTTTCATATTTATTGAACGTCGTTATTAGCTTCCCCATTTTTCACCTGGATCTTGCTGATGAAGGCGGTAGAAATGAGCATGATACCGACCACCAAGAACGTGATGATTCGTCCTACCAAATCCATATCCCAAACTTCTATCAAAAGTAATCGAGCCACTACTCCACTAACGAATACGATTCCAATGATTCTGACAAACTTCTGACTATTGATGGTACCGATAACAAACATCGTAATGCCAAACAGCGTGTAAATAAATAACGCTATCATCGTGGCGATGTCTGAAGTGAACAGAGCTTGTGCGGTCAGCCACACTAGAGCGGTCGCATACCCAATCGCTCCTACAAACAGTAGTCCAGACACTGCCGAGACGTATGATTGGTGCTCTGCGGTGTTCTTTCTATGTAAGTACAGCCCGACAAGGAATGACACTAGCATGGCCAAACTTAAAATAGCGAACTCTTCGGTAGGCACTCCTTTTCTCCAGGACGACGAATTGAGACTTTCTAGCGATAGTAAAACCGGTACAGACAACAAGAGACTCAGGCTTGCCAGCGTCTTTGATTGTACACCTAGCTTTCCTGCTGCAAAAATAAGCAGACAAACCTGTAAGAAGTAAGCCAAAACCAGTTCTGGACCGTTGAGCTCGGCGGCGGTCGCTATTCCAATCAGTGCCACACTCACCGCTCCATAGAGATAAAATGCTACGGTATTGGCGGTGTATGAATACACAAAGTAGGTACCCAGTGCAAAGATAATTGCCCAGGATACGTACATGAAACTTTTCCATTCTGGAGTCATGGCGAATTCAATCCACGTAAATAAGAAGACAGCCGTAAATAACGCAGTGGTTATATGTACTGGCAAATGCTTCTTGATATCAACCCTGCGACGCATCAAACTAACTAGGTTGGCGACAAAGTAAATACTGACAAACACGAATGAGAACATAAGAACGGTATCTTTGGATACGGCCCTAAAGTCCATGATAAATAAGATACTGTAGAGATACGTAACTACTAAAGATATCAGGATGATTTTGGTCCACCCAGTCACAAACACCACCCAAAGTGAACCGAGAGTAATCACCAAGAGATAGATAAACAAATCCACTGGAGATGTTGAGGACAAGACGCCTGCAAACAATGGTGCAATACTAGCTAGAATCAAACCAGCGTAAGCCAGTTTTGCTCGACTGTGCTTCACACTTACAAATGCTACAAACGCCACCGAAAGGAACATCACAAACAGGGCAGACAATGAGTCAAAGAGTCCATAAACCTCTCTAGCCGCAAACGTCACCAATAGTACAATAGTAGAGCCTAAGACCGTAAAGATACCTCCTTGATGCGGATGCGTGTTGATGCGCCAAGTACCAAGTCCAAGGAAAAAGACCCCAGCCAACAAACCAATGACTATCTGTCCTACTGGTCCAATCCATTGCTCTGCTACTGCATAACTCACAAACCAACCAAACGCCAATATAAGTAGCAGCGCACCAATCTTGACCATCAGGTCTTCTTTGCACCAATCAAATAATTTTTCTAGCGAAGAAGGTTCTGTTGTATCAGGCACCGGAGAATAATCGGCAGCAGTGTGCATCACTTCAGGTCTACGCATCACATCGTTCATCGGAATCGGAGGCAATGCTCGGTCTGCAGCTGGCTTAGTGACGCGCGTAGCAGTCTTCTCTAGTAAGAGAATCTTTTCTTCTAGCTTGGTGACTCGATTAGAAAAATAAAAGTAAACGGCGATGACTGCGACTAATGCTATAAACTCCATAAAAAATGATTACTAAATAAACTGCTGATTATTGTACCCAAATTTTATCACACTAGTCATCCGCAAATGTATGTGGTGCAACAAAAAGCCGGTCCTTTCGGACCGGCTTTTATATCACTAGTGAGAAATTAGTACTCTCTCATTGAGACCTGAGCATCGAGTCTTCGAATCAAATCCAGAACCACTGACACTACAATGAGTACCGCTGTACCTCCAATAGCTAGCGCCGCTACTCCAGTCACGATCTGCATACCAACCGGCAAGACAGCAACGAGACCAAGGAATAACGCACCGACGAGTGTTAATCGAGTAACTAAGTTACCGAGATATTCTGAAGTGTTCGCCCCCGGTCGAATACCAGGAATGAATCCACCGCTTCGCTGCAAGTTCTTTGATACCGCTTCTGGATCAAACGTTACTGCAGTGTAGAAGAAGGTGAAGAGGAATACCAGTGTAAAGTACACTGCTCCATACGCCCATTGGTTGGCAAGGAATCCAGTCACTACATCATTTGCTCCGGCTACCCATGGCATATCAAACGCCGAAAGGATGTTAAGGAGCATCTGTGGAAAGAGAATAATCGATAGCGCGAAGATGATGGGAATCACTCCAGCTTGGTTTAGCCGCATTGGTAAGTATGATTGGCTTGAACCATACGTAGAACCACCACGACTTTGCTTAGCATAGGTAATCGGCACTGGCCGTTCCGCTTCGGTCATTACAACCACTGCATAGATGATTCCGATCGCAATGACGAAGAATCCAATGTAGAGCGGCAATTGTGAAGGATCGTATGAGAAGAAGAGCTGACTTGCTGTCGATGGAAGTGTAGCTACGATACCTGCAAAGATAAGGATAGACACACCGTTTCCAATACCATACTCAGTCACCAGCTCTCCAATCCACATCAATAGCATAGAACCTGCTACCACAAGGATGACGTTTACCACGAATTCAAAAGTAGAAAGCCCACTGATAACTCCTTGGTTTTGCAATAGTGTAAGGAATCCAAACCCTTGCAAGATAGCCAACGGCAGCGTAATCATACGACTATACTGCGTAAACTTCGCTCGTCCTGCCTCCCCTTCTTCAGTGTATAGGCTTTTTAGCTTGGATGACATCACTGTCATAAGCTGCATGATGATTGATGCCGTAATAAACGGTCCAACCCCAAGCATTACAATAGACAGGTTAGCCAAACCTCCTCCAGAGAAGATGTTGAGCAAACCAAGAAATTGGTTGTTTGAGAAAAACTGTTCTAAAACAATTGCGTCCACTCCAGGAATTGGAATAGAAGCAAGGGCACGAAAGACCACCAGAGCCGCGAGCACGAAGAACACGCGATTTCTAATTGTCGATTCGGTAAAGATTACTTTTAGTTTGTGAAGAAATGTTTGCATATGTATATGCTAACCCTTATTTCACACTTCCGCCAGCTGCTTCGATCTTTTCTTTCGCTGACTGCGAGACCTGACAACCTTCGATTATTAATTTCTTCGTGAGACTACCGTTACCTAGAATCTTCACCTGTGGTGCTCGTCGCTTTACTGTTTCAGTTACGCCAGCTGCTACGAGTGAACGTACATTCACTATTGCTCCTACTTCAAACGCAGTTTCCAACGCAGAAACGTTGATCACTACTGGTCGCACTCGATCAGGGTTAACTGTTCGGGCTCGGTTGATACCGTGACCTCGAAGCTTTGGAATCTTTTTGATGATGTCTCGCATTTCAGGACGGGTGCTGTTACCAGCTCGCGCCTTCTGACCTTTGTGACCCTTTCCAGATGTTTTACCACGCTTTCCTCCGCGACCAATTCGCTTGGCTGTCTTACGAGGAGCGGTTGGCTTTAATTCATGAAGTTGCATAGACTAGCCCTTCTTAAGTGTCTTGAGCGCTTCGACTGCAGCGCGTGCGTTATTAAGTTTGTTCTTACTTCGGGAAAAGATTTTTGCAGTAACGTTCTTTACTCCAGCCAGTTCGAGTACGGTTCGTACTGAAGACCCAGCGACAAGTCCACGCCCGGGGGCTGGCATCATCATTACCTCACTTGATGCATACTTGATGTGTGCGTCGTGTGGAATCATTCCTTCTTTGTCCATTGGTACCACGATCATATTTTTCTTGGCATCACGGACAGCTTTTTCAATAGCAAGTTGTGTGTCACCGGCCTTTCCGATTCCTACTCCAACCTTACCTTTCTTATCACCAATCACCATAGAGACTGAGAATGAGAATCGTCGTCCACCAGCCATCACTCGAGTTACTCGACGGATACTAACGATTTTCTGATCGAATTCAGGACGAACTCGTTCTTGTCGGCCACCTCGTCGTGGTCGACGTCCTCCTGCAGCACCTGCGCCTCCTCGTCGATCACTACTTCCGCCTCGTCGTCCTCGTGGACTTCGTGTCGGTCGATCTCCTGGTGTCGCAGCGGGTGCATCGGTTGCTGCGCCTGTAGTAGGCGCTGCAGCTGCTGGTGCTTGCACCGCAGCATCTGGCTTTAAGCCAGTTGTAGCTTCCTGCTGTTTAGTTTCACTCATTTTGAATGTTTAGTTAAATAATTTTCAGGTCTAGAACTTTAGTCCTCCTGCTCGAGCTGCGTCTGCTAGAGCCGCAACGATTCCTTGGTATCGGAATCCTCCTCGGTCGAATACTACCTCAGTGATCTTAAGTGCTGTTGCCTTCTTTGCGATTTCCGCTCCGACTGCTTGAGACTTTTCAACTGAATTTCCTTTTGTTTCTTTTCGTGAATCTACCGCAGCTAGCGTCTTTTGTGTTTCGTCATCAATAAGCTGTGCGTACACAAACTTATTACTTCGAAAGACAGCCAAACGTGGTCGAGCAGCCGTACCAGAAATTTTGTGACGCAGACGATTGTGTCGCTTGGCCCGCATTTCTGTTTTGTATTGTGATTTTTCCATATTGAATTATGACAAGCCTATACAGCCTTCTTACCTTGCTTACGAATAATGTATTCACCTTGGTATCGAATACCCTTTCCTTTGTATGGCTCAGGCTTCTTCACCTTTCGTACGTTGGCAGCGAACTGTCCAAGCACATCGACATCTGCTCCCGTAAGAGTAATAACACTCTTAACGATTTCTGCAGTAATACCTTCTGGAATCTCAAGCATCACCTGGTGAGAGAATCCGACATTGAGTACGATTTCTTTCCCCTTTACTTCTGCTCGATATCCTACTCCTTCGATTTCAAGAATCTTAGTGAACCCTTCGGTTACACCAGTGATCATGTTTCGTAGGTGCGCAGCATAGGTTCCCCATAATGCTTTTGCAGCTGGAGTGTCTCCTGGGCTTAGGGTGATGGTGTCGCCTTCGATGACAACAGTGACATCACTTTTAAACACACGAGTGAGTGTCGCTTTTGGTCCTTTTACCGTCAGTAGACCATTCTCAAGAGTAACTGTTACTCCTGCAGGGATTACTACTGGAATTTTTCCTAATCGACTCATACTTACCAAATAATGAAAAGTTGTTCACCACCTACTTTCTTCTCTCGCGCTTCCTCACCGGTGATGATTCCTGCTGGAGTAGAAAGGATGATGTGTCCCCTTCCAAACTTAATCGGATGAATATCCGCCACCTTCGTGTAGAGACGTCGACCTGGCTTTGAAACACGCTTCACACCGTTGATACGATGTGCTCCGTCTTCATAGCGAAGTGTCACTTCGAGGGTTTTTTCTTGTACTAATTTTCCTTTTGTTGTGGTACCAGCTACGTAGCCAGCATCAACGAGCTTTGTGAGAACTGCTTGTCGCAATTTTGAATATGGCATTGATACCGTATTCTTTTTTACTGCTCCAGCGTTCTTCAGGCGAATTATTAGGTCGCCAATTGTATCGCCTACCATGATGATTTTCTTACGCCTGGTATATATCCTTCGTGTGCGTGTTCGCGGAAGCAAATTCGACACATATCGAAGTCACGCATGTATCCTTTTCCTCGAGCGCAAACTTTGCACCGTCGGACTACACGCGATTTGAACTTTGGTGTCCGCGAAGCGCGGATGATTAAAGCTTTTCGTGCCATTTTAATTAACTGAAGCAATGCATGAAAGCGATTATTCTAAACTAGGTTCAGAAAAAGCACTTTCAGCCATTGTCCTCTATATTATGTTGTTTGGAGCCGTATCACCAAGATGTGGTGACGTACTCCCGAATAAATCCGGCGTGTTGGGCCTAAGCCCAGCTCGCCTTCAACGTCTAGTGTTATCAACAGAAAACCACTACTCGTCTTACCCGCCACAATACCAGAATACCCCCAAAAAGCAATAGAAAATAAGCTAAAATATGTCCCGTGTATATACATCTCATTACCCATATGCTTTAGTATCAACAGTTACGTTCTATCATCGAGGTATACATATGAAAAGTAAAGGCTTTACCCTTACCGGATTAATGATTGTCGCTGCAATACTAGTAATCTTAGTCGCGACTATAGTGCCGGCGTTACTTGCAAAGACACCGGAAGAAAAAATGCGACTATTTGTCATCCAACAATACAAACCTGTCGAATCTATCGATGAGATTGACCCAATATGTGACGGCGATGGCGTTTGTACTGCAGTGTTCACTAGCGAGCACGACAATAAACCAAAGATGGTGATTGCGTCATGCGTCAAGGTAAGCCCAACCTGCAGGCCAGTCTAAGTTTTATGCCCTAAAAGCCCATCTCACGATGGGTTTTTCTTATGCACACACGCAAAAGAAAACGCCGAGCAGATGCTCAGCGGTTTGGCTTTTTTTAAAAATTTGCGGCACTTTTTTCACGACTCTTTTTTAGGCATGACGTTACTCTGGTTTTCTGCTCTTATTGTATCCAAATTCTCAGAAGATCGACACCAGTTATCTGTTTTTTTTGCTACTTCTTCCAATGAAACAAAATATGCAGTGTTTTCGAGACTGACTTTTTGAGATTCAAAACCCCTTAAGCCCATAGCACTACATCCATGCCATGTGCCAGAAAGCTCCACACTTCCACAAAACCTGCAGACGACTATCTCAGGGTCTTTGGTAGGAAACTTAAACAGCCTATAAACAACCAGTATCGCCAAAACTACGGTGATTACGATGATTACTATTTCTAAATCCATACATGTCCCCTCTTTATATGTATTTTATGACAGCTCCTTATCTCTTATACCAAACCATGAACGTTTGTCAAAGACTTCTTATTAAAAAAACACCATGCGCAAGCGCACGATGTTTTTTCTATACTAAATAAAAGTTATTCAGCAACTTCTGGCTTCTTCAGTGGGAATCCGATGTGTCGGAGTAGTGCCTCTGATTCTGCTTTGTCATTGGTAGTCGTCACGATAGTGATAGACATACCAAATATATCCTTGATGTCTTCGTCTGCATTTTCAGGGAAAATGGTATTGTCCTTGATACCCAGCGTGTAGTTACCCATTTCGTCGATAGACGAAACTTTAAGACCACGAAAGTCTCGCGTCTGTGGCAGTGCAATATGGATGAGCTTGTTCAAAAATTCCATCTTCCGTTGTCCGCGTAGGGTTACTTGGTAACCAACAATATCACCTTCTCGCAATTTGAATGATGCGATTGACATACGTGCAGCTCGAGGAGCCGCTTTTTGTCCAGTAATCATTGCCAGTCGATCTTGAATCAAAGCAATCTTACCTTTGTCTTCAATGCGTCCAGTCCCTACCGATACCACTACCTTTTCGATAGTTGGTGCTTCATTTACATTCTTATATCCAAAATCACCCTTGAGTGTTTCAAATACCGATGCGATGCGAGTCTGTACAGTTTCCATACTCTAATGAATTAAATAGTTTTACCAGTAGCCTTTGATACCCGAACTTTCTTTCGTTTATCTCCCTCACCTTCAAAAGCAAACCCAGCTCGAACAGCTTTGTCTCCTTCCATTAGTGACACGTTAGACACGTGAATCGGCATACTTTTTTCAATAATTTGTCCTTGTGAGCGACTTCGTTTGTTCTTTTGGTGTCGCTTCACTACGTTTACTTCTTCTACTACTACTTGGTGCGTTTCGCTGAGGGTAGCAATGACTGAACCAGTCTTTCCTTTGTCCTTACCAGCGATAATTTTTACCGTGTCTCCTTTTTTGATTTTCATATAATTGAATAGTTACACGTTAGACGACTTCTGGTGCCAACGACACAATTTTCTGATAACCAGCTTCTGAAAGCTCACGGGGAATTGGACCAAATACACGGTTAGCTCGCGGCTCTTTCTTTTCTTTGTCGATAAGCACCACTGCGTTATCATCAAAGCTTACGTAAGAACCGTCCTTTCGACGAAACGCTTTTCGTTGTCGTACTACTACTCCGTATACAATGTCTTTTTTCTTTACTTGCTTTCGCGGTTCAGCTGTTTGTACGGCTAGTACCACTGTCTCTCCAATTTCGGCATATCGCTTCTTAGAACCACCAAGTACTTTGAAGACTCGGCCTGTTTTACCGCCAGAGTTGTCGGTAATTTTAACCATTGTTTGTGTCTGAATCATACTACTTTGTAGTTACCAAAGCGAAAGATTTTCGCTTTGAAATTGGATTAACTTCTTTAATGTCGACCGTTGACCCTACCTTGGCAGTATTTCCTGCGTCATGCACAAGAAACTTCTTTGTCCGTCGAAGGAACTTTTTGTACTTTGGGTGCTTCACATATCGCTCTACCGCTACGGTGATAGTGTCAGTCATCTTTGATGACACAACTTTCCCGCGGAGCACACGCCCGTTGCTTGTTGTTTTTTCGGTACTCATACGCTATTTAGTTTCTGGGTTACGTCGGCGATCTGTGAGCTCAGTCAATACGCGGGCAATCTCTGTTTTGGCGTTTTGGATCACGTTTGCCTTTCGACTAAACTTGTCTTTAAATCGCTCTGTCCGAAGAGTTTCTCGAGCAGCCTCCACCACTTCGGTGAGTTCTGTCTCAGATTTTTTTCGGATATCTGTCATGTTTATCATAGATATAGATATTTAGAGATTACACGCTTGTGTCGTCACGACGCACAAGTTTGCCTTGGACTGGTAATTTTGCGCACGCCTTTCGGAATGCTTCCTTTGCTACTTCTTCGGTTACACCGTCGATTTCAAATAGAATTCGTCCGGGTTGTACCTGGAAAACGAAGTGATCGGGATCACCCTTTCCCTTACCCATGGGTACTTCTGCGGCTTTTTTGGTAATCGGTCGGTCAGGAAAGATTCGAATCCAAGACTTACCTTGCTTACCCATTGTTCGTGAGATAACTCGACGAGCAGCTTCGATTTGGTTTGATCGCACTCGAGAAGCAGTCAATGCTTTGAGTCCAAACTCACCATAGGCAACCGTGATACCTCGTGTATCTGGGCGATTTCGCCTAGCGACACTAATACGATTAGTTTGCCACTTTCGGTGTTTTACTTTTTTTGGGAATAACATACGGAATTATTATCGGTTACGTGTTGGACGCGCCTCTGATTCTTTTTGGCCTGCCTTACGATCTTCGAATACTTCTCCTCGGTATATCCACACCTTGATACCAATCACTCCGTACGGAAGATTAGCTTCAACCCGAGCGAAGTCGATGTCTGCTCGAAGTGTTTGTAGTGGTACTCGACCTTTCTTCAAGTCTTCCTTTCGGGCCATATCTGTCGCACCAAGACGACCAGCGAGTGAGATACGAACTCCTTGAACATCTCGGTTTGCCATCACCTTTTCGGCTGTTTGCTTCATAACGCGACGGAATGTCATTCGTTTTTCTAGTCCTTCAGCAATCATTTGTCCGACGATGCGGGCGCTTGATTCTGGTGAACGGATTTCTTCGATATCAATCTTAAGCTCTTGATTCTCTGAAGTCTTTTGCTTTCGCAAGAAGAGATCAATATCCTTCTTTAGCTTGTTGATACCTTCTCCGCTACGACCAATAACCAATCCTGGTCGAGCAGTTTTAATGATGATTCGGATATCCTTTTGGCTTCGTTCGATTTCGATTGCGTCAACTGACATACCTTTCAAACGCTTATCAAGCATTTTTCGTAGGGCTGCATCAACACGAACGTACTCTCGGAACTTTGCAGGACTAGTAGTGAACCATCGGCTCTTCCAGCCTCGGTTGACTCCAATCCGTTGGATATATGGATGTGCTACGTGTGTCATATCTATTTTTTCCTCTCGCCGAGCTCAACTGAGATATGGCTGTTACGTTTGTTAATTTTTGAAGCTGAACCACGGGCTCGTGGCATAGAACGCTTGAGGGTCGCTGCTTTGTTGACCTGCACTTCCTTGATGAAGAGTAGTTCGGTGCTCTTTCCTAGGTCTACAGCATTTGCTACTGCTGACTTAATCACTTTCGCAAACGGCTCTGAAGCTCGCTTGTCTACGAATTGTAGGTGCGTTAGCGCGTCCTTGACTCGTTTTCCTCGTACTAAGTCGGCGATAAGGCGAACCTTTCGCGGTGACTGACGGTAATTTTTAAGAATTGCTTTCATACGAATTATGAGGATTTAGAGGCCTTAGCTGCTGCGATTTCGGCTTCCTTCTTCTTTTGTTCTAGTTCTTTCTGCATCTTACCTCCGTGACGATGGAACTTCTTGGTTGGAGAAAATTCTCCAAGCTTGTGTCCTACCATTTCTTCAGCAACTAAAACTTCGATGTGGTCGCGACCGTTGTGCACACCAAACTTGTGACCTACCATTTCTGGTGAGATAACTGAGTTTCGGGCCCAGGTCTTGACTACACTCTCTCCGGGCTTCTTTCCGGCGATCTTTTTTAGGAGCTTTTCGTCTACGTATGGTCCTTTATAGAGTGATCGTGACATTAAGTGAAATAAGGAACGTAGTGACTATATTGAACTTAGTTCCGAATTTGACCCTCCCCTAGGGCAAATTCCTGGAAAACCAGCTCTACACAACCACGACGCTTCCAGTTAGTTAATAATTCTTCATACGTAACCCAGAATGAATTACGTATAAATCCGCACGTAACAGGTGCGGTAGTGGGAAACCCCCCAAAAAACAGGTAACGGCCGGTCTTAAGGGGAATTCCCAATTAGGTTACTACAATTTAACTTCGTAGTGTGCTGTTAGATGGACAACACACAGGAGGTTGGAACCCGATGAGAATACTGGAAATGGTAAGAAAAGTCAACATAATATTGACTTTGTATGACTATACAATAATTGACATGTTCTATATTTATACTGTTATGTGTAGGGTCACACGCCAGAGATTGTATGGTTTAGCCATACAATCTATTGCTTCTTAAGGAAGTACGGGATACAAGCCGAAAGCACGCGCAACTTCTAGTTTTTTTATATTCCGTGCTACCCTACCTCTATGCCAAAGCCTCGAGGTAAAGAACACACTACACTGACTGAGACTGCTCAGGTAGTG
>Ga0306898_1000420_pt1 | contig 16804 bp, 14 predicted proteins | sample AntRauMFilla1564_FD_190424 | JGI IMG/M metagenome (GOLD analysis project Ga0306898, IMG submission 190424) | Saline lake microbial communities from Rauer Islands, Antarctica - Metagenome Filla 1 #564 (v2) (version 2) | ecosystem: Environmental > Aquatic > Non-marine Saline and Alkaline > Saline ...
GAAGGTGTAAATGGCATCATAAAATACAATAACCCGAATGCATTAAACGAATGCGGCTGCGGCGAAAGTTTTAACGTGGAGTAGCAAAGCATGTTTGGGAACAAAAAATAATGACCCAGAAAATGGTTGTCACTGAAAGTGACTGCAAAGCGCGCCTAGTGCCGGTAGGTACACCGGCGATTATTCCTGAGGGCGAGTTTGTGACTATTACGCAAGACCTCGGGGGTAACTATACGATTACATGGCGCGGTAATATGTATCGAATAGATGGTACCGACGCACATGCGATAGGCCGAAAGACTTTGGTACTATCTTTTGACCCCCGAAGTGATGGCAATATAGATAAAGCCCAAGTTTGGGAGGCTCTTCAATCAGTATATGATCCAGAAATCCCTATTGATTTAGTGTCTCTGGGCCTTATTTATGATGTGAATATTGATAACGAAAACAGTTGCGTTAATATCGATATGACATTAACAGCGCCTGCTTGTGGCATGGGCCCTGTGCTAGTGGGTGATGTTGAGTATCGTGTGGCAATGGTACCAAATGTGGATAGCGTAGCCGTTAATTTAGTGTTTGATCCGCCGTGGTCTCGAGAAATGATGAGTGAAGAAGCGCAATTAGAAGCTGGCGTATTTTTTTAAAACGATTTCAAAGATTTTGTATAGACCCAAGGAATATAAATGCAGTTACCAACTAGCACCGAAATCGTCGAAGACTTAGCGTTTTTTGATGATTGGGAGCAGCGCTATCAATACATTATCGATTTAGGTAAGCAAATTCCTGGCTTGAGCGAAGAGGCAAAAACATCTGAAAAGCTCGTTAAAGGCTGCCAAAGCAACGTATGGTTAGATTATCATCTGCAAGATGCTAAGTTCCAGTTTGACGTTGATAGCGATGCAGTGATTGTACAAGGCTTACTAGTGCTAGTACTTAGTGCATACCATGATAAATCGGCGCAGGCTATATTAGATTTTGATATGGATGCATATTTTAAAGCCTTAGACTTAGAGCGTCATATTACGCCAACCCGAGGCAACGGCCTGCGCGCTATCGTGGGTAAAATTAGACAAATCGCAAGTATGGCTTAAATCAGACAACTACATGCTTATTGTGTGCTGGTATTGTGTGAATTGATATTAATATACCGGAATTGAGCGGGAATCCCCGCCCTTTAGGGCGGGTATAATGTTAATCTCAGCTTGATGAGCAAGCGTCTTGACTTTTGCGTCCGGCTGTCGAGTGATACACCTCCTATTATTGTTAGAAACGACGGCACACTTGCGCTTGTGCAAAATGTAAAAAAGTCGACAACTTAGTAGCCAAGGCGTCTGTTTAATTAGTAATTACTTAATGTGCCCCTTGATGAAGTAGCCCTATGCGAGCTTTGTCAGCAGCGCCGGATCGTTACTAAAGACTGCATCTACCCCCATTTCCTTAAGTTTGATGAAAGCTGTCTCAACATTAACCGTGTAACTCCACACTTTAATATTGTGTAAGTGCGCATGCTCTACAAACTCAAGGTTAGCCAAGTTAGCATCTATTGCTGCTATATCTACTTGCATATCAACCGCATACTGAGCCATTGTCGCCGGTAAATGCCCGATTAAAGCACCAAACTTTATATGCTGGCTAAGTTCTGTCCCTTTAATTAATGCCTGTAGTTGCGCTAGCAGTGGGTGATTAAAAGAGGATAAAACAACATCACCCTCATACTGTGTAACATAATGCACTATTTGTTTGAGCAAGATATTTGGATCGCATATGTGCTTAAGCTCTAGGTTTAGCATGCATGTGCCTTTTACTAATTCGAAAAGCTCGGTAAGGATGGGTATTTTATGTTTGTTCTCTAGGCGTATCTGTGAAATGTCTTGAAGTGATAAGTCGGCAATATCTGCAGGTGTTTGCGCGAGTCTATCTAGCTGAAAATCGTGGAAAATAACAAATTGATCTTCTATTTGATGCAAATCCACTTCTATACCATACACCTCTATTTCTAAGGCTTTCTCAAATGCTAACATGGTATTTTCATGGTAGTGAGCACTGATACCTCTATGAGCGATGATGTCCATGTTTTCTCCAGTAGTCTATGTCTAAAATATTGATTTGATATTTTGGATGATAATGGCCTTAAGGCGCAATGAACTTGACGCTAAGACCTGTAATTAAATTAAAAGCAAGCTGGCACGAAAGCTGCAAAAATCATTTTATAGCGATAACCATGAATAGACAAAAACTATCTGCTAGTAGTCATGCTAGACATTAATCTTGCGTTTACACAACAGGTAAATTCTAGCACTAAAACATGGTTGGGTTTGTGAGGCTAATTCATGCATAATACCCACCTTTATTCTTTGCCGAAGCTCAATGAAGACTGTCTTTTAATTGCTTTAAACAATTGTTAGATGGGGAACCCAACTATGCAAATTATCATAGCAATTGCGGCTATAATTGTAAGCTTTTGCTTGTATTTTGCAAAAATTTTCTCAAATCAATAAAAGCTCAGCCCAACGAAAGCATTGTATAAAAAACACATAAATCATTTCATAAAACAGCTATAGTACTGCGTAAGTGCTGTGTAATTGCTGCGTAAATAAGGACTCACATAAATTGGCGATATCATTGTCTTCTACATTACTAAAAAACTTTATTCATGGCCGCTATGTCGACAACAGCGATAATGCTTGTTTTGATATTATTAATCCGGCCACCGGAAACGTAATCTACGCCGCACAAACGGCCTGTGAAGCACTCCTAGAAGAGGCGCTTAAAAGTGCGCAGGTAGGCTTTAATACGTGGTCTAAAACCCCGCCTATTGAGCGCGCTCGAATTTTGCAACGCGCTAGCGTCATGCTCAGAGAGCGCAACGACGAACTCGCCAAAATTGAAGTGCTAGATACAGGAAAGCCTTGGCAAGAAGCAGTAGAGGTTGACGTTCAAACCGGTGCAGACGCCATTGAATATTTTGCTAATTTATGTCCCTCGATGATGGGTGAACAACAAAGCGTCGGCAATGACTTTTTTTATACCCGACACGAGCCATTAGGCGTGTGCTTGGGCATAGGTGCTTGGAATTATCCTTTGCAAATCGCTTGCTGGAAAGCGGCTGCAGCTTTGGCCGCTGGTAACAGCATGATATTTAAACCGTCTGAAGAAACCCCACGTACTGCCAGCCTATTGGCCGAAATATTTATAAAAGCCGGCGTACCTCCAGGTGTGTTTAATGTGGTCCACGGAGACGGCGCAGTTGGCAGTTATTTGGTTAAGCATTCAAAAATTGCCAAAGTATCCTTAACTGGCGAAGTCAGCACCGGTAAAAAAGTGATGGCCGCTGCGGCAGGCACGCTGAAAAATGTGACGATGGAGCTGGGTGGTAAATCGCCGTTAATTGTGTTTGAAGATGCCAATATTGACGAGGCTGTCACCGGCGCCATGCTGGCGAATTTTTATACCCAAGGTGAAGTATGCACTCATGGCACTCGTGTGTTTGTGCACAAAAACTGCTATGAAGCGTTTATGGCAAGTCTATTGGCGAGAACTCGCGACAATATTATTGTAGGCGACCCACTCAACCCAGCCACTAATATGGGCGCATTGATTAGTGAAAGTCACATGCAAAAAGTGCTGTCATATATTCAGTTAGGCAAAGATGAGGGCGCAACTCTCGCCTTTGGTGGTGAGCGTGTGAAACCAACGGGCTGTGAAAAGGGTTACTTTGTTGGACCCACCATTTTCACCGATTGCAGCGACGATATGAGCATTACCCGCGAAGAAATTTTTGGACCCGTCATGGCGGTACTAAGCTTTGACTCTGAAGAAGACGTTATTCGACGTGCCAACGATACCATTTACGGTCTTGCCGCAGGTATTTTCTGCAATGATATACGCCGCGCCCACCGCGTAATTGCGCAACTGCAAGCGGGTATTTGTTGGATCAATGCCTATGGCAACTCACCGGTGGAAATGCCGGTTGGGGGCTACAAACAGTCTGGCATTGGTCGAGAAAATGGGGTTGAAGCATTCAAATCATATACGCAGACCAAATCAGTTTATGTGGGTATGGAAAAGCTTGAGGGGCCATTTTAATGGCAACAACTGACACTTTTGACTATATCATTGTGGGTGCCGGGTCGGCTGGGTGTGTGCTGGCGAATCGCTTGACCGAAGACCCTAATACCACGGTGTTGTTATTGGAAACTGGCGGCTCAGACCGCAGTATATTTATTCAAATGCCAACCGCGCTGTCTATTCCTATGAACAGCAAAAAATATGCGTGGCAATTTCACAGTCAACCAGAGCCTTTTTTAAATAACCGGGAAATGCACTGCCCGCGGGGAAAAGTCTTAGGCGGTTCTTCATCTATTAACGGTATGGTGTACGTGCGCGGGCATGCTCGCGACTTTGACGAATGGCAGGCCCATGGCGCAGATAACTGGGATTATCAGCATTGTTTACCGTATTTTAAAAAAGCCGAGGACTGGGCTTTTGGTAGCGATGACTACCGTAGTAAAGGCGGATTGCTAGCCGTTAATAACGGTAACGACATGCAAAACCCCTTATATCAAGCTTTTGTTGATGCTGGAGTAGATGCTGGTTACCTTGCAACCGATGACTACAATGGTCATCAGCAAGAAGGCTTCGGCGCCATGCATATGACGGTGAAAAACGGGGTGCGCTGGTCAACAGCTAACGCCTATTTACGCCCGGCGATGCAGCGCGCTAATCTAACGGTTAGCACAGGGGTTCAAGTTAGTAAAGTCATGTTAAAAGACAAGCGAGCAGTAGGTGTTGAGTTGTTTAAAGGCAACAAAATAAGCCAAGCTTTAGCAAACAAAGAGGTTATATTGAGTGCGGGCCCAATTGGCTCTCCGCATATTTTACAATTATCGGGCATTGGTAATACTGATACACTTGTGGCTGCAGGCATTAGCCCGGAGCACGAACTGCCCGGCGTGGGAGAAAACCTTCAGGATCATCTAGAATTTTACTTCCAATATAAGTGCAAGCAGCCCATAACACTAAACGGTAAGTTAGGACCCTTCAGTAAACTCGCCATTGGGGTGCGCTGGATATTATTTAAAACGGGCTTAGGCGCCACTAATCACTTTGAATCTTGTGGTTTTATTCGTTCGAAAAAAGGGCTTGAATGGCCAGACTTGCAATATCATTTTTTGCCTGCCGCCATGCGTTACGATGGAAAATCAGCTTTTGAGGGGCATGGTTTCCAGCTTCATATTGGCCACAATAAGCCCAAAAGCAGAGGTTCGATAAAAGTCCAAAATGCAGATCCGCGTTGTCCTCCTCTCATTCAATTTAATTATTTGCAACACCCCGACGACGTCGAAGCATTTCGCGCTTGCGTAAAGTTGTCGCGCGAAATAATCGCGCAACCCAGCATGGATGAGTATCGCGGAGACGAAATTCAACCCGGCGATAAAGTAATAAGTGATGCACAAATAGATGCCTTTGTGCGTGCAACCGTAGAAAGTGCTTATCACCCTTGCGGCACCTGCCGCATGGGCGCGGCCAACGACAACTTAGCGGTAGTGGATCCGCAAATGCGTGTTAGGGGTTTACAAGGGCTTCGTGTTGTCGATTCGTCGGTATTTCCAACGGTACCTAACGGTAATCTCAACGCACCTACCATAATGGTTGCCGAACGTGCTGCTGATATTATTAAGCGACAAGTATTGCCTGCTAGTAATGCTACTGTTTATAGAGACCAGGAGTGGCAATCACGCCAGCGCAGCAATCAAATGAAGCGAGGCCCGTCATCATAACGGGCTTACTTATATGTGTTACCGATAAAGACTTTACAGAAACTGCTTACTTCGCCAAATTCACCAAGTAGCGCAATCGCCACGCGGCAAAAGCACCGATAAAGCCCATCACGGCGATGCTGCCAAAATAAATACTATAACCGGCTTTACCGGGGTAAGCCTCAAATAAGTAGCCGCTGGCTAATGGTAGGTAAATATCAGGCGAATATCCGACCAATGAAATAACGCCAATGGCCAAGCCTTTGATATTATTAGACACCTTACAACTTTCTAATGTTGACCAAAAGATCCCCCGAACCGCATATGTCAAAAAGCCGATAATTAATACCGTGCCTAATAACGCAACTGTGCCAACCCCAGCGGGCATAAACACTAAACCCCCAAGTGCTAATGAGGCTAAAATTAATAGTCCAGCTAACACGTGCTCGCGGTCAAAAAAATCACCAGCAAAGCCAGCAGCAGCAGCGCCGATAGGGCGCATCCAAAGTTTAGCGACGGTAATAGAAGCAACAGTAACGGCGGTTAAACCATAAAAATTCTGCATATAAGCAGAAAAAGAATAAGTAGCCCAAAACAATTGATAACCCGTTAAAATACACAGTCCGCACAACCAAATTTTTTCTTGTTTAGCGATACTTTTTAAGTCGCTAATCCAATTGCGAGGTGCCTCGTCATTACTGGCTTCGTTGTTGGGTTCATGGTCATCTAGCATAAAGTAGGAGATTGGCGCAAATAACAACATGGTTCCCACATACAACCAAATGACTTTGCGTAATGCTTCGGTGGTGTCTTGTCCTACATCGCTGGTATAATAAACAAAAATACCAACGGCAATTGAGGCTAAGGCAGCTTCAATTAAACCTCTGCCGCCATCCAAAATCCCAAAAAAACGCCCTTGCTCCTCTGGCTTAGCCAGTAAGGTGGTGGCTTTGATCAATGCCGACCAAAATGTTAAACCGGCGGCAATGCCCCAACCAGCAAAGATAACCATTAAGGCATTGGCGCTAGGCATAGAGGCAAACCAAACACCCAGACCTCCTGCCAAAAATAAAGAAAAAGACATCAAAATTCGAGGTGATACTCTATCTGCTAGCCAACCGCTGGGTATATAGCTAATCAGGTAGATAAACCCGAGCATTGCATAGTTTTGGCCAAGTTGTTTGGAGGTAATATCAAAAGCTTCTAAAATACTGACTTCAAAGTTTTGGCGTAAATAAATTAAAGGATAGATAATTCCTGCAACAATAACTAAAACAGCCAGTTTCAAATATCTTTTTTTGAGATCGTCTGATACGACTTTTGGCATTACATTTTCTGTTTGCGGCATATTTTTTTATAATTTTGATTTACTTGTTTGCGCTATATTCTAACAGAAATACGATTGCTACATAGCAAATACCTTTTGACTTTGATATTGGCGACCTCAAAGGGATAGCCGAACATTCCACACTATTAGGCTTTATATATTGTAGTGATACATAGCAAAGGCTGATCACCAACGTGTTGGTCCCAAATAGCGTGTCAAACTGCCGTTTTATCTATATATTCGGTAATGTTTCAAATACTGTAGTATCCTATGTACGCAAGATTTCCGTAAAATTAAAGAATGGACCTACACAAAAGGTAATTATAAGGCCACTGTTGTATCAGAATCATTCTTTTAACGATTTGTCGTTAAGGGGCTAGAGATATTGCTGTTGATAGACGCCTTTCACGGAAACTCGGAACATTTATATGCCTAGCATTAGTGTAAATTAATTAATTCGAAGAAAATAATAAACGAGGATACACATGTATCAAATAAACCGACCTGTTAAAACTGTATTAACCGTGGCAATCGCGCTTGCCTTAAGCAATGGCCTAGTACAAGCTCAGGAAACGAGCCAAAACGAAGAAAAAGCGGTTGAGAGCGAACGTCAAATAGAAACAATAATGGTAACATCAACTCGCCGTTCAGAAAGCCAACAATCTGTGCCGCTAGCTGTGCAAGCGATAAGTGGATCAAAACTTCAACAACTCGGCATTGACAGCTTTGAAGATTACGTAGCAATGCTACCGGGTGTTAGCTCTGAAGGACAAGGTCCGGGTAAACAGGAAACATATATCCGTGGAGTATCCGCAGGTCGCGCTGATGTAAGACTTGCCGGTATTGGAGGGGAGCCAAGTGTTGCCTTTTATCTTGACGAAACACCCATTACCACGCCTGGTCGTAATATTGATTTATATGCAGTTGACCTACAACGAATTGAAGTGTTGAAAGGCCCTCAAGGTACATTATTTGGGGCCAGTTCCCAAGCAGGTACCGTGCGTCTTATCACCAACAAACCAGATTTGAGCGACTTCAGAGCCGGTGGTGAAATAGGTATATCATCCACGAAGAGCGGTGGTATCAGCAATAAAACGGAAGGTTTTGTCAATATTCCCATTGTTGAAGATACATTTGCGGTACGTATTGCCGGTTATAATTCTACTGATGCAGGCTTTATTGATAATCCCCTTGCCACGACTACTTTACCGCTAACAAATCCAGGATTAGGTGGCGATGTTCCTTCATCTCGCCAAGTAGTCAGTAATTCCACGCTTGCAAAAGATGATTATAACGAAGCGACACATCGTGGAATGAGACTAAGCGCATTTTGGGAAATAAATGACGACTGGGATGTATTGGTTCAGCACACAAGTCAACAACTTGATATAGAAGGCTCGTTTGAATATGACCCGTCAATTAGTAGCGACGACGACTTGAACGACACGACCTTTTCGCCAAGTGTAGGTGATGATGAGGTAAACCTCACCCAGTGGACCGTCAATGGAATGCTTAGCGGGCTTGAAGTGATCTATAACGGCTCATTCACAGATCGCACGTTCCAGGGTCAGACCGACTACACCGCTTATATAGAAGTCGGCCCTTTCGTGCCTTACTACATATGCACGTACCCAGGCTATGATGAATGCTTTAGTCCGGTGATGACCACAACTGAAAAGTTTGAGACCCAACGTTCTGTTCACGAAATTCGCGTAGCAAGCAGTGCTGAAAATCGTTTTAGAGCGATTGGTGGTGTGTTCTTTGATGACCAGAAACTCAACACGTTAACTGACTTTACCTATGCCGGTTCTATTGCAGCGGGTTTTTCACCGAACTTTCCAATACCAGGCGTTTTTACTAATACAGATGGCAGCGCTCGCCCTGCAGGCGTGACCTTCTTCAATGACTTCCAAACAGATCGTGAAGAGTTATCGATATTTGGTGAGTTAGCTTACGATGTTATAGATGATGTTACCGTGACCGTTGGGGCGCGTCGCTACGAAATTGATATAGGCTTGATGGGACAGTCGTCTAACGGCCAAAGAGCGTCTGGACCCGAAGCAGCCAATGGCACAAATGTAGATGCAAGACTGGCGGGTTTGACTCCGGCAACCTTATCAGGCACCATTTTTAAAGGAAATGTACGTTGGCAAGTGAATGCTGATGCAATGTTTTATGGGACCTATTCTGAAGGCTTCAGAGGCGGCGGTTTCAACCGTGCAGCGGGCACTGGTGGTATTCCTGCTACCTTTGACACCGATGATGTTGTGAGTCTTGAATTTGGCTGGAAAACAAGTTGGTTAGATAATTCTTTGCGTTTCAACGGTGCTATATACAACGTTGACTTTAGTGATCTTCAGCAAGGCGTTCTCGATCTTTCTATCGCCAATACTTCATTCTTTGATAATGTTGGAACCGCCGAAATCAATGGTGCTGAATTTGAAATTGAGTGGGCCGCGAATGATTACCTAGATGTTTTTGGCTCATTTAGTTATATAGACTCTGAATTGACCGATATTCCCGATACGCTTGTGAATATTACACCTGTAGGGTCAAATTTGCCCTATGCACCCGAAAATGAAGGCGTTATTGGGGCACGTTTCTACCAAGAACTAGGCGATTTTTCGGTTGTCTACCAAGGTGTATTTAAGTGGACAGATTCACGCTTTAATAGCCTAGTGTCTGCTGATCGTGTCGAGTTGCCGTCTTATAATCAGCTTAACTTGTCGGCCACGTTTGGGAAAGAAGACTATAAAGCAACCTTCTTTATTGACAATGCCACCGATACCCTAGGGCAAGTTGCCGCGGGTTCGGCCGACAATGTGTTTAGGGTGTCGCCAACACGACCTCGCACTGTTGGTGTCAGATTGAGCTATGCTTATTAGTATTTTCAATGATTTTGAATCATTTTAAAGCATAAGCGGGTCGGCGATTAATAACGCCGACCCTTTTTATTTCTGGGCTTATCTATACAATAGTTACTGTATCCTGATATTTACCGAGACATTATTTTGCCAGATCAATTGAATAACGCCCTACCTGAACAGATTATTAAACAGTGTCAATTATTGATTAATAAAGGTCGCTTGAGTGAAGCGTCTAAAAACATTGATGATATGCTTACCAAAAACCCAGGTCATATTGAAGGTATTTATTGTCTTGCCGTTTGCCAGCGTAAACAAGGCAAATATGCCCAAGCCATGGATAATCTTGCGCATATACTGGCAAAGATGCCCGAGCATGCCAGGGCGCATCAAGAGCAAGGGTTTATTCACAAGGTCTTGGGGGAAACCACTAAAGCCATAGTGGCGTTCGAAAAAGCGCTTGTCTTAAACCCGACATTATTCGGAAGTTGGCGCGTACTGGCCGATGAACCAAATTATTCAAAGCGCCAAGAAGCTAAGCAACATGTTGATTGGCTTGCCAGTTTGCCCCCAGCATTAGTGTCCGTATCGAGCCTCATATATCAAAAAAAATTACATCGTGCAGAAAAGCTCTGTCGTCACTTTCTTAAAGACAATCCCCATCAACCAGAAGCGATGCGCCTGCTAGCTGAGTTAGCCTCTAAGTTTCAAATTCTTGACGATGCTGAATTCTTATTAGCAAGCTGTCTGCAATTTGAGCCGACCTATAAAAGAGCCCGTTTGGACTATGTCCATGTTTTGCAAAAGCGGCAAAAATTTCATAAAGCATTAGAGCAAGCAAAAATTCTGCTAGATTCTGACCCTAATAATGCTAACTTAAAAATTAGCCTTGGAAATGCCCAGCAGGCAACAGGAGATTTTGCAAGGGCTGTTGGCACCTTCGAAAGTGTATTGCATGACAATCAGGACAATTTTTCAGTACACCTGACGCTGGGCCATGCCTTAAAAACGATGGGACGTGTTGAAGACGCTATTAAAGCGTATCGCAAGAGCTATAGCATCAAACCCGATTTTGGAGATGCGTTTTGGAGTCTAGCAAATCTCAAAACGTATCGATTTTCTGCGGATGAACGCCTGCAAATGCGGGAGTATGAGGCAAGTTCAACAACCGCAATAAACGACAAAATCCACTTCTGCTTTGCCCTTGGCAAAGATCTCGAGGACAGCGAACACTTTGACGAAGCCTTCTCTTTTTACCATCGCGGCAACAAGCTGAAAAATGTGCAGGACCGATACGATAGTAAACCGATAGATATATCGCTTGAGACCCAGAAAAATGATTTTGATGCGGCGTTTTTTGAACGTCATAAACAATCGGGTTGCTCCGCTCCCGATCCTATATTTATTGTAGGACTACCCCGGGCGGGCTCTACACTTCTAGAGCAAATTTTGTCTTCACACTCACAGGTTGACGGAACCATGGAATTGGCCAATATCATAGGCTTGGCGCATCGATTAAATGGTCGACAAGTAGCCAAAGATACTCCTCGTTATCCTGGCATTTTAAATAATATATCGGCCGAAAATTTAACTAAAATGGGCGAGCTTTATATTGAAGAGACCCAGCATCATCGCCAAGGAGCCGTATTTTTCATCGACAAGATGCCTAATAATTTCCGACATATTGCTCTTATTCAGCTAATTCTGCCCAACGCCAAAATTATCGATGCAAGACGTAACGCTTTATCATGTTGTTTTAGCGGTTTTAAACAGCTATTCGGCGAGGGTCAGCAGTTCTCTTATGATCTTGGTGATATTGGACATTATTATCGCAAATATGTTGAGATCATGGATCATTGGGACAAGGCATTACCGGGCAAAATTTTACGCGTGCAGTATGAAGATGTAGTAGCTGACTTGGAGACTCAAGTTAGGCGTATATTGGACTACTGCGGCCTTCCTTTTGAGCAAGCTTGTATTGATTTTCACAGCAACAAACGCGCTGTTCGCACGCCAAGCTCAGAACAGGTCCGCCAACCTATTTATCAAAGTGGTCTTGAACAATGGCGCAATTATGAGTCACATCTAGAGCCGCTGAAAAAAGCACTGAGCAAGTCTGGGTAAGCCCGCTAGAACTCTATCATCAAGCATATCGACTAAGTTGGGGGGCAGCTTATAAGCCTTTGGCAAACTATGTCGCTGTGCTAGTGTTGTTAAAATTTCCGCGCATTTCCTCTTCCAAGCTCCAAAGCACTGTTAAGCAAATTTGTTCGGTTTAATATACATGTTGACGAAAATCATCAGGTTGACCTGAAAACAGTTCGATGCTTATTAAATCAAGCTGATAGGCTGATGTACCTACTATATCTTCGTACAAGCCCTGTTTTAGGACCCCCGTAATTGTATAAGCAATGTTAATATCGGGTATTTTCATGTGGCTGTCTACTCGCACGTAAATCAACTGATTAGGCGGCGGTGGCGGATAGTGAATGCATGCACCAAAATAAGGTACTAAAAAGAAACTCGTTAGCTGTTGTTCACTGCCAAGTTCAAGCGGCACGATAAAGCCTGATATGGCACTTGGCTGCCCTAGCAATTCTTCTACCACATTTGTTGAAAACATCGCGTCGCGATATGCCTCATCGGTGCTAGCACCTATTGATAGCAAAATCTGTTCGGCTATGTTCATTGCACTTCGTTGTTGGTATTTTCTTATGACTTCTCGTTCTGTCAGTGGCATTAGTTGCTCCCAAGAAATGAGGCTTGCGTTTTTTTGCTTGTGTTTAACCAGTAACGATTCATCAGAAGTAAGGTACACGTAGTTAAGAGAAGGAAATATAGCAGATAGTTTATCGAAAAGGGGTACTCTGAAATGCCAAGTTAGCAAGACTACAGACCATATTAAGCAACATGCGATTATGAATTTGACCAGTTTTATAAGCATGCTGTTACCATACCGACAAAGACAATTGAACTCATTGATTATGCATTAACCTACGTATAAGTGATTGTTTAATCGTCATAAGGACTGATCCCTTCGAGTCGCAAACTATAGGCCGCCTTACCTAATAGATTGTTTGTTATTTCAATTTTGATCTGCCCCTCAAACCAAAATGCATCTTGTAAATTATTTAAGCGTACTTTTTTATCTGTTTTGACATGCAGTATTTGATTAGGTGGAGGCGGCGGAAAGTGCAGGCAGGCACCAAAATAAGGAACAATGAAGAACTCACTTATGTTCTGTTTTTCGTCAGACACTAAAGGGACAATAAAACCTGGAATACGTATGCGCTGATTATTAAAGTCTTCTATTATGCGCGTTGAACTTAGTGCTTGACGATATCTGGCTGAGCGTGGATCGTCGGTATCACCCGTAAGCATCATGTCTAATGAGTCAAGGCGTGATCCTTCCTCTATTTCATCAAGATAAGAGGGTGGATTTAATAAGGCCTCTAAATCATCACTGGGCATTAATGCAATCCATTCTATTTCAGCGTATTTTATTTCATCGTCTTTAGTTTCAACGCCGTGGAGTGTCTTTGACCATAATGAAGCAAAGATAAGCACAAGCATTGTTGCACGGACAAGATAAAAAACTTGAGTCATGTGGTTATTTCGAGTCTGTATAGCAATATATTTAAACATGTTATAACATAACGCAAATTGAATGTGAAAAGATATCCTTCCGTTTATGGATTCAACAAGCGATATAAAAAGCAAGCAGCAAGCTGAACTTGCCATTAAATTAGAAAACATGAGTTACAAGTATGATAAAACTCGGATTAAACCCGATTTATTTGTTGCTGATTGGCAAGTTCAAGCCCGCCAGCATGTTTTTTTAAAAGGTGAGTCGGGCTCAGGTAAAACCACACTTCTGAATCTACTGGCGGGTGTATTAGTACCTAACAGCGGCGAAATCACCTTACTTGGAGAACCGTTTTCGCAGTTAAGTCCACAAAAAATAGATGCCTTCAGAGCCAAGCATATTGGCGTTGTATACCAACAATTTAATCTTATTCCTTTTGTATCAGTGCTTAAAAATGTGCAGCTTGCTGCTCATTTTGGGGGTACTTGTGCCGACCAAGTGGAGCACATACTTGCTGACTTGCTGCCTAAGCTAGCGTTGTCGACTGACTGCCTCAGGCAAGCGGCGGGTGAGTTAAGCGTGGGTCAGCAGCAGCGAGTAGCGATCGCCAGAGCATTGATTAATCATCCCGACATACTCCTAGTCGATGAGCCTACTTCTGCCCTAGATTCTGCTGCCCGCGACGCGTTTATGGAGGTGTTGCTGGCCTTATGCAATAAATTTAACACAACGCTATTGTTCGTAAGCCACGATCCGCAATTACAGGAATACTTCAAAGATAGGGTAAATATTGCTGAATTAAATACCGCTCAAGGAGATGCTATATGATGTTTTCCTTTGCTTGGGACAGTATTAAAAATAGACGTAAATCGGTTTTTTTAACCTTTATTTCCTTGGTCATCAGTATCAGTGTACTGATGAGTGTTGAACACATTAGAGCGCAAGCAAAAGAGAGTTTTAATCGAACTGTTTCTGATGTCGACTTAATTGTGGGCGCCCCTAGTGGACAACTCAACCTTCTTTTATATTCTGTTTTTCGCATGGGCAGCCCAACCAGTAATATTAGCTGGCAAAGCTTTACCACTTTGAATGAGCTTGAACAAGTCAAGTGGGCCATTCCTATTTCGCTGGGCGATTCGCATCGTGGATATAGGGTGTTAGGTACCTCAAGCGCTTATTTTGAGCATTTTAAATATGGCAATAAGCAAGCACTCACTTTTTCTTCAGGGCAAGCATTCACCACAACTTTTGAAACGGTTATTGGTGCTGAAGTGGCGAAGCGTCTAAATTATGTGGTAGGCAGTGAAATAATCATTGCACACGGAATTGGCGCAGTGAGCTTTAAAAATCATGATCAAAGCCCTTTTGTCGTGAGCGGCATTTTAGCATCAACGGGCACACCGGTTGATAAGACCGTGCATGTCTCCTTGGCAGGAATAGAGGCTATTCATTTGCCACCCGCGCAACTTAGGGCATTTATAAACCAACAATCATCTACCCAGACGCCTGACGCGTTAAAGCCCTCATCAATTTCAGCTGTGATGCTGGGCTTAGAATCTAAGATGAGTGTTTTTACACTGCAGCGCAGTATCAATAACTACCAAGGGGATCGTCTTATGGCGATTATGCCCGGTGTGGCGTTAGCCGAACTTTGGCAGCTGATGAGTATGGTAGAAAATATCCTGATTATCATCAGTATTTTGATTTTAGTTTCTTCGTTGATTGGACTAGCAGTGATGCTGCTGTCATCGATGCGAGAGCGGCGTAGAGAAATTGCTATTTTGAGAGTCATAGGAGCACGCCCTCGGGTTTTGTTTTCACTGATTATGACCGAGGCTTTATTGTTAGTGACGGCGTCTATCGTTACTGCCTTAGTTCTGCTCAATGTGAGCTTCTTCTTGCTCGGTGGATGGTTGGCAGCAAGCTACGGCTTGTTCATAGATGCAAACATATACACACTTAACACACTTATACTGTCTATTGTGGTGTTAGCATGTGCGGGGCTAATTACCTTATTCCCCGCTATTGATGCATATAAAACTGCATTGCACAGCAGTTTGTCATCAACTGGATAATCCTAAGTGCTTTTACATGTCGATTTTATCTTGTTAAATCGGCATGTTTACGCCTCGTGTCGACAAAATCGACCTTAAATTGAAATACCTTTATTGCCTCCCAATATTACTGCATTAGCAAGCTTGTTGACTGTAATCTTGTTAAACAGTAAAGATATACAGTACACCTTGAAACAAGATAAGTAGAGGTCTAAGATGAAGTAGCCTCGTTACTCTCATATAAAATATTCACATAAAACAAGATAAGCATCAGCATTAATGACAGCAATTCACACGACTAATACTTCAGCCAAACGCACACTTTTGTTAGCCGCAGCCGCGATGGGTTTTGTGCAAACGGTGCTGTCGAGCTAAAGCAACGGAGAAGAATAAGTGTTACGAATACGATTTTTTGGCAGTATACGAGAACAACTTCAGACATCTTCAATTGATGTTGAATACGCAGGCGAAGAAAGCGTAAGCGATTTGATGGCTACACTAATTAAAAGGGGTGAACGTTGGCTAGTACTGCAAGACCAAGACGTTTTAGTTGCCTTGAATATGACCCTTTGCGCCAGAGATGCCGTCATAAATAGTGGCGATGAGCTTGCCTTTTTTCCACCTGTAACAGGAGGTTAACGATGATCAGTGTGCAGCACGAAGACTTTGATCATGGCAGCGAATATAAGGCGTTGCGCGAGCTCGCCAACCGCGACGGCGCAATAGTCACATTCACCGGTCTGGTGAGGGATTTTAATAGTCAGTGTTCAGTATCAAATGTTGTTATTGAGCACTATCCTGGCATGACCGAAAAGTATTTAATGCAAATTTGTAGCGACGCCAAAAAACGCTGGAACTTGGGTCAAGTGCGCATTATCCATCGAATTGGTACTATTGAAGCGTTTGAACAAATTGTGTTTGTGGGTGTGAGTTCTAAACATCGACAAAATGCATTTGAAGCCGCTCAGTTTATTATGGATATTTTAAAAACCACCGCGCCTTTTTGGAAACAAGAAACCACTGCTAATGGAACGCAGTGGGTAAAGCGCAAAGACAGCGACGAAGCAGCGGCAGCGAAATGGACCGATGCTTAGCGTCGTTACTAACAAGAAATTTTACGCAAATACACAAGCTATCAATGGGGCAATGGCGATAATATCTATTCGCTAATAATATGGCTGAATGGCTGTACCTGCACAGGTTCTCCCTTTAAC
>Ga0306898_1000421_pt1 | contig 16779 bp, 24 predicted proteins | sample AntRauMFilla1564_FD_190424 | JGI IMG/M metagenome (GOLD analysis project Ga0306898, IMG submission 190424) | Saline lake microbial communities from Rauer Islands, Antarctica - Metagenome Filla 1 #564 (v2) (version 2) | ecosystem: Environmental > Aquatic > Non-marine Saline and Alkaline > Saline ...
CAAGGTAACTAGGTAACAACGTAACAACTACTTCTGTAACTTTCCTATGGCTTATCCCGTTTCCATTTGTAACAAGATTTTCCAGTTACATGACCCTATTTTGTTGCCCTAGAGAAAGTTATAGAAACCGCTGTTACATCGTTACACTTTCCACTAAGCGCGCCACGCTTGCCGCCTTAGTGTCGCCCTCAATCGCTAAGGCGCGGCAATCTGCGCCGCTATCCTGAGAGCCGGGGGCGTATTGCGCCGCGATCAGCGCGCTAGTAGTCTGTCGGTATGGCAACCTATAGAGCCGCGCCGCGCCTCGGCTATCCGCCGCCGCCGCACGCGCTGACCGAAAGCGCCGCGACCGCGCGCCAGGCGCTCAAGCATTACGGCGATACGCTGCGCGCCGGCCGAGCCGCGGCCGTTGAGGCGTACGCCGCGAGCACGCGAGACGCCGCCGAGCGCGGCGAGCGCAGCGCTGCGCCGCAACTGGCACGCGCCGACCTGCCGCCCGCTATTGCTCGCACCTATGCAAAGCTCGAGGCGCATGGCGACGTCGTCGCTCTGGGCATCGTGGGGCGCGTCGTGGTGCTCGCGGCCCAGCGCCGCGACGGCTTGCGCGCACGGGTCTTCTACCGCTGGGCCGGCGATCCCTTGACGGCGCGCGCTGACGGCGCGATCGTCGCCGGCCGCGCTATGACGATGACGGCGGCGCTCGCCGAGCTCGAGGCGACGTCGTGAGCGACGACCGCGACGCCGTAACGCCCGACCCCGATAAGGGTGAGGTGTTGAGTATCTGGGCGACGCTTGCCGCCATGACCGAAATGTCAAAGCTGCGCCAGCCTAAAGAGCCGCCGCCGGGCGTAGAATCGCGCCATGAAGACAACCCGTAAGCCGCGATACGCCGAGCTCACGGCGACGCGCCTACTCGGTGAGCAGCGTTGGGCCTATGAGCGACACCTCGAGCATATGAACTACCGCGACATGCGCCGCCTCGTCATTGAGCCAGTCGATCGCGGCGGGCTCGGCTACGACCTGAGCGAGCACGCGCTGCGCGGCCTCGTCGTCGGCTATGTCGAGTCGGCGCGCGAGACGCTGACCGAAGAGCGCGGGGTCTACATAGCGCGCGAGCTTGCCGACCTTGACCTTCAGCACCGGGCGCTCGCCGCCGTGCTGGCGCGGTCGATCGACGCGGCAGAGTCGACGAAGGTCGCCGCGGCGCTCGGCTACGACTCGCTGGCGCAGCTACTCAAAGAGGCGCCCGACGCTGCGGTGCCGCTTGACGCCCGCCAGATAACGGCGCTACTTCGCGAGCTTCGGGCCGTCGGCGAGTCGCGCCGCAAGTTGCTAGGGCTCGACGCGCCGCTCGAGGCGCGGGTCGAGGTCACCAGCCGCGACGGCGTCATGGCAGAGCTCGAGGCAATGCTCGCCGGCAACGATGACCTATCAACGAAGCGAAAGGCTAAACGATGACCCCCGAAAGCGACGCGGCCCTCGAGCCGGCAACGTGCCGAGAACTCGGCTATCTCATGGTCAGCGGTAAGCGCGTGGCGACGCTGCGCTGCGGCGGGCTTGCCGGGCATGGCGCGCGACACGTTGCCGCCTTCGAGTGGGAAGACGCAGCGCCAGAGGTTGCCGACGACTGGCCCGAGCGTTACGACCTAGACGAGACCTTTGAGGTAGACGTGCCCATGCTTGACGCCGAGACGCTGGCAGAGATCGCCGAGACGAGCCGCGACGACTTGAGGGCCGCGATTGAGCGCGTGAAGCTGGTCGAGCCGGTCGACCTTGACGACGAAGCGCTCGACGTTTTGGCCGCGATCCTGCGCTCGCGAGACGTTGACCGGATTGTCGAAAGCTTGCGCGGTAGTGGCGCCTAGCGCGCTAGTATATAGGCATGACAAACTCACCGAAGCCGCCGGCGGGGCTGGCTGCTCACGTATGGCAACCGACGCCCAGGGCGCGAACCGTCGAGCAAGAGCGTGCGGCGACCCTTGACTCGGCGGCCTATCTTTGGCTCGCTGACCGTCTCGAAGTTGGCGAGCGGGTTGCGCGGCTGCGCCAGGGCAAGCCCTCGAGCGAGGTGCCGGGCTTTGTGGTCTTTATTCCTGAAGGCGTGCGCGCCGTTGAGGTTTTTTGGCCGAAGGTGGCGACGGCAAGCTACAACGAAGAGACGACGCCCGGGGAGTCGCAGCTTGTCGGCGCTGGCGATCTTGTGCTTGCCGCTGTTGCCGTGCGACTTGTGACCTTTGACGACGGGCGAGGGGCGCGTTTAGCGTGGGCCTACAGTCCGATCAAGAGCTAAAGGCGCGCCGCTTAGTAAGGGCTAGCGCGCGACGACTACGGCGCACCCTCGACGAGCGGGGTGTAAAGGCTTTCTACGTCGCCTTCGCCGAGCGATCCCTTGACGCTGAGCGCCGCGGGCCGGCCGTGGCGAGCGAGTACCGGCGCGGCGTGACTGAGCGCGACCCGTTGCTCTTTGCGCTGGTCTACTTGCGTAAGCACTTGAGCGACGAGTCGGGCGCCGTGACGCTGAGCGAGGTGCATATCGAGTGGGCGGATCGCGCCGCGGCGTGGCGTAAGCGCGCCGTCGACCCGCAAGAGCGCCGCGAGGCGATCGTCGCGCCGCGAAATATGGGCAAGACGACTTGGCACTTCCTGGCGTTGCCGCTGTGGGCGGCGGCGCACGGGCACGTCGGCTTCGCCGCGGCCTTCGCCGACTCGAGCACTCAGGCCGAGACGCACCTCGCGACGTTCAAGAGCGAGCTCGACAACAACGACCTGGTGCGCGCCGACTATCCCGACCTTTGCGCGCCGAAGACGCGAGGCCGCGGCACGGTCGAGGCTGACCGCGTGAGTCTGTACCATGCGCGCAGCGGCTTCGTCTTTGCGGCGTCGGGTATGGACTCGAGCAACCTCGGGCTCAAGGTCGGCGACAAGCGGCCCGACCTTATCGTGCTCGACGATATCGAGCCGCATGAGTCGCGCTACTCGTCGGCGTTGGCGGCGAAGCGCCTCGACACTCTCACGAGCGCGATTCTGCCGCTCAACGTGCGCGCGACGGTGATAGCGGTCGGTACTGTAACTATGGCCGGCTCAATCATGCACCAGCTAGCGGCGGCGGCCGGCGGCTCGGGCAAGGTTGAGCAATGGGTGAAAGACGAGGGCTTCGTCGCGCGCCATTATCTGCCCATCGTGCCGAGCGACGACGGGGCGCCGCGGTCAATCTGGCCGGCTAAGTGGTCGCTTGACTGGCTTCAGTCGATCGCGCATACGCGCAGCTACGCTAAGAATTATCTCAACAACCCGTTAGGCGCTGATGGCGACTATTGGAGTCTCGACGACTTCACGCGCGGCGAGTTGCCGGGCGTTACGCGCCGCGTGCTGAGTGTCGATCCGGCCGTGACGACGAAGGCGTCGAGCGACTTCACGGGGCTTGCGGTTGTGGGCTGGGCGCCGCCAGCGCCGGGCAGCTTGAGCCGCGGGCGTTGCCGCGTTGAGTATGCCGTGCAGGTCAAGCTAGCGCCCGACGCGCTGCGCCTGGCCGTGCTCAAGATCGTCGAGCGCTTCGGCGTCGGCCTTGTGCTGGTCGAGACTAATCAGGGCGGCGAGCTTTGGCCGCGTATCTTGTGGGGCTTGCCGGTCAAGATAAAGCCTATCCACCAGAGCGTCAAGAAAGAGCTACGCGCCGCTGACGTACTCGACCATTACCAGCGCGGGCGGGTAGTTCACGCCGAAGGCTTGACCGAGCTCGAAGGCCAGCAAGTAGCTTTCCCTAACGCGCCGCACGACGACATGGTCGACGCGGTCGGCTCGGGCGTGGCGTATTTTCTCAACCGTAAGCGCGGCGCGGCGAAGACGGGGGCGGTAGGCTCTGCGCCTTACGCCTAGCGCTTGCGTCGTCGCTACTGACGCGGGGCGCTTTCGTGGGCTATCCTGGCGCTATGCAAGCACCGGAGACTCTAGCCCAAGCGCGCGGCGACCTCAAGCAAGCGCTAGCGATCATGCACGAGCGCCGGCCGCGCTACCTGGAGGCGCGCAACTACTACGCCGGCACGGCCGAAGAGCCTATGCTTTCGCCGACGTTGCGCGCGCTGATCGCTAAGAGCGGCGGCAAGCTGCGCCCGCCGAGCTTCGCGCATATCCCTATCGACTCGCTGGCGGATCGTATTGAGCTTGCGGGCGTATCGGCCGACGGCGCGGTCGGCGAGCGCCTGGCTGACATTCTAGACGGCCTTGACTTCGAGGCCGAGGCCGACGAGTGGGAGCTTCAGGCGTGCCTTTTCGGCGACTACTATGTCGTCGTCGACCCTATGGCGGTCGACGATCGCGGCGCGGCTACTGAGGCCGCGGTCGTGGGGCGCTCGCCGCTGACGGCCGTCGCGGTCTACTCGTCGCGCGACCCGCGCGTCGCTTTGTTTTTCGCGCAGGTTTATAGCGAGGGCGAAGGCCGCACGCGCCAGCATTACGCGATTCTCTACTACGATGACGAGACTTTGCTCTTAGCGACCGGGCCGGGCAAGGGCGGCAGCGACGGCGAGAGGGTCGCCGACTATAGCGAAGACCTAACTGACCAGTCAGAGCCCGACTCGTGGCGCTTGAGCAACGAGGCCGGCTCGCCGCTGATGGTGCATTATCGCGTCGGCGGGCGGCCGTACGGCACGCCGCAGCATATCAAGGCGTGGGCGGCTCAAGACGCGATAACGAAGATCTCGTCGGTTGACCTGGCGGCGACTGAGCTTCAGGGCTTCCCGTCGCGCTATGCGTTGCTTGACCCTATGGCCGAGAGCGACGACGACATCGACGCCGACTTCGGCGACGACGGGCCGGGCACCCAGGCGGGCGACCGTGACGGGCTGACCTCGGCGACGACCGGCTCGAGCAATCTGAAAGACTTACCGGGCACGACGAAGCTGCTGGCTGGCGTCAAGAGTGTTACGCAGCTTGCGGCGGTCGACTCGGGGCCTATGCTCGCGAAGCTCGAGTGGTGGGTGCGCAGCATGGCGACGAGTACCGGCGTGCCTTTCTTTGAGTTTGACGCCGCCGGCGTACAGCCGAGCGGCGAGTCGCGGCGGCGGGCGTCGGCGCGACTTATTAACCGGGCTAAGAAAGCGCAGCGCGCGCTCGGCGCGGCGCATGTTCGCCTGGTTGAGACGTTGCTTGCCGCTTTTGGGATTGACGCGGCGAGCGCCAGCGTGAGAGTCGCATGGTTGCCGGCTGAGGTTGCTAACGACGTCGAAGGCATGGCGCTAGTCAAGGCAAAGACGCGGGCGGGCGTGCCGCTGAGAGATGCGCTAGTTGAGGCGGGTTACTTGCCCGAGACGGTCGACGGCTGGCTGGAGATCGCGCCGCGTAGCCTTGACGAGGTCGAGGCTATCGCGGGCGCGCTGGCAGAGCTCGGAAAGGCGGCGACGCTGGGCGTCGTTAGCGGCGAAGAGTTGCGGGCGCTCCTGCCCGACGTTTTGACGGGGGCGGTCGGCGAGGGCTTGCCGATTGCCGAGCTTGAGCCGCTAGCGCCAGCGGCGCCTAGCCCGGCAGTCTAGCGCGTGAGCGCAGAGCGTGAGCTTGCCGCGCTTGAGGCGGCGCTGAAGTCGTCGGGCGATATTGGCGGCTGGCTTGCGGCGGCTGCGCGGTTGCGTGAGGTGTTGGCGCTAGCGCCTGACGAGGTGGCGCGGCTCGTGTTGAGCTTTGCGCCGCCGCTTATGAGGGTCGAGCTTGAGGCGGCGATCTTGCAAGCGTTTAGGCTAGGCGTCAATGATGCCCGGCGGATTACGTCGACGCCGAGCGGCGACGTCGCGGCGTTAGGCGCCCGGCCTAGCGAGGGGTTGCGGGCTAGCGTGCTTGCCGTTGACGAGGCGGCGGCGTCGGCGCTGAGTATTGCGCAGCGGCTAGCGCGGGCGGGCGCGTCGGCTGACATGATAGCGGCGCCCATTTTGGGTAGCGCTCGCAGCGTGGCGGCGTTGACAAGTAACACGGTCGTCGCGGGCGGGGCCGAGGGTGTCGAGGTGGTCGCTAGGGTGGCGCGGGTGCCGCTGCTATGGGTGGCTGAGACTAACGCTTGCGTGCATTGCTTGGCGCTTTCCGGCACGATTGCGCGGCCGGGCTCAAGTTTTGACGGGTCGGCGACGTATGGCGCTAGCCCGTTGCCGACTTTTGACGGGCCGGTTATGGCGCCGCCGCGTCATCCGAACTGTCGATGCACGCTTGAGCCGGCCGTCTCGCCAGAGTTTGCGGCGGCGCTTCGACGTGAAGCCGACCGCTCGGTGCTGCGCGGCTTTTCGCTTGAGTCTGAGTCGATGCGCGTGAGGGTTGACGCGGCCGAGCGGCTACTAGCGCGCGGCGTTGACGCGCCTAAGAGCGTGCGCGCCTTCGCTCGTGGCGCGGTGCGCAAAGGCGAGTTCCCGACCCGCGGCCGGCCTAGTGCGTAGACTATGGGGCAACGCTAGCCCCCGAGAAGAGAGACGTTAGACAATGAACCCAGAGACAACGGTCGACAATCGCCACACGCTCGCGCTGCCTTACTGGGCGCGGCCGGGCTTTTCCAGCATTGTGCAGCCTGACGACGGCGGCGGCAATGACGACGAAGAGCTTGACGACGACGACGACGAAGACCTCGAAGACGACGACCCCGACGCGGATAAGACTGAGGCCGAGCTGCGGGCTGAGCTTGCGGCGGCGCGTCGCGCGATCAAGGCCGCTAACGATTCAAGCGCGAGCAAGCGCGGCAAGCTGAAGGCGGCGCGCGCTCGCGTGGCTGCGCTTGAGGCGGCCGGCGTAGGCGGCAAGTCGAAGCCTGACGGCGACGACGACGGGGCGGTCGACCTTGACGCGGTGCGCGCTCAGGCGACACGCGCCGCGACTGTGGCGGCTAATGGTCGCATTATCAAAGCCGAGGCCCGCGGGTCGCTGAAGGCGGCCGGCATTGACCCGAAGCGCGTCGAGCGAGCGGTCGGGCTTTTGAGCCTTGACGATATCGACGTCGACGACGACGGCACGGTCGAAGGCTTAGACGAGGCGATCGACGATCTTCGTCGCGAGTGGCCTGAGCTTTTCGCGGCGGCGCCTGGTCGGCGTCGGCGATCGGTCGCGGGCGACGATGACCGCGACGGCGCTAAGCGCAGCGGCCCGAAGCTGACGCCGAGCCAGCAACAAGCAAAGGCGCTACTGGGCTAATCTGCCGTCTTGTCGGGGGTTAGGTGCTACCCTGGGCGCTAAGGCCTCACGGCCCGCGCTCGGGATGAGCTCGACGGCTTTCTGCCGTCGGTAGCGTCTAAGCCCCCGAGCGGGGCGTTAGGGGGGTCTATCATGGCCCGTAACACGATGGAAGCCTGGCTTCGCGAAGAGCAAGGCAGCGAAGTTATCAAGCGCCTCGCGCAAGTCTCGGTCTCAGAGTCTGCCTTCAAAAAGGTTTCAATGACTGGCACGACCAAGAGCGAGCCGCGCATGGTCGATATGGATGTCTCGGTTATCGCTAAAGGCGCAAGCTACGGCGAAGATACCGGCGCTAACGACGAGATCCTGCTGACCGCGCGCAAGTTTGGCCGCGCGCTGCGGATTGCCGAAGAGGACATCGACGACGATGTCGCCGATGTTATCGAAAGCAAGAAGACCGGCTGGGTTACTAGCTTCGGGCTCATGCTTGACAACGCCACGATGGGCACGACCGCGGCCGAGAACGGCACGACTGTACCTTTCACGTCGATTTACCGGGCACTCGGCCAGGCAAACGCGGCGACCGGCTACACAGCTAACGCGCACAAGCTGGCAACGGCCGGCGCGTTGACGTATGACGACTTCAGCGACCTCGCGAGCCTTGTCGAGTCGGGTCAGTATTTTGACGCTTCGACCTCGGCCTTCGTGGCTCACTCGAAGATCAAGGGTCAGATTCGCAAGATCAAAGACGACCAGGGCCAGCCGATTTTCACGCCGTCGCCGCGCGTGGGCGACCCTGACACCGTCTTCGGTTACCCGATTTTGTTCACGAACGGCGCGGTTACTTCGGCCACGGCTCTTGCGAGCCAGGCCGTCGCGGCAACGCCGGGCGCCGCGGGCGTCGCCGGTAACGCTTTAGTGGTCTTCGGTAACACTGAGTTCCTGCGCCTCGGCATCCGAAGCGGCCCCGAGTCTTACCTCATTCCTGGTAACGCTGGGCTCGCCGCTTTGACTGACGAGACGATCCTCAAGGTTCGCGCTCGTCGCGGGTTCGCACTCGCGCACGAGTTCGCCGTAGCGGTGCTCGAGGTCACAGTCGGCGCCTAGCCGCACTAGCCGCGCCGTCGCATATAGCGGCGGCGGCGCGGCCCTCAAGCTGGGCGGCGGGCGGCGCCTCGGGGGTGCGCCCGTCGCCCATTATCGAAAGGCTAGACCGTGTCAGAGTTTGCGACTATTGCCGAAGTGCTAGCGCTTACCGGCGCGACCGTGACGACCGCGCAGCGCTCGCAAGCGGCGGTCGTGATCGAGATGACGACCGGGCTAATCGAAGGCACGCTAGAGGCTCGGTCGGATATTAGCGACCGTGATCGTTACTGGTTGCGCGTCGCGTGCGCCTATCAGGCGGCCTGGCTTTTGAGTCAGCCCGACTTTCTTACGCGCGACGACGTTTCAAGCCTGAGCCTTGACGGGCAGAGCGCGAGCGGTAAAGCCGATTGGCTGGTGCTGTCGCCGCTGGCTCGCCGGGCTATGAAGCGCTTGTCATGGCGCGGCACGCGCACGCTTTACAACGAGCCGACCGAGCGCGACGTCGACGCGGCGATCCGTCGCCACGCCTTAGACGGCTCGCGCGATCATCCCGGCGAGTGGATGCCCATAGGGGCGGGCTCGTGATAAAGGCGACGACGACGCTCTCGCTCTTGCGCGGCACGAAGCTAAACGACTTCGGCGACGAGGTCGACGACGACTCAGGCGCGGCGATCGTCTCGGCCGTGCCGGGCTCGCTTGTAGAGGTTTCGCGGCGCATAGACGACCCAGTAACGGGGGCGTGGGTTGAAGTCTCGCAGCTGGTCGCGCGCTTCACGCCGGGCACGTTTCCGGCCGTGGCGGGCGATCGCGTGCGCGACGAGACTACGGCCGAGCTTTATTGGGTGCGGCGCGTCAAGGCGACGCCGCGATCTATTGGCGGGCTAGGTGCTTTACGCTTAGATATGAGCCGCACAAGGCCCGAGTAGATCGGGCGGTACGGCACGACACGACGCGACCGTAGAGGGGGCGAGCATGACGGCACGAATTAGAATCACCCGAGTGATCGCCGCTGACGAGGTGGTCGGCTTTGTCGAGCCAGCTATGCGCCGTCTACTCAACGCTATGCACCGTCGCGCACAGCGCGCCGTGCCTAAGCGTACTTTCAATCTTCACGACACTCTCGAGACCGACCTCGAGGTCGACGGCTCGCGCATTGTCGGCACGCTAGCCGCTGGCGGCAAGACGGCCGCGGCGCCTCGAGGCGCGAAGTATGCGCTCTTTGTTGAGCAAGGCACTAGCCGCATGAGAGCGCAGCCTTACCTTCGCCCGGCGCTTTTGCAGTCGCGCAGCGCTGACTTGCTTTTTACTGGTGAGCCTGACCGGCCTCGCGGGGGTGGCTCGTGACTTTGATTCCTAACCCTGAGCTCGTCGCCGGTGCGTGGCTTGTGCAGCGGGTCGGCTTCGGCGTCGGGCAGGTCGCGACGTTGCTACCTAAAGACGTCAACGCCTGGCGCGCCGACGGCTTCGTCGTCGTCGCGGCGCTCGTGGGCGGGTCGGCAGATATCGACACGCCCGAGAGGCGTCAGGCGGTTGTGCAAGTCGACGCCTACGCGGCGCCCGCAAGCGAAGGCGGCGGGCGGCCCCAGTGGAATCTAGCCGCGCAGCTTGTCGAGCGCGTGAGGGTCGCAACCGAAGGCGGGCAAGTGTACGGCCAGGCCGTCGCGCTTTCGCCGCTTTACGGCGGCGCCCGCGTGCTTTCGGTTTACCTTATAAGCGAGCCGCGCCGCGTGCTCGATGACGTCGCAAGCTTTGCCCGGTTTACTGTAGACCTGGCGATCGACTGGGTTAGAGAGTAGGCGAGACCGTGGAGAAGTTGCGAAAGATCGAAACAAGCTTCGGGCTGAGCGTCGAAGTCGGGGCGGCAGAGCTTGCCGACTTGACGGCGCAAGGGCTCGTGAAAGTGTCGAAGCCTTCGGGCGCGACGGGCAGCGCAGATAGCGCCGCTGATAAAGCCGCGAAGGCGGCCGACAAGAAAGGGGCGGGCGCATGACCGTTACCAGTAGCAACCTTATCCAAGGGCCGGCGACGCTTTTCGTCGGCGCCTTCGGCGTAGCCGAGCCGGCAACGATCGCGACCGCGCCGGGCGAGGGGTGGACCAACCTCGGCGGCACGCGCGACGGGGTCGAGCTTACGATCGCGAAAGAGTACGCGGTGCTTTCAGTCGACCAGATCGTCGACGAGATCGGGCGCACCGTTACCTCGCGTATGGTCTCAATCACGACAACTCTCGCAGAGGCAACGCTCGCGAACCTTGCGCGCGCAATCAACGAGACCGCGCCGACCGCCGGCGTCTTTACGCCCGACACTAACGCCGCGGCCTTCACGCCGCCTTACCAGGCCATCATTCTTGACGGCCTGGCGCCTGGCGGCTTTCGTCGCCGCGTCATTGTGCGCAAGGTACTGTCGACCGACTCGGTCGGCATGGCCTACCAGAAGGACGGCATGACCGTTATTCCCGTAACCCTGATGGGTCACTGGGTTAGCACTTCGGTCGCGCCGTTTAGCATCACCGACGCTTCGGCCTAGCACGCGGCGGGGCGGTCGCTCTGGCCGCCTCGCTCAACCCCCGAGAATTGAAAGAGGCAACAATGACCAGCACCAGCCGCGACGAGCCCGTCGTAACCTTTGCCAAGCGCGACCCTGCAAGCGACTGGGCGACCAGCGACGAGCGCGTGCCGCTCTTTACCGTCGAGCGTGACGGGCAAGAGCCGCGGGTCTACTCCATGCCGGCGAAGCCTAACGCCGGGCTGACGCTCGAGTATCTGCGGCAAGGTCGCAAGCTCGGCGCAGAGCTGGCCGCGTCGTGGATTATCGAGACGGCGATCGGCGAAGAGGGATACGACGCCCTCGTCGACGAGCTAAGCCAGCACGACGGCAACCCTCAGGAGTTGTTGCGCTCGCTTATTGAGCGCATCCAGGTCGTCGCTATGGGCGGCCTCGAAGTAAAAAAAGACTAACCGGCTTAGAAGGATTAGCAGAGAGAGGGGGAGAAGTTGCCTGGGTGCTTGACTACCTCGAAGACGTCGCTAGCGACTTGTCGGCCTTTCATCGGGTCGACGACTGGCGCACGCTCGACGGCCCGCGATTCTTTTCTCTCTGCCATAGGCTCGCCGCCTATGCCGGGGTTATGCAAGCCCGCGTCGTCGCCGAGCAAGAGGCAGCGAGCAACGGGCCGCAGCGCGGCGCAAGCGGCGGCAACGTGGCGCGAGTGCCTGAAGAGGTCGCGCTCGCTGGCCTCGTCGCCGACGGCTGGCTCGAAAGACGAAAGGGTTAGCGAATGAGCGTCAAGATCGCCGAAGGCGTCGTCGAGATCACGGCCGACGCGAAAGGGGTCGGCCGGCAAGTCGCGAGCGACCTCGACGCCGCCGGGCCTGAGATGCAAAAAGCCGGCGACGGCATCGGGCGTAAAGTCTTTGGCGGGCTGGTCGGGGCGTGGGCGGCGATCGGCGGCGCGCGGCTAGTCGGCGGTTTTCTTACTGGCTCAGTTACCGGCGCGAGCGACCTCAACGAAACGATCAGCAAGTCTAATGCAATCTTCGGCGACAACGCCGCAAAAATTGAGAAGTGGGGCTCAACGTCGGCGCAGACCATCGGCCTATCGCAGAGCGCAGCAATCGCGGCGGCGGCGGGCTTCGGCGATATGTTTACCCAGATCGGTTTCACCGGCGACGAGGCGGCGAATATGTCGACCGCCGTCGTGCAAGCTTCGGCCGACCTCGGCTCTTTCAATAACCTCGAAACGGCCGACGTCGCCGACCGCATGAGCGCCGCCTTTCGTGGTGAGTTTGATTCTTTGCAAGCGGTCATACCTAATATCAACGCGGCGCGCGTTGAACAAGAGGCGCTAGCGGCGACCGGCAAGACGCTTGTTTCAGAGCTGACGGCGCAAGAGAAAGCCGCTGCGGTGCTGGCGATCGTGCACGAAGACGGCGCGCGAGCCATGGGCGACTTTGAGCGCACCAGCGACGGCGCAGCTAATCAGGCAAAGATCGCGACGGCAGCGCTAGAAGATCAGCAAGACAAGCTAGGCGGGCTATTGTTGCCCGCGTACACGACTTTCCTCGGCTTTATAAACGGTAGCGTTATTCCGGGCTTTGCTGACCTAATTAGTTTTATCGGCGAGAATAGCGACACGCTGCTTTTGCTCGGCGGCATCGTGCTAGCTGGGGCCGCGGCTTACGGCGCCATCACGCTAGCGCTCAAGCTTCACCGGGCGATCCTGATAGCCACGGCGGCCGGCACTAGCATTATGGCGATCGCACAGATGAAGCTCAACGTCGCGCTCTTGGCTAACCCTATTGGTCTAGTAATTATTGCTATTACGGCGCTCGTCGCTGGCATCGCTTTGATCGCCACTAAGACGACATTCTTTCAAGACGCTTGGGCGGTAATGTCTAAGGGTATCGGCACGGCGTTTAGCTTCGTGTGGGATAGCGTGCTCAAGCCGGTTTTTACGGCGATCGGCTCCGGGTTTACTTTTCTTTTCGAGAACGTAATCAAGCCAGTAGCTACCGCCATGATGATAGTTATAGGGCTCTGGGCGGCGCTGTTTACTTTCGTCTGGCAGACGGTACTCAAGCCGGTTTTTGATGCAATCGGCAGAGGCTTCGGCTTCCTACTAACTGACGTATTCCAGCCGGTCGGCCGCGGGATTGGCGCGGCCTTCGGGCAGATAGGCGCGGCGCTCGGCTTCGTGTGGAATGGAATTATCAAGCCCGTTTTCTCGGCGCTCGGTACGGCCTTTCGCTTTGTACTAAACAACGTAGTCAAGCCGGTCGCTGGCGGCATCAGCGCCGCACTGGGCGCGATCGGCAGCACGGTCTCGAGCGTCTTCGGCGGTATCTCTGACTTCGTCGGGGCGGCTTTCCGTAGCGTGCTCGGCGTGATCCGCGGGCCCATCAACGGCATTATCGGGCTAGTCAACGGCGTGATTGGCAGCCTCAATAAAATTAGCGTGAAGATCCCTAGCTGGGTGCCGGTCGTCGGCGGGCAAATGTTCGGCGTCAATCTGCCGCGCATACCGATGCTGGCGCGCGGCACTAACAACGCGCCCGACGCTTTTATTGCCGGCGAGGCTGGGCCTGAGCTCGTGACTGGCGCGCGGGGCGCGACCGTGCGGCCTTTCGCGCAGTCGCGCGACATGCTGGCGCAGATGCTTGACCGTCAAGGCGGCGGGCGTGCCGTGACGGTCAATCAAACGATTGTGCATAGCGACCCGATACTCGCAGCGCGTCAAGCCGCACGAGAGTTTAGCCGCTATATGGGGGTCGCATAATGGGCACGGTTATAACCTTCACGACGTCGCGCGACACGGTCGTCATTACCGGCGACGACCCTAACGCTGGGCCGACTTACGACGTGCTCGATCAGTGGTACAGCGTGCAAGCCGACTTGCGCTACGCGAAGCGACCCGGCGCGCCCGGCGCTTTCGCGCCTGAGCGATCCTTCCCTAACGACTTGCTAGTCAGCGTCGAAGGTCAATTCTTCGCCGAGACGACGGCCGACGCGCTGGCAATGCGCGAGCGCCTGAGCGCTCTCTACGACGACGGCCTCGAGGTAACGATGACCGTCGCCGACGACTTGAGAACGACGACCCGCGTTGTGCATGTTGAGGCGGTCGCCTTTCCGTGGACAGCGCGCCGCGAGATCCGCTTTACCGTTGACGCGCGAGCCGCCGACCCAAGACGCTACGGCGACACTCAAAGCGACTCGACGGCGCTCGCCGTGCCTGGCGGCGGCTTGATTTTCCCGCTAGTGTTCCCGCTTGACTTCGGCGTCGCGACGGTCGACGGCCGGGTCGACACGGTCAACGCCGGCACGACCGCGACCTCGACGCGCTTCGTCGTGAGCGGCGGCGACATGCCCGACGGCTTCGTGCTCGCTAACGTATCGACCGGCCAGCGCGTTACCTATGTCGGGCCGGTCGCGAGCTCGAATAGCATCGTGCTTGACTTTGAGGCACGGGTTGCTTTTATCAACGGCACGGCGCCGGCGTCGCGATTCTTGTCGTCGCCCGAGTGGTGGCAGGTGCCAGCCGGTAGCACCTTGCAGGTGCAATTCTTGGCGCGAGGCGCAACGACGGGCACGCCGACCCTTTCGGCGGCTACGGCTTCGGCCTACTACTAGAGATAGGATCAGGTCATGCCATTGACTCGCAGCTTCCCGATAGACGAGGGCTACCCGACCGCGCTCGACGTGCGGCGTCTCGACGCTGGCTTGATCGTGCGCGAGGGCATCCTCGCTGACCCGATTACGGTCGCGGTCGCTGGTATCGCCTACGGCGACGGCGGGTTCAACGTCGGCGCGCGGCCTTTTGTCGCCGCTCTCAAGCGTGGCGGCGCGGCGTACTCGCTCGACTACGGCGTCGCGCGCCTGGCTAACGACGCCGCGGGCGCCGCGTGGACTATTCCGGCCGCGCCGGTTTCTAACTCGCGCATTGACCTGCTATGGATCAGGGCGACCGACCCGGCCGAAGGCGAGGCGACGACCGGCACCGACGGGCCGGGCGGGGTCGCCCGCGCCGTGCCTATCTTCGGCGTGACCTCGGGCACGGCCGCACCGTCGCCGGTCGCGCCAGCGTTGCCGGCCGGGGCGTACCTAATCGCGACCGTGACAACGCCGAGCGGGGCGGCCTCGATTGCCGGCTCGACGATCGTTCAGAGCTACGGCTTCGCGCAGCTTTCGGGCGGCACGGCCTACGCGCGCACGCTGGCGCTATTGCCGTCGACCGCCGTCGAAGGCGACCGGGCGGTCGCTCTCGGTACGGGCGTGCGGTATGAGCGGGCCGGTAGCTTGTGGCGGCCCGAAGGCGTCGTGCTGGCCGTGGCAGACTTTGCCGCCTTAGCCGCGTTGCCGACCGGCGGCCGAGTCGTCGGCGACCTGGCGCACGTCGCCGAAGGCGCGGTCTATATGTCGTGGACTGGCACGCTGTGGCGGCAGACTACGACGGCAACTTTTGCGTCAACTGGTGCGCGCGATACGGCGTATGCAAAAGCGGGCACGGCTTATCGAGTCGCGGGGGCTGAGGCGACGGTTGATAGTGTCACGTCTCGCTATTCGGGGTCGGCGTGGGTTCCAGACTTCCAGGAATACGCTTCGGCACTAACCGCTAAGGCCGGTTTCACCTTCGGAGACCAGAGGATTCGACGGTTTGGGCGTGTTGTGTCTCTGCGTGTTTCGGTGCAAAAATCTTCTAGCTGGTCGGGTGCAACGGAGGCATTTGCGGATGTTAATGACACATCTCTAATGCCAAGTGGTGACTTTGTTTATTTGACGGGTGTGGCAAGCGGCGGCGGTTTGCGAACTTGCGCAATTGCGCCTAACGGTGAGGTGAGGCTTCACGGCGCGTCGGGTGATAGTTCCGCCACTACTCAGTTCGTTAGCGCCACATACATGCTGGGTGCTTCGTAATGCCATTCCATCCGGCACCGAACCGCCCGCTAACTTCACCGTTCGGGCCGCGCATCAACCCGATTACGCGCACGTCACGGCATCACAACGGCGACGATTTCGGCGGCACGTTTGACGTTCTCTCCTAATGCTGTACGACCGGACACGAAACAACAATCGAAAGGGGCACTAATGAGCGACACCGACGAGCCAGTAGTTGAGGCCGAAGAATACGAGTATGAAAGCGATGAGGACACTCCCACCGATCTCGGTGAAGTGACTGAGGGCGAGATCACCACTGAGGAAGTGCCCGCATGAGCGGGTTCGTGCTTCCTACTTGGCGTATTACGTCTCCGTTTGGCGTGCGCGTGAACCCGGTGACGGGTGTTCGACGCTTGCACGCGGGCGCTGACTTTGGTCAGGATTCCGGCGCGGCTATCAAAGCGATAGCACCGGGCACGGTCGAGTCTAAAGGCGTCAACCTCGACAAGCGCAGTGGTTACGGCCATTGGGTGCGCGTGCGCAACTTTGACGGCTCTCGCGCCATGTACGCGCATATGGTCGCCGCCTCGCCTTTGAGCGTCGGCCAGACGGTCAGCCACGAGACGACCGTCGGCGGCGTCGGATCGACCGGCGCATCAACCGGCCCCCACCTGCACTTGGAGATCATCGTCAACGGCACGCCGGTCGACCCTATCCCTTACGCGACGGCGCGACCGGTACCGGTAACGCCCGCGCCAGCGCCTAGCCCGAGCGGTCGCGTGCATGTCGTTGCTCGTGGCGAAAGCCTGAGCGCTATCGCCGGCAAGTACGGCACGACCTGGCAAGCTCTCTACGCCGCTAACCGTGGCACGATTGGCGCTAACCCTAACCGGATTTTCGCCGGCCAGGCGTTGACCGTATCGAGCTCGGCACCGGCGCCCGCGCCCGCGCCGGTTCAGCGCGTGCATGTCGTCGCTCGTGGCGAGAGCCTCAGCAAGATCGCGGCGAAGTATGGCACGACTTGGCAGCGCGTCTACGCCGACAATCGCGGCACGATCGGCAGCGACGCTAACAAGATTTTCGCGGGTCAGCGGCTTGTTATCAATTAGGCCGAGCGTCGACGAGCTCTTCAGCTTTCCCGAGCCGCGAGCGTTGCGGCCGGGAGAGCCTGAGCCGCCTATGCAG
>Ga0306898_1000423_pt1 | contig 16727 bp, 21 predicted proteins | sample AntRauMFilla1564_FD_190424 | JGI IMG/M metagenome (GOLD analysis project Ga0306898, IMG submission 190424) | Saline lake microbial communities from Rauer Islands, Antarctica - Metagenome Filla 1 #564 (v2) (version 2) | ecosystem: Environmental > Aquatic > Non-marine Saline and Alkaline > Saline ...
TTGAACATTCCCAGTTTACTTGATAGTAAGCCAGCGAGGGCAACAGTAGCTATTGAGCTACCCACAGCGGCTTTATTATCCAAAACACCCTTTCCAGAATCAACGAGAGCTTCACCTATGTTAGAGATACCTTTTGAAAAGTCTCCATTTAATAGGTCTGCTCCAACGCTTGAAAGTGGTGAGAGTATTTGATCAGCTGCCTTGCCTAGAGACATGTTCATTTTATCTAGGTTGTCAGATATATTACTTGTTTGATTTTTAAATGAGTCAGATAGGGTTTTGGTGTCCGTGACAGTCTTCTTAAATCCTTCTTCAAACTTATCAAACTCTGAAAGAATTGAATTTAAACCTTCAGCTTCTTCTTTTGATAATCCGGTACCAACAAGAAGTTTTTCAAAGTCAGCTTTATTTAGTCCTGACTTGTTTTTGTTCTCTGAAGCTTCTCTTAGTTTATTTACATCAAATTTTCCATCTGTAGAAAATCCACCCTTTACACCGAGCACTCCGGCAAGGGCAGCGTCACCACCAAATCCATCAGTAGATTTTTCAACTAAAGCATTGATTGCAGACAACGAAGAGTTTCTATCTTGACCAACACCTGAAGCACCTGAGAGTAATGCAGCATTTTCTCTGTTAGATAAGCCCGATTTTGCTTTGTCACCGGAATTAATTGAAAGTGCTTTTATGGATTCACTTAAATTTAAATCACCCTTTCTTGAAAGTGAGTTTGCGCTATCCAGAAAGTCTTTAACATTATCATTGCTGAATTCTTGACCAGATCCTTTGAGAAAATCAGCCACTGTTCTTGCAATTTCTTTGGGACTATCACCACTTATTTTAGCTGCCTTAGAAATTGAATCGATACCAATTGCCTCTTTACCGCCCGATGCTGCTAGTCCAATTTCTCCGGCTTCAGCGATTGCACCAGAAGATAGACCGGTCTCTTTTGATAAGGAGTTGAACTGGCTTCTAAAGCTTTTAACTTTCTTGGAAGATAAATCAAACTTGTCTTGGAGTTTGGCCATAGCTTTATCAATTGATAATACAGATTTTGCAGCTGCAGTTGCAGCATTCTTGACACCAGTAGCTAGAGCAACGGCTCCACCGATTACGACGCCTTTCTTGAAGTTTCCTGCAAATGATTTTGCAAGATCTTTTGCTGACTTTGAAACTTTAAAATTATTTTTTATTTGTTTAACAGAATTGTTTTGATGTTCATCAGCTACAGTTTTGTGGCTTTTAGTCATCTGAGTTTCAGCGAGTTTATTCGCTGCAGTCATGTCCTTTAATCCCTTGGCGTAATCCTTGGTATTAAGCTTAACGATCTGTTCAACTTTATTGTCTGCCACAATTACCCCTTATTCTTTAGCGAGGTTCATTAATTGCCACCAGCATCTTTGACCGTCGGTAGGATTTCTGCCAAAAAGTATTGTCCAATCGCTCTTAGCTGAAAGATAGATAAGTCGCTCACCTTCGCAGGATTTTTTTTTACCGCTTCGATATAATCATTAAACTGATTTGCAGTTAAATCCTCGAAACTACTGTTAACCTGATGGCAACCAGCTATGTATTGATCATAAAGCACTTCTATTTCAGTTGAAGAAAGCGCATCCAAAAACCCAGGTATCATGTTTACTGATTCTTTATTTGCAGCCGTCAACATTAGCTTCTTCATTTTCATGAGTGGAAGCTTCATTTTCTTAACTGTATCATTTGGAAAATTCGAACTAGACTCAACCTGAATCAAAATTTGATTTTCTTCATCAGCGTTAAGAGGAACAAAAGAGCATTCCCAATCTCCGTACTTAAAAGCACAAGTCTTGTAGCCCTTTCTAAAATCTCTTAAAACATCTTCAACTGACTTAGAATCGTTCATTTTACTGACCTAAATTAATTGCAACATTAACTGAAGCACCATTTTCATTAACAATATCAAGAGCTAGGTAAGAAGTAGACTTTGAAGCATCTCCAACAGAACCATTCATCGACATTGTTGATTCAGCAAGGTTCTTAACTAAGAATCGCTCACCACCACAGATAAAAACTAAATCGATACTATCATTAGGATTAACTATGGCCGTATCAACAGCTGCTTGAACTCCATCAACATCTGACTCTAATGAAACATTGATGTCAGTATTTCCATACTTAAAACCAGAGTTTTTCATATTCCTAGTCATCGTTGACGAGTACTGAACATTGCTATTTCTATCAACACTTGCAGACTTTAAATCTCCAATTTCAAGACCGTTAATTACTACGAATGCCCTATCTGCTTTTCTTTGCATCTTATCTCCTAAAGTTCTACTTCATCAAATTGTGTTGTTGCTGTGTTCTCAATTCCGATATTATGAAGACCTGGAACAACGTTATAAGGTATTCTATAAACAAAAGCACTTCTGTTCGTAGTCGACCTATTAACCGTAAATTGGTCAAAAAACTTCTCAACTTGCTGAAACATCCCTGCGTCTTGGAAGTCGATAGCAGCTGATTTAATTTCAGACATAATATTTTGAGCTACTTCTTTCGAGGCTTTTGTTCTCTTATATTTCTCCTGAGCAGCAATTGCGAACTCAGTCTTTCTGAAAAAGAAGATTGTTTGCATATCTGGAAAATCAAAGTATGAAACATCTTCAAAGGCATCATTAGTTCTAATCGAAGTGATGGCCCTAGAAATTGTTACTTGCCCTTTTGAGTTAATCTCTAGAGGTGCAAGTCCAGCACTTAATGCAAGAGATGTTGTACCTGTATCACCTGTTGTGTGATGATCAGCAGTCGAAACAGGAACATTTAATCCACCGACAACAATACCATTCATTGGATTAAATGGTGCTGGATTAACCGCTGCAACAGCTGCGTATGCTGCTGACACGGCATAAACTTTATTTGCCTTTGTGACCGCTGTATCTCTAAGATATGGGATTGATATCAATCGACTTCCGATGGCCAGAGCATTTGCAGTAGCCGTCGCAAGAACTGCATCAGTAGCAATAAAAGCACTAGATCCAAACTGTCCACTCTGTCCCCTTGAAGCTGAAGAGATAAAGTCTAGATGATCTCTAAGCGATTCCCTTAATGTGTCTTCAGAGGCTGGAAACCAAACCGAAACATAAGGCATTGGAACTGATATATTTGCAGCAAGAGCTCCAGCAAGATCTATTGAAGCATTAGCAAGTGATAAAACTTTAATTCTAGGAAAAACCTTTGGAACAGCACTAGAAAACTTATTACCCCTAATAGCTGCTACAACCATTTCAACAAGCTCAGAGTCAGAACCGAAATAACCTTCAGCCTCTGTTTTAGCTAGAACTTCGTCTCCGAAATTCTCAATAACTGTTATACTGTTTGCGATAGACGTTGAACCAGCAACCGCTAACCTACCAATAAGAATCAAATCATTATCAGCACCAACAGCAGCGCCCTGATCTACGCCGACTGAAATTTTAATTGATGGGGATCTTGTAAAACTAAACATTATTTCACCTCTTCTATTTGTTTATCTTTAATAGCACTCTTGAAAATATGCAAAGATTCATAATCCAAAAGAGATTCATCAATGTCTAACTTTGACTTTTCCGATATATGGATGATCTTTCCTTCGTAAAAAACAGGAAGAACAAAACCACTACAGGCTTTGTATTTCTTTATCTCTTTTGTCTTTTTCATTCAGGCTCCTCAATATCAATTGTATCGTTATAAATTATTTCTTTCGTTTCAATGTCGAGATAACCTTCTAACTCGTAAGAAGTTGTGATGTTTAATTCACCATCAAGAGGTTCTGAGAAATCAATATCTCTATTAGCAAGTTTCCATCTATAAAGATTGAGATCAAACGGAAGGCTCATTGTGATTGCTGGGAATCTATCTCTACCAACCATAAACATTGCGTTGTAATTAAATCGAACATTTTTAAAACCTTCAAACCCTGCGACCATAGAATATATTTCTCTGAATCGGTCGCCAGTGAAGAATCGATAAAAGACATGAGCTAGTCTTTTCTTCTTCAAAAAGTCAGCACCAAATGAAACTGGAAGCATTATTCGAGTGTCTATGGTTCCTCTTAAAAAAGTATTACAAGATTCGTAAGTCTCAGTTGTTGTTCTCATTTGAATGTAGGGTGTTGCGTTTAAAGATTTTGGCTCAACTTTTGAAACATTAATTCTGTCTCCATCTTCTCCAAATAGGAGTTTAAATAGAGGCTCTTCTAACATTAGTATTTTTATTGACTCAAGAAGCTGATCAGTTGGAAGACTGCCTGTAAGGCTAATTAGCGCATCGTCAATTCTTTTGTCACCTTTACTGCTCATTTAAATAGTCCTGAATTAAAATATCGATCTCAGCCAAGTCTTCTTCAGAAAATAAATCAAACCTTCTTGGAGGATGTGTCCCATCTTTACTACCAAAGTTTTGAAGTGCTGCGTATTCGACATTTGATTGAAGTGAAATTTCATCACCATCAATGCTTTGCTCTGAGTTACCGTCGTTTCTTTCTGTAAATGATGCTCTTAAAATACCTTTGTCCTGGAGTATTTTGTGGCCATCTTCATTAGATCTTTTTGTTTTAGGACTAAGCTCTTGCCATTCACCATCTGGTGATGCCTCAGCATCGAAGGTGCCAATTCTTTGCTCTAGCATTAACCCTAGTATGTCACCCTTAAGTCTTTCAAACTTAGGGCCTTTGCTTTTATCTTCTATTTTAGGTAATTCAAACTTCGAGAACTCAAGCATCAAACTTATTTCTAGCAAGACCAATTACTTGAGTGGGCTTGTAGTCCGATGCGAAATCTTGAAGCTTGAATTTAAAATCGTACTCTTTATCTAGGAGGTATTTATAACCCCTGTTGATTGATTTATACTGTTGCTCTAAGTATGAAGAGTTTGAAGACTCATCAGAATTCACATTAAACTCTAGAGCGGCATTCTTTTTAACGATAGATTTGATAATTCTTTGTACTTGGCTCTTTGAGTGTTCTGGTGCTGAATCGTAAACAATCCCACTTTCACTTTTAAGAGGAACAATAAACCTCTTACTCACATGAGTCTCAAATTCACCAATAGACTCAGCGATGATTTCTAGAAATGTTGCATCGTCATCTTCTCTTATATTAAGACGAACCTTTAATGCATCTATAGTTTCAACGCTGAGGTATTGATTCATGACTTATTTAACATCCGTAAAGATTTCTCTCTTGTCAGCTTTAAGTCTGTCGTATTCTTTTTGTGTTTTAATAAAGCAAATCTGAGTTGCAAGTAGTTGAGAACCATCAAGACAAGTCATAGTTCTTAAAGCTTTAACTTTAAATCCTTCTTGTTTTGTCTCTATTTCAACAACCTTTTTTTCTTCTTTGTTTTCTTCTTTTTTCTTAGTCATCTTTTCCTCTCAAAAACCCCTCCTAAGAGGGGCTAGTTAAATTATGATAATACGTCGAACTTCCAAACATCGAATGGTCTCATGAGGTTTGCACCACCATTAAATCCTGAGATCATTTTGATATGTGGATTACTCTTGTTTTCAAGACCTTTCTCATCAATGAATGTATAAACACCCTGAGCTGGTCTATCAAGAGTAGCCTCTGGGCCATTCATATTCTCAGTGATTTGGATTTGACCAAAAGCTGGGAACTCAGTTCCTTCAAAATCAGGAATTAAAAGAATTATTCCGTTAGCTAAGAAAGTCTTCGCAGCACTCGCTGTAACTTTACCATTTACAACAGTTTCTTCTTGGTAAGTATCTTCACAAATTTTCACCGCTGGTAATTCTGGTGCGTAATAAGCAAGAAGATCATCAAGAGATGCTGTTCTAATGTTTGCGTTACCTTGATCATTTCTGTTGAGTTCAAGAATAGCTTTTCTCGTCTTAGAAGCAGTTGATTTATTCATAACCATTTCTTTGATCTTGTACTTTCTTAAACCGTCATACTCATTTAACCAACCAAGAAGATCAAAAACTGGATCTGCACTTGGTTGATCCCAAGCAATAGCTGGTGATAAAGTATTTGTAACAGGAATTCCAAAGTTTTTAACTTTACCTAACCACTCGTAAGTTCCATCAATAAGAGCTTTCCAACCGATAAACTGTAAACGGTTATCAAGTCTAACTGATAGCTTCTTAGCTGTAAGGCTTAGCTGTGAAAGCTCACCGTCAGTAAGGTTTGTAATTCCTCTATCACCGACAGTTCCAACCTTTCTTAGCATAAGAAGATCTTTCTCGTTGAATGGAATATTTTCTTGGTAAGAACCAGGCTTGAAAGTTCCAACTTCAGTAGAGATTGAAGCAATTGCTTTCCCTTCTTCGTTGAATGATCTCTCATTTGTCATTCCACCAAAGTCATCAACAATCTCATGCTCTAAAATCATTGCAGCAACATCTACAATTGGCATAAGTGTGAAGATATACTTCTCTGATTTGGCCATAACTTTTGTGATTATGGCGTGAATACCTCTTCTGTGTCTTGAATCAATTAATCCAGAAAAAACATGTTTAGTCATTATAGGGCTCCTTATTTAACTCTAATTTCGTTTTCAGCTGATTCATAACCAACCACACTAACAATATGATCTGTATGAAGTTCCGACTTAACGATAAAACCTTCAGCTAGACCAGACTCGACAGCATCACCATCTTCTTCACAAACCTCAACAACGTTTGATAAGAATCTAGCTTTGTAACCACCAACAGAACACTCAGATTCTTTAATCTTTACGCGTTCACCGATAGCGTGAGCAGAAGCACTGTTTCCAGTTAATGTTCCAACGCCTGTTTCAGGATCGTAACTTTCTATCACTCCAAGTGTGGCATCATTTAAATCAGTAACCGTGTCACCAACTTGAAAATGTTTTGCCAATGGCCCTGTAGCATCAAGAGTAAAAGTTGCAGCTGCTGCACTAAATGCCACTCCAACTTCTGCTTCAGCGTAAGCTCTGTAACTTCCATCAGCTATTCTTCCAAGAAGTTGACCAACCTGAAGCTCGTATTTAATATAAGCAGTCTTAATTAGAACTGCGACTTGGATAGCTAAACCGCTAAACCTACTAATAAGTGATTGACCAGATAATCCGTTTCTCATTATTCTTCTCCCTCTTCGTCATCCATTAACTCTTTGACTTCTTCATCTTCAGAAAGCTCTTTAGTTTCACCCTCTTCAGAAAGCTTCTTCATAGCTTCAACTTCTTCTTCAAGACCTGAAAGACTATCAATCTGCTCCTGCATCTTCTCGAGCATTTCCATAATTTTGGTAATGTCCATCGGCTCATCAGTTGAAAGACCTTCAGAACCTTCTCCACCTTCCTCAGCAAGCTTTTTCTTAGCAGCGATTTCCTCGTCACTAAGTTTACTTTTTAAAGAAACGGTTTGAATTTCAAACTCTTTACCTTCGAGTTGAGCTTCTAGTGCCTGCTTGTACTGAGCGTCTGAGAGTTCAACATTCTTCGAGTCAGCAGTTGTGTCACCGATTTGAAACATGTCACTTGAAACTTCTCTTGAGCTGTACCCATTAAGAACCAAGCCAAAAGCTTTAGTCTCAAGACCAGCGAAAACTTCAAAATCCATTTTGTCGAATTCTGCTTTTGTTACTTTCCCTTCTCTTACTAGAGATGAGAACACAGACTTAACATTCTCTTTTTTAAGAGTCAGTCTAATCTCAGCATTCTTTTTACTTAACGCTGTCTTGCTTTTTGAAACCTTTTGAAGAGTCAAACCAAGAGCGATTGAGAGAGCGACTTTATTCTTTACTAGAGAATTTTGTCTCACTGCCAAGGCTTTTACTTTTTTTCTTGCAAGGCTAAGTTGTTTTTTCTTCATCTTTCCTTCCTTCTTTTCCTTGTGTTTTAGTAACTGTGATCCTCGTGCTGCCTCGACAGCGACAAAGCTTACTTCATATAATTCACCTGTTTCATCATCAAATTGAACGGATAAGTGGTTAAACTTTCCTGTGCCTACATTCTTCTTCGCGTCTTCATCAAAGATTCTAAGCATTGCAACTAAGACTTGACCTTCCCATCCCTTGTTATAATTAGAGGCTGGCTCCAAAGCGAGAGGCATCTTCCCAATATCAATACGACCTAGAGTTTCTTTTGCATCTGTATTGTGTTCTATTTGAACCGGAGGGTATGAGTTTTCATTAATTACTGACGAGTAAGCTTTATTATTATATTTAACAATAAGATTTAAAAGAGCTTCATCAACTTTAACGTCGCCATTCCACACACCGGTTCTACAAAGAATAGCCTTCTTGTAAAGATGACCATTTTCTTTTAAAGATTCACCGCTAACTTCACCGGACTTAAATTGTTTTTTCAAATGCACTCCTCATCAAAACCTTATCGATACTTAATTAAAACTAGGCAGCCCACCCTTTAGGAAGCGGCTTAAAACTTCTTTCATCAATCCTTACACCTCGCTCGATCATGCTTTTTTGACGAGGTATTTTCATATTAAGAGGTACTTGAATTGTTCTGCAGTTTGGATGAAATGGAGGCATATTGCTCTTTTGACTTGCCTCTTCAATAGGTACAACCCACTTATCCCTCGACTCACATATTCCAGACCTTCTTCCATCTGAGATAGTTCTGATCTGCATATGGGTGACATTAGAATTTTCTTTAAAATAGTTATGTCTTGATTCGTTAAAGTACTTTGTTGTCTCTGTTCTAAACACTCTATCTATTGAGCTTCTTGATTTTTGAATCTTTACCGACAGGCTTTCTTTTACTTCAGCGATTGTGCTCTTACCAGAAACCCAATTCTTAGAAACTTCTTTGTATGTTTCGGTCAAAAACTTTAACTGCTGATCTCTTACTGTTTTAAATATTCCCAAAATACTTTTGTTTGTGGGTACTATTTTCTTCTTTTGGTCTCCAACAATCTTATCTCTTTTCTTTTTATCAGCGAGTGAGATCGTAAGTTCAACAGGTGTGTCAATTGTGAAACCTCTCCACGCCTGTAACTTTTCAGTTCCAACTTCTTGTATCCCATCAGAAACGCCAACCTCAACTGTCTTTGCAGCGTGGGCTTTAGCAATCTTTAGGAATGCCTCTGTTAATTGCTTTGAATTAAATTTAGGAACCTTCCTAGAATTCAGTGATCTAAATAAAACACTCTCTTGAGATCTGAAATATATTGCGACCTCTCTTTGCATAAGCATTGAGTATCTCGCAGTAACTCTGTCAAGCGTTTTTCTCTTGTGAGTAAAGTAGGCTAGGTCATGAATCAAAAGTCATCATCCTCTAAAAGAGGAGGCAATCCTGCGCTTTTAGCAGCTGGAATACCAAGAGCTTCTCTAATATAATTTTTATCTGTAAGTTCGAAGCTATCTAAAATGCCTCTATCAACTAGCATTGTATAAAGATTTGCTGCTTTTTCTAATTCATCTGAAGTTTTTTCTCTGTCAAGGAACTCTCCATAATCATCTTGCTCACCAAAGTTTGCGATGATCATCTCTTCTATGAGTTCATTAATTAAAGTTTGCTTAAACACATTTGCATCAGCGTCAGCAATTTGATTAACAATATCAAAATGCTTCTCACCAAGTGCCCTTGACCCAGCACTTCCATCTGTCATAACAAGAGAAGGGATAAGGAAACATCTAAAAATCCAAACATCGATAGCGTTGATAATGTCCGAGAACGATCCTAACTGAACAGCATTCTGAAGAACTTGAAGACCGTATCCTTCTTTTTCGGAACCAGTAACAATTGAATCAGAAGTCTCAAAGTTTCTGAGCATGTCGATCATTGCCTCTCGAGCACTCTTTTGTGAAGAGTTCCCATCTTGATCTTGGTAAGTTACCGAGTGTCCAGATGCAGGAGCTTGCCCCCAAACGGTACCTGTACTCGCTTTTTTGGCACCTATTCCCATCTGTTTAATAAAGAAGTTTTTCATTTGCCAAAGAAGATGAGCTGTACGAACTGAAGTCTTGCCATATGGCGAACCAAACGATCTACCAGCTTTATTTATATGATGAATAACTTTATTTCTTGGAATTCTTGCCACACCAGTATTACTAATAAAGGGTACACGCTTGGGAAGCAACCTATCGATTGGAGTTGAGAAAGGATCAGTTATCTTCCAGCCATTTCTTACTGCTGAGTAAATATAATTTGGATTTGATCTTTGGCTAAAGTCGTTAGTAAATTGAAGTACACCATCTGAAGCAATACCAGTTGGTCCCATCTCAAAACAAATTGTTGAAGGGTGATAAGTTGCAAGCTTAACTGGAACTTTCTGCATCTTTTTATTAATACCCCAAACCTTCTCGGTGATACTAAATCCAAAATCTTGATGCGAGAATTGAGCCTCAATAGACTCTCTCCACGTTGGACCTTTTAATTTTTGAAGAGCGTCGTTAACAAACTCTTTTATATCTTTATTCTCATGGCTATATGGACCGATACTTGATGTGGCCATAAGCTTTTTAAACTCAAGAGCTGATGAAATTGTATCATCAGTTTCAATCATGCGATCAATGATCCCAATATCAATACTAGAAGTATTTATTACTGCTGTTTGAATACTATTATAGAACTCGAGAACCTCGGTACCCATCTGCTTCTGAAGCATCTTATCGAAAGATCTTTTATTTTCATTTCTATCGAGCAGAAACTTCTTGGCTTGCTTAGACAATTCTTTCATAGGCTATAATCACTCTCTATAGAATAGAACTCTTGCACGCTGTATTGAGGGCTATTCTGGTTTATATAAGTAAGTGCCTTAACCATATCAATGTGCCTTTTTGCACCTGATGGTTTAGTAAGTTTCATCTTTCCTTCCTTGGAAGCGTATTTCGTCCATGAACATTGACGCTCGAATTCTTTGTACTCTTCTGATCCATCGTTTCGAAACATCAACACACTTTTATGGTTAAGACGTGCTAACAAATCGAAACAATCTTGAGAGACGGTAGTGGGTGTTGCGTGATATGCATTAACAACCATTTCACCAAAGGCTTCAACTAGGGACTCAGCAAGACCTCGCCCAACACCAATAGCATCGATCGTAACTTTACTTGCTCTCCAAAATTGAATGAGTTCTTTTATTTCTTTGTCTTGAGTCGGAAGATTGGTACCAGTAAACCAGTGCAAATTCACAACATGGATGTATGGAAAAATTCCTGTAGGTGTGACCACTTGAAGCACTTTATAAATCCAGATAATAGTTGAATCGGTAGCTGAGTCTCCATCACCTTCGAGGTCGTTATTTTTATTGTCTTCATTCGAGGCAGCCACATCTATTAAGAATTCATAGGTGGATCCATCTCTTGGGCTCATCTCTCGCTCATGGTCCGAATCAAAGAGAGCTCTCACATGCTTCTCGGATAAGAATCTCCCCTCAGCTGCAACAGAGATTAATCTGTACTGTGTTTTAATAATGGGATGATCCCAACCAAGAGCACGAACCCTCGCCTCAACGTGACGTGCATAGGCTGGGCTTCCCTCCATCCATAAATCACAAGGAAGATCTATATTTAAATCAGGTCTATTGTTTTCAATATTGTGATCGTGGTAATACTGAATCAAATCCATGCCATCAGCGGCAACACCCCATAAGAGAATCGCAGCTGAAGTACTCGCTGTCATTGGAGCAAAGTCTTCATCAAACTTATCTTTGTTTACTTTGTGTGCCTCATCCATATCGAGACAAACGTTAGCTGTTGCACCAACAACATTTGAATGAGGACCAGAGGATATAAATTCTATGGAAGCTTTCTTGAGCCTCCAGATATAACCCTCTTCTTTGATGAGCTTTCCACGACTAAATAATGGATGCTTAATAATATTTGATGACGTTAGATCGAGAAGGTCTCTCAACCTTTTCTTTGAGTTGGTGATCTGTGGTACCCAAGTGGGCGCTGTTCTTATCCAAACCTGAGAGGACGAATGGTTCTGTCTCTTCCACAAGTGTCTTCTGTGGAGGATTGCAGCTTCCTCATTCTTACCAGTTTGCCTTGCTTGACGAATACACATAACTTCACCATCTCGGCGAGAAACGTGAGATTCAACTTTCTTTATCAGATCAGCTTGAGGACCTCTTAAAGGTCTAGGTCTATCACCAAGATTGATATGCTCTGACTCGAATTGCGGATCTTTTGCGCATCGAAGATATAGGTCTTTCTTTGTTTTTGTGGACACTCATAGCTATCGAGCGAAACCAAGAATTTGATAGGCTTATTTGTTTATTGCCTCTATAAATCTAAAAGTTGCGATAGCTTCAACCTGTCCAGTTGTTTCACCATTGTTAACTATTGTTAGTTCGTGAAGATAATAGACCTCGATGTTTTTTAAATATGCCCCAACTTGCTCTTTTAAATTTAAGACTGTGCTTGATTGGAAGTGTTCGACTTTGCAATAGTGATTACTCATGATTTATCCTTGTCTTTGTTTTTGCCGTTAAATTTATTTTGCCAATATCTGGGCTCCATCTCTTCGGGATAAATTCCAATATATTTAGCTATTGCCATCATGATAACATCTCGCTTGCTGACTCGAATGGGATTATTTTGGGATTCGTACTCAGCAACCTCAGTTAGTAACCGATCGGCAAATCCTGAATACTGGATACTAACCGCTTTGGCATCAAGGTTCCTAGACTTAATAAACTCATCTCTGGCTTGATTTCTAAGCTTAGCATTAAATGATTGAACATGTTCGTTCATGAGCTTATTTGGATTACTTAGGACTTCTCTGAGAGCTCTCTCGTGTTCCTGGTTGTCTTTACTGAGAATTCCTTCCTCTAAAGCCTTAATGATATATCTTTCAATCTCTTTTTCCATAATCCCTTGTATGGGGTGAAATTCAAAGTCGCACCCAAAAATGGGAAATCATGGATTATTTACCTGGTCTTCTTCTTCAAGAACCTTAAGAGCATCATCCAGATCGTTATCATGGTCCCCATCATTTCCATCCAGAAGCTTAAAGTGTTTGGCCATCATCTCAAGTGACTTATCTTTTGAGTGAAGAGTGAGGTCCATATATGTAGTCACAGATCCAACGGTTCTCATCTCTTCTCCGGTCTTTGGACAAGTCTTAATCTTCACATTGGTCTCAACTGTGGTCGCTCTAATATTTTTAATGGCCTTTTTAGCGATCGGGTGCATCTCGTTAAACGGCTTAATCTTAAAAGACACTCCATCCCACGTAGAAAAATGGTCAACTTCCACCATAGCAATCGAAGCTATTTCTTGGAGAACTCGATCAGCACTAATATGGATGCGCTCATGTCTCTCATCGTTCAATTGGTTAAGCCTAGCTTGAATCTTGGGGTTTTTTAAGAGGTTGCAGCCTTGAGCAGCAGCCCCTCTTTCGGCATAGTTGGCACGCAACGCAGCTTGAGTGGCATTCTTATCCGCTATGTACTGCTGACAGAATTCTTCCTGCTTTGGGCTAAGAATGGTTTTTTTGACTGTCTTTGACATCTTTAACCAACTTAGCTTTTACTGACTTTTCTATTTCGAGAGCGATCTGTGCCTTTATCTTAGTTCTAATTACTATCTTTCCATCTCTGGTTTCTAGTTCAAGCTTCTTTCCTGGAGCCACCATATAAACTAGCATGATATATCAAAACCAATCTGCTCATGCTCAAGCGCATAAAACTCAGCCTCTTCTTGTGAGTAATGATCTTCTTTTCTCCATTCATCAGAATTAGTACAGGTCACATCTTTCTTAAAGTTTGAATCGTACTCTCTAGACTCATTTCCAAATAAGTTGATCTGAGGTGAATAACGTCTTCCATCAAATATTATCTCGTCCGAAAAAATATCTGCTGGTTCGTACTCCCAACCTTCTCCATTGTCGCGGTCTGGCAATCCTAGGCGACCTGATAAACCCAAAGCGTACATAAGTTGAATATTCCAACTGTTACTTTCTAGAGCTTTACTCTCCACATCCTTAAAGAACTTATTAATAACTTGAGAGAACCTTTCTCTTGATACTTTTGACATGTCCGACATTTCTTGAATGTCTGTGCCTGATAGGTATTTTGCGACTAGAAGTGTCACATCATCTTTCGAAGCCATTCTTGCGAGGAGATCCCATTTAATTTTGGATTCATCATCAAAAATTTGTTCGTGACAAGCTCCACTTCTTCCAGCTATCTCATCAACATCAAGATAATTACCATCATCATCACGAATCATTGCTCTTTTGGTGAGGTTTTGACCTAGATCATTTTTAGCTCTCATCCACTTGTGAGTTTGATCACCCATTCCAAGCTTGATGAAATCTTTGATTGCTCCCTTGGCCCTTTGATTTATGTAAGATTTCCAAGTAGTGACTTCAGAGGATATCTTTTTCCAAGCCCCATACACTTCAAGAAGAGCATATTGTTTAGCATCGTCTTTCATGTAGTCTGACATCCAGGTGTTTTTTATTAATGTGATATCTATTGATTTTTCGGCATATAAATAAACCTCTTCAAACTCCGGCAAATGATCTGGAAAATCACCAAACTCACTCATCCCTACATTTAATCTCGGCTTATCTTCTCGATTGAGAATTTCGTTGATTTTAGAAATTGAAGCATCTGCTCCGTTAATTACCTGATTCATTCAGCTTCTCCTATTTATCTTTTACTTCGAGTAAAAAAATTAAATAGGTAGCTCTGAAACCGTTAACTCAAAAAAACCACTGCTTTGTTCTTTCTTAGAACAGTACTTTTGGTCCACATCCCACGAACCTAGGCACTTCCAATTATCATCAATTATTATTCCTGCATGTATCAATGAGTCTACAATCGGTTTGAACGATCCGACAAGGCCATCGAAATCTAATTCTCTATAAAAATATCGAACTATCTTTATTTTCGCACGCTTAAGAGGAAAATCTGGTCGCTTATCTGCAAGCATTTCACAAATTGCATCGTACCAAAATTTATAATCATCATTCCTTTGATATCTATTTGTTCTCAAAGCTTTGTTCAAGCTCTTGGGTAGGCCATACATTTTAAAATGAAGCTCATACATGGGGAAATTATCGAGTGATTACTGTGAAATGGAAGGGAGCAGCTTTCCAGAACGTACTCCCTTGAGTTTAAAAGTCTACATAATATTAAGTTAATAAAATCATTCAAAGTCCTAAAGGATTAATTTGATGATTTCGATTACTAACTTTATAATCTCAAGTAGAATTATTATAAAAGTTGCTCGCAAATTTCATTTCACCTCCTGTGATTTAAGGCATCACTACCGTTCTTTTAAACTATCAGCCCACGCTGAACCTTGTTTCATCATATAGTTGTTAAAATGTGTCTGGAAACTTTAAGACCACACCCTAACATGTTGAATTAATTGATTTTAACGATATTTTAAGGTTGTAAATCTTATAAAGCGCTCAATTTAATTCAAAAAACGTGCGATAATGTTATATATAATTGTAGATGAGTTGCTCGCACGATTCATTTCACCTAAATTACAAAGAGAAGCTTTCCAGAGCTTCTCTTTTTTTTGCCCTCATATACATAATACCTCGTTTTTTAATAAAATCTAAATTCTTGACACATTTAATTACTTATTTATCTATATTCAATTACTTAGATAGTGCATATTTTTCCACTTACTGATTGCTTTGCACTTGAAGTTAAAACCTGTGACATGGAGAACCACCAAGATAAACTTAATTTTAATTAATATAATATGATTAACTGAATATTTCGGTCAAAATTGCCTTAATTAAAATTAATTGGATTTTATTTAGCCTAACCTTAAAATTACTTAATGGGTGTATGCGAAATGTTGTTAAACTTCAGGCTTTTGCTTAAGGAGTTTTGTATGGGAAAAGAGGAATCGCTCATAACAAAACTGGAAAACAAGTACCTGATAGTTGAGTTCTCTATTCAAAAAAAGAAAAAGAAGCTGGCCCTAGTCGACCCTATTGGATTAGATCAAGACACTGGTTAGCTTCAATTCACTTTATTTTAAATATCGTCTAGACTGATTTTGCTTTTTCTAGCAGCGCTTACTTTTTGATCAAAGTCAGCTACCGTGTAGATAAGCATCACTAACTTTTGATTACCACTATGTCTAATAATGCGAGAGATAACAGTCCCTTTATCAAAGCCTACATCCATTTGATTCATATCTCCAGAGTCAAACCCATCTCTAGATTTTTTATCTGGGTATGAAGAAAGCTTTCCATACTTTTTTAGCAATAACTCTGTGTAAGCAACAAAGTCTTCATCTTTTACCCCAACAGCAAGTGCGATCCTCTCAAGTTTATCATTAACGAACATCAGGCTGATTGGTCTAACCTCTCCAGAAACTTGATACTTTTCACAAGTGTAGATCTCAATTTCACCTTCAGATGCATTTGAATCCTTAACAAAAGGGCAGGCTTTATAAGGTATTGTGTCTTTTAGTTTTGATCCAAGTTTAAAATCCTTGTAACCATCCACAGCAAATAAATTTAAAGATACCAATGCAAAAATTAAATATTTCATATAACTCCTTGTGAAGAGTTATCGGTCTAATACCTTATTAATTAAGTTAATTTTAATTAAGATCTTTGTGGGATTTCTAGGCTTGCTTAACTTTGTCTTGGTGTCTCTTAACTTCTATTTCAAGCATTTCTTTGAAGTCATTAATAAGATCTTCAGCCTCTTCACTGTGAGGTAGTTGGCTTATTAAATTGATTAAACCCGAATGCTTGTCAGCTGTGGATAAAAAGCTGCTGATATTAATTACCTTTTCTTGATTTTTTTCTATGCCTATCATTTCATCAATAGAAACACTGTAATACTC
>Ga0306898_1000424_pt1 | contig 16701 bp, 18 predicted proteins | sample AntRauMFilla1564_FD_190424 | JGI IMG/M metagenome (GOLD analysis project Ga0306898, IMG submission 190424) | Saline lake microbial communities from Rauer Islands, Antarctica - Metagenome Filla 1 #564 (v2) (version 2) | ecosystem: Environmental > Aquatic > Non-marine Saline and Alkaline > Saline ...
AAGCAAAGTTGGTTGATGGACTGGGTGGGCGCGCCGAAGCAAAAGCTATTTTGGCGACCACTTTGGAAATGGATGTAAAAGATATTGTCTTCTGCGAATATGATAGCGGATTCTTCTTATTCTAAATCCATCACTTGTAACTTTACCCGAACCTGATACGCTACCACTTATGTCATTATCTGTAGGAATTGTCGGACTTCCCAACGTTGGTAAATCAACGCTCTTTAACGCATTAACTAAAAATGCTGTTCCGGCCGAAAACTATCCCTTTTGTACGATTGACCCCACGGTGGGTGTAGTGGCGGTGCCTGACGGACGCTTAGCGACGCTTGCTGAGATTTCTGGGTCTGAAGAAGTCTTGCCCGCTATTGTGGAATTTGTGGATATTGCTGGATTGGTTAAAGGCGCATCAGCTGGAGAAGGTCTGGGAAACAAATTCCTCGCCAACATCCGAGAAACAGACATGATTGCTCAAGTGGTACGAATATTTGAGGACAGTGATATTCATCACGTGTCTGGCGGAGTCGACCCAATGGGAGATATCGAAGTAATCAACCTTGAGCTCATCATGTCTGACGGAGAGACTGTTGGAAAACGTTTAAATACTCTAGAAAAAGACGTCAAGCGTGGTGACAAAACAGCTATCGCGGAAAAGGCAGTTATCGAAAGACTGGCCGAGCACCTACAGGCTGGTCACCTAGCTAATAGTCTTGGACTAACAGACGAAGAAACACTCTTGGTAAAGTCGCTACAGCTACTTACTATGAAGAAATTCCTGTATGTGTGTAACAAGAAGCAAGATTCATTCAACCTGGACGAGCACAATGACGACCGATGGCAAGAACTGCTCAAATTCTTTGAAGATACTGGCTCTGAATACGTAATTGTGGATGCCGGAATGGAGCATGAGCTAAAGGATCTTGGTGATGAGGAAAAGAATGAATTCAGACGAGAGTATGGCGCCCAAGACAGCGGGGTAGAATCTCTCATTAGAGCTTGTTACAACCGACTGGGACTCATGAGTTACTTTACGACTGGAGAAAAGGAAACTCGTGCCTGGACTGTACCTATCGGGAGCACAGGTCCACAAGCGGGAGCCGCTATTCACTCGGACTTTCAAACCAAGTACATCCGAGCAAGTGTTATTACGTTTGAAGACCTCGTAAACTCAGGTTCTCGAGCCGCCGCCCGTGAACAAGGCAAGCTCCGTACTGAAGGGAAAGAGTACATCGTACAAGACGGTGATGTGATCGAGTTTTTACACTCATAATTTATTAAGAAAAGACCGGTCTATTGATGGGTCTTTCCTTTTGACGTATTTCTGCTATACACTCTATAGGTGTACACACAGGGGTTTATTATAAAAACAGCAGATAATTTAAGCCCGCGAAGAATTATATCTAGGGGAGTGCTACGATTACTAAACACATCTACTATTGAAGTAATCTCACTGAGTCCGAGAATACAAAGTGGAATGCCAGTCCAGCTTCTCAAGGAAAAGGTAAGAGGTAGAAATGCAATAGGTACAAACCTGCCATTTTGGCAGCAAGTAGCCTTGGGAAAGCAAAGACCACAAAAACACAGTCATACGACTGCACCACAAATCAAAATCTACGGAAAAAGTGGTGTTAGAGGGAAATAAGTCCTGTGGGTACTCAAAACAAAATCGCCTGATTAAGGGCGATTTCTTTATACGTTATGAACCCTCACTTGGTGGATTGGCTCTTTGGACTGGGCTGATGATTTTGGGATCCCAGGTGGCATTTATTTTGGTGTTCTTCTCTTCAAACTCGGTAATTTGATGAGTAAGATATTGTTGGAGTCTTTTGGCGTGCTGCGGAGTAAGTGTGTAAATGGTCCCTTGATTTCCTGAAGTGAGGCCCATCACAAAGTATTCAGGAGTGAAGGCAATGTTGATACTTTCACAAAATAATTTCGGTGCGTTTTTCAAATCTTCTTTTTTCATGTTGATTAGTATACATCAAGCTTGGCGAGTGACACAAATCTGCTATATACTCACCCTATGCAACTGCAAGAAAATTGGCGCCGACTTCTCCTGCGGACGGAAGAAACCGCTGCAAAATACGAGGCAGCTCAGAGGGAGCCTCAACAAGTAGGCTGTAAGCTTTGCAATGACTTAGAAACTATATACGACTTCACTCACTGGAGACTTATGCCCAACGCGTTTCCTTATGACAAATACTTTTCCAAAAGTATTATGCTCGTAACTAAGAGACATACTGATGAGGCCAATTTATCAACTGCTGAACTGATGGAATTTAGAGACATCAAAAAAAGTAATGCTCTGGCCGAGTACGACACTATACTTGAACAACTTCCGAAACGAAAAAGTATTCCGCATCATCTTCACTATCATATCGTAACAATACGTCGATCTGAGTAACTTTCAATCCCGACCTTAAGTAATAAAACATACAATGGAAAATCACATTACAAAACATGTTGCCCCTCAGCCCGACGCTCAGATGGCGGGTGACTTACGAGAGATTCGGTGGCAAGCTGGAGACGGGTGCTTCCAGCGGGTAATAACTTCTACACATGAAACATCTTAATCTTATTTTCGACTTCGATGGAGTGATTGGTGACACAAAAGAGGCAGTCATCTATGGCTTGATTAAAAGTGGTCGAGTGGCAGACCGAGCATCTGCAATTCAAAACACTATTAACTATTCGGCCAAGAAACCGATTCACACCAAAGATCACACCTTAACAAACGCTGAGCTGGCCGAAGAATACCGTTGGACCGCGTCCTTTGGTGGCTTCGTGCGTGAACATGGTTTCGGTCTCTTTGATGAGTTTGTGTCCGAGATTGAGAAAATAGAAACTGAAAATAAAGCCATTGTATCAAGCGGTTCACAAAAATATTTGCTGCCAGCTATCGCCAAAACAAATATCAACCCCACGCACGTACTGGCTTTTGAAAACCATCATTCCAAAGAAGAAAAAATCGCCATCATCTGTCAGGACTGGGGAGTAGCTGTCAGTGAAGTCTATTACTTCACGGACTCACTGGCCGATGTCTATGAACTACAGAACTTCATCAGTCCGGACAAACTGATAGGGGTAAACTGGGGATTTTGTACTAAAGAACAACTACTTCTTGAGTTGAAAGAAGAAAATATTTTGACAACTCATGAGGGTATAAAAGAAATACTAGGTATGAAGATTGCCTAAGCAATTACTATGTTTCAAAAATATCAAAAATACGTATGGCTACCAACTGTTGTCTCTACAGCTATCGTTATTATATTTTATATATTACTGACCAATGTCACGTTCGAAGATCCGATACTGCGCGGTCAAGGTTCTTTGTTCTTTCATTTCATTTATTTGCCGAGTATTTTATTTATGGATAGTATTACTGCACCATTCACCATAATCAGCCTTGTTGGCAGCACGCTGCTAGTCGTAAATAAAACCAATCGCTTTGCAAGCTTTTGGTATTGGTGGTCAATTTGTTTAATTGTTTCAGGTGCGTTAGCGTTAGCGGGGATAATTGGAACTTGAATCATACTAGCTGAGTATGTTCTATCTTGAATTTTTTTAAGATAGTAGTATAGTCGACTTTGAATTACGTTCATTACAGAGGGTAGGTATATGGAGACGAACATACAAAAAGCAGTTATATTGAAAGAAATAAAGCAGCGTGCTGATGCGTGTGTAGATATCAATACGTTAATCCAATGGTGTGGATTTCCAAGTGCAAACGGGCTAGCACAATCTATTTATAGAAATAGATGTAAAGAAATCATTAGAAACACCACAATAGAGGAGATTACGAATATTTTACATACACCAATGGGAGGATATTTACCTGGCGATATTCCGATTGACTATACAGAAAAATATCGACAGATATTTACACGAACGTTTAATCTATATTCTAAGAAATTAAATGAGGCCATTGTACATTCACAAAGCTGTACCTATTACAGAAACATACAACTAGAGACAGTACTTGTTATCCACCTAGCTGAAATAAAGAAATCTATTTTTTAAGCACCTTGTTATGGGGTGTTTTTATTATATGGAATTCAAATCACGAGTGGTATCAAAGATTTTACAGAAACTGAATCAGATGGCACAATGTAGGTTCTTAATTATTAATCTTTTCTGGCTATGCACAAGCGTTTTGATCACAAAGAAATCGAAGGTAAGTGGCAGAGTAAGTGGAAGGAAGATAATATCTATAAAACTAGCAATGATTCTGGCAAGCCAAAGGCGTATGTCTTGGATATGTTCCCGTATCCGTCTGGAGAAGGTCTACACGTAGGGCATCCGCGTGGATACATCGCGACGGATATTTATTCACGTTTTAAGCGGATGACTGGACATGAAGTACTGCACCCTATGGGTTGGGACGCTTTTGGCTTGCCCGCGGAGAACTTTGCTATCAAGAACAAAATACATCCCCGCAAGGCGGTGGAAAATAACGTAGCCCGCTTCAAGGCACAATTAGGACTGTTGGGCATGGACTATGATTGGGACAGAGAAGTGAATACTACTGACCCTGATTTCTACAGGTGGACACAGTGGATTTTTATACAATTATTTAAGAAAGGCTTGGCGTATGAAAGCCATGAGCCTATTAATTGGTGCCCCGGGTGCCAGACTGGACTAGCTAACGAAGATCTGGAGACAGATGGTACCTGTGAACGCTGCGGCTCGGCGGTAGAAAAGCGGCCGATGCGACAGTGGGTACTAAAAATTCGTGACTACGCCGACCGAATGCTGGAGGATTTGAATGAACTCAACTGGCCAGAACACATAAAGGAAGCGCAGCGCAATTGGATTGGTCGCTCTAAAGGAGCTGAGATTGATTTTAAGCTGTCTACTGGCGATGAGGTGACAGTATTCACCACTCGGCCAGATACGCTCTATGGGGCGACGTATATGGTCTTGGCGCCCGAGCATCCTTTGGTCTTGAAAAACCGTGAATATATTACGAATCAAACTGACGTGGAAGGATACATAGCCGAGACATTGAACAAAAAAGAAATGGACCGACTCGATGACACGAAAGAAAAAACTGGGGTGAAGCTAGAAGGTATTACGGCCACTAATCCAGCCAGCGGAGAAGAGATTCCGGTGTATATTGCAGACTACGTACTCGCCGGTTATGGAACTGGTGCAATTATGGCGGTGCCTGCCCACGATGAGCGAGACAATGCCTTTGCGAAGAAATTTGGTATTACAATCAAATCTGTAATTACACCTGGCACAATCGAGTATGCCGGAATAATTGCCGAGTCAAAGCAAAAACCAGGGACATATATTCTTCAGTTACGGGGTAAAGATTTCAAGAACTTTCCAAACCAGATAACTTTTTTTGGTGGAAAAGTTGAAAAAGGTGAGACTGCGCTAGAGTGTATAATTAGAGAAGTACAAGAGGAGCTAGAACTAAAATTACATAAGAACGACCTACTTGAAACATATTGTATCTTTGGTGACCCTGATACGAATATGTTAGCAGCGACAGTACGGGGTGTTGATGTGACAACACTCATTTGTCATGAAGGTGAAATCGTCCTGCTTACGCTGGAAGAAATTCTGTCTGACCCGAGAGTCACCAGCGCGGTCAAAAAATACGTTACTGGTCATTTGCTTCAGTCTGACATAGATGGGAGAAAAGGAATTTTGTTCGATTCACAGGAGTTTGATGGAATGGGCTCCGAAGAAGCCGGCCAAGCTATTGTGGAAAAAGTGGGTGGGCGAATGACCAATACGTACAAGATTAAAGATTGGGTATTCTCGCGGCAACGCTACTGGGGTGAGCCAATCCCGATTGTGCATTGCGACAAGTGTGGACCAGTTACGGTGCCTGAAGAGCAGCTCCCGTTGACTCTTCCTGAAGTTGAGAACTACGAACCATCAGGCGACGGACAATCGCCACTGGCCAACATAGATGACTGGGTAAATACGACGTGCCCCGAGTGTAGCGAACCAGCAAAGCGTGAGACAAATACCATGCCGCAATGGGCTGGTTCTTCTTGGTATTACTTGCGGTACATGGACCCAAAGAATGAACAGGCGCTTGTCTCTACAGAAAATGAAGAAAAATGGGGGCCAGTAGATGTATATGTCGGTGGTGACCATGCGGTGCGACACCTGATCTATGCCCGCTTCTGGCATAAGTTCTTGTACGACATCGATGTGGTGAGCACCAAGGAACCATTCAAACGACTGGAATTCTTAGGATTCATTTTAGCCGATGACGGACGAAAGATGAGTAAACGCTGGGGGAATGTGATTAATCCTGATGATATTGTAGATTTAGTCGGCGCGGATACACTGCGAGTTTATGAGATGTTCATGGGACCGTTTGAGAACACTATTGCTTGGAGCCAAGATGGGCTCGTGGGAGCTCGTAGGTTCTTGGAACGAATGAATGGACTCGCTACGCACGTCGTTGACGCCGAAACCAAAGAAGTAACCAGTTTGCTACACAAGACGATTAAAAAGGTATCGGAAGATATTGAGGAATTCAAGTTCAACACCGCCATCAGTGCGATGATGATTTACGTGAATAAGGCTGAAAGGGACGGGTTGACCCAAGATAGTTACCAGCGTTTTTTACAACTGTTATCTCCGTTTGCACCACACCTAACGGAGGAACTTTGGAATCAAACATCTAGCAAAACCACCATACATTTGACCACTTGGCCGGTCTTTGATGAGAATTTAACCAAAGATGAATTGGTTACTATTGGCGTACAAATCAACGGAAAAGTACGTGGTGAGATTACTATTCCACCCGATGCAACAGAAGAAACAGCCCTTAATTTAGTCAATAATAACCATATTCTTCAGTCTAGATTAAAAGATATAACGATTAAAAAAGTGATCTACGTTCCAGGCAGAATACTTAATATTATTGTTGTATAATATGTGCTATACTCAAAACATTGACCTTTTGTTCCCGTCATGTTATAAATTTGGCCACGCATTGAAGATTGAGCAACAAAAACAACCTTCAAATAAAATACTATGATTTCATTTAACCCAAAGAAAATTACGAAGACTCTCTTGGAAGTACTTCCAGAGAGAGCTAGGGACGTACTGGAAAAACGGTACGGTCTTGGTAAAGACGGTGAATCTTATACACTTGAGGCTATTGGACAATCTTACGGCATCACTCGAGAGCGAGTCCGACAGATTGAAAACTACGGCATTCAATCAATCCAAAAATCTGAAGTGTATAAGAAGCATTACGAACTGTTTGTTGAACTACAAAAGTTGATTGATGAATTAGGAGGCGGATTGATAGCTGAACACGTTCTGCTTGATGAAATCACTGTAGACAAGACATCCCGCAACCATTTATACTTCCTCCTTACTGCCGGTGATCCATTTTATAAAAGTAAAGAGAATCCGAGTTACTCTCACCGGTGGTTCACCGAACGGAAGACCGCGGATAGTGTCGAGAAGGCGCTCAAGAACGTACACAAGGGACTCAACCGTGACGAACTGGTAAGCGAAGCTGACATAATCGCTCGGTTCAGAGCAGAGCTGGTTGACATAAAAGAGGATCATAACGAAGAAGTACTTAAGCGATGGCTACAGATCTCAAAACAAATTGGTCGAAACCCACTAGGAGACTGGGGACCAGCTGACAGTCCGAATATTCGAGTGAAAGGTATTCGAGACTACGCTTACCTAACGGTAAAGCGACACGGCTCACCGATGCACTTCCGTGAAGTAGCTAAGACGATTGACGAACTATTCGAACACAAGGCACACATAGCCACTACCCACAACGAACTCATCAAAGACGCGAGATTTGTACTGGTTGGACGTGGACTGTATGCATTAACTGAATGGGGTTACACCGCTGGTGTCGTCAAAGATGTACTGCGAGAAATTCTAGCGACTGAAGGTCCACTCTCACGAGAAGAGTTGATTGATAAGGTGCGCAAGGAACGATACGTAAAAGACAATACTATTTTGGTCAATCTCCAAGATGCAAATCTTTTCAAGCGACTCGCCAACGGCACCTACGCCATAGCAGAATAATTACCATATACAAAGAACGACTGGACAGGTGACCGGTCGTTCTTTTTTATAGTGTACAATATTGTAACTATGAGTTCCAAAACTCGAAATTTCATTGGTGCATTACTGGCCCCGTTATTCCTATTTTTGGTCTTTGGGATGATGTATATAGCCATGTCCGCCTTTGATGTCAACCTGGAACCCATCATGGTTTTCGTGGTTGCTCTTTCCCCGATTTGGTTACCGTTTGCTCTATTTCAACTTACCTTTCAACAATGGATGTGGTCAGTGCAAATAAAGTTTGCCTATGAGAATGGACGTACCACCATAAGAATAAAACTACCGCAAGAAGTACTTAAGACTCCGGAGGCAATGGAAAGTGTCTTTGCTCAAATCCACAATACCAACAATCCAGACAACTATATGCAATCGTACCTGGGAGGAAAACATCCACTCGTTTCAAGTTTTGAGCTAGTGTCTATCGGTGGAGAAGTGCGCTTTTATGCCAATGTACCGACTAAAAAGGTCAAAAACTCATTGGAAGTACAGCTTTATGCGCAGTATCCGGGAATTGAATTGGTGGAAGAAAAAATTGACTACACCGCTGAAGTGAAGTGGAATCCCGAAAAATGGGATATTCTTTCTTTTCATATTAATAAAAAGCAAGATGAAGTACTACCCCTGAAAACCTATGTAGACTTTGGTATGGACAAACAAGTTAAAGAGGAACTTAAATTTGAACCGATGTCGCCAATGCTTGAATATTTAGGAAGTGCTAAGCCGCACGAAAGAGTCTGGATTCAGTTCTTGCTGACTCCTCACGCCAAACGAACATTTAAAACCGGTAGCCTAAGAACTATCGAAACTTGGGAAGGCAGAGCGGCGGCAAAAGTTGATGAACTCATGGGTAGAGACAAAAAAAGAATGGGAGTGGAAGAAAATGATAATCGGCCAACGCTCACGATGAGTGAGCGAGATACTATTGCCGCTATTGAAAGAAACGTCAGCAAATACGCGTATTCGGTGGCAGTACGTGCCATGTATATTACTGAGGTAGGGAAGTTCGATGCTGATATGATTTCGCCATTGTTACGGTCATTTGGTCAATATGACGTAATGGGTAGAAATAATATTGGCCCAATGTGGCGAACAGACTTCGACTATAATTTTTTTCAAGACTTTACTGGTAGCCGAAAACGCAACGCCAAGAAGAATGAATTAGAGTATTACAAAGCTAGGTACTATTTGCCAGGAGACAAAAAGACTTTTTACGATAAAGAAAAATTGATGTCCGTAGAGGAGTTAGCGACGATGTATCATATTCCTGGCTCATCAGTCATTACTCCAAATCTAGGCCGCGTAGAGACGACTCGAAAAGAAGCCCCCGCCAACCTGCCAACTGGCTAGTATTAGTAACAATAGATTATATCCATGTCAGAAGAACCGATACGATTTATCCCCGATCTTGATACCAAAGACAAACCGCAAAAGTCCAGTTTTTTTCGGGCAGTTTTAAAATATATTTTTATTACGCTGCTATTTTGTGTAGCCACCGTTATGGTGGGCGTCTGGCAATTCACCGCTCTTAATACTGCTCCTGATGCCTTCCCGATAGACACACCAGTGACCATTGAGTCTGGAATGGATGTAAAGTCAATCATTACCCTTTTGGCTGAGGCAAACGTAGTGCAATCAGAATCTCTGCTGTACTACGCGCTAGTGTTATTGCACGAACCGAGTAGCATCAAGGCAAGTACATACGTATTTGATACTCCACTAACTACCCTGGAAGTTGCCTATCGTCTCACTGAAGGAGACTTTGATACCGACCTGGTCCGGTTTACCAACATAGAAGGGGAACGAGCAACCCAGATTGCGCTGCGCGCTGGGGAACTTTTACCTGCGTTTAACCAGGTGAACTTTGTAGCTATCGCTGAACCTTTAGAAGGTAGATTGTTTCCCGATACATACTTTATTCCGTTGTCCTACACTGAAGAAGATTTGCTGAATCTGTTACTTGAAACATTTGACGTGCGGCTGATTCCTCTGGCAGACAAAATAGCAGCACATCCACTGACATTGGATGAAATACTGGTCTTGGCTTCAATTATTGAAAGGGAAGCCAACGACCCGGTGTCGATGAAGATGGTTTCGGGCGTGCTGCAAAATAGGCTAGAAATCAACATGGCTTTGCAAGCCGATGCCTCGGTTGAGTACGTACTAGATAAGCCGTTATCTGAACTGACTCCAGATGATCTAAAAATAGATTCTCCTTACAATACATACCTAAATACCGGACTACCTCCAACCCCAATCGGCAATCCAGGACTAGACTCCATCATTGCGGTGTTGGAGCCAACAGTCACCGAAAACTTCTTCTACATCACTGACGATTCAGGAGTATTTCATTACGCTAAGACATACAATGGTCATCTTCGTAATATCAATACATACTTACGTTAATCGAACCTTCGTGCTAGTTTACTCACTATGAATAAGCAGAAAACGGTTTTTGTTGGCTTATCTGGGGGAGTAGATTCTTCCGTGGCGGCTTTGCGACTTATTAATGGCGGCTACAATGTAGTCGGGGTGTTTATTAAGGTCTGGCACCCAGACTTTATGGTGTGTAATTGGGAACAAGAACGACTTGATGCGATGCGGGTGGCAGCGCACCTGGATATTCCTTTTTTGACCTGTGATGCAGAAGCTGAGTATCGCGATGCGGTCGCCAAAGTGTTTATTGACCAATACCGTCAGGGACGAACACCAAACCCAGATGTGATGTGCAATCAGCACGTCAAATTTGGGGCATTTTTGCGCTTTGCTGAATCCAGGGGTGCAGACTTTATCGCAACTGGACACTATGCGCAAAATATCGCCAATCAGGATGGTAATTGTGAATTACACCGCGGCATAGACACCAACAAAGATCAAACGTATTTCTTGTGGACATTATCTAACACTCAGCTTGAGAAGTCGTTATTCCCGGTTGGAAATACCGACAAGGAGGAAATCAGAAAAGAGGCCGCAGAAGCCGGAATTCCAACTGCCCAAAAGAAAGACAGTCAGGGCATTTGCTTCTTGGGCCATGTGGATATCCCTGAGTTTCTCTCGCACTATATTGATCTGGTGCCTGGTAAGGTACTAGATATGCAAGGAGAAATCATCGGCACGCATCAAGGAGCATTGGTATATACACTCGGACAGCGCCACGGTTTTTCTATTACCACCAAGGACAACTCCCGTACACCTATGTTTGTTGTCGACAGAGATACAGGTCAAAATACCATTACCGTAGATACGACTCCCAGACAATCAGACAAAGGTGATGCTGCAATCCAACTACATCAGATGGTAGTACGTAGCGCCGTACAAGAAGGGGACGTTATCCAAATACAGTGTAGATACCGACAAAAACCATTTTGGGGTATGGTTGCTCAGCGTGACGATGAAAACATAACGATTATTCCAAAGGAGACTTTTGATCAGCCAGCAGCTGGGCAGTCCTGTGTATTGTATCGGGGCATGCATTGCATCGGAGGTGGTACAATTGGTTGAGTAAAAGAAGCAGGGGCGACAACATAGCTCACAATTTAAATACTATATTAGGCAATGCACGACACTAGAGTAATCAAGGCAGACGGCACTGTTGAGTTTTTTAAAGTAGAAAAACTACGACGTTCTTTGCGACGGGCGGGTGCGAGCGTAGATGAAATCAACCAAATTATCGGACAGATTAACCTGACGCTGCACCAGGACATGCAGACGCAAGAAATATACCGTAACGCTTTTGCATTGTTGCGAGAGAGTCGTCCGCCGGCGGCTGCACGCTATTCTTTGCGTCGTGCACTCTTCAATTTGGGTCCGACCGGGTTTCCGTTTGAGAAGTTTTTGGCTCGGTTGTTTGAAGCTCAAGGGTACAACACTAGAACAGGTATTACTTTGAAAGGTAAGTGCGCTGAACACGAAATAGACGTGGCCGCCTACAAAGAAAACCACAGTTTTATCGGGGAAGCGAAGTTTCACTCACGACCAGGAGTCAAGTCTGACTTGCAGGTAGCCATGTATTCCTACGCTCGGTTTCTGGACCTGCAAAAGGCAAAAATTTGTCATGACGACGTCTGTGGCATCAATGAATTTTGGCTTATCACTAATACAAAATTCACCTCAACTGCTCGTGAGTACGGCACCTGTGTTGGGCTGAAGATGTTGAGTTGGGATTATCCGCGCAACGACAACCTCCACGACCGCATTCAACGAGCTGGCATTTACCCAGTAACGGTATTGCAAAACCTAAATTCTGCACAAGCCGAAACCCTTATCGCGCGTGACATTATTTTGTGTAGAGATATCTTGAAAGACGAGACAGTTTTGAAGCAACTACATCTCTCTAAGCGTAAATATGACGAGCTTATCCGAGAAGTGCGCTCACTATGCGGATAGGATAAGCATTCAAAATAAGCATTATGTCAATGTATGGGTGCGATTTTACGTGGTATACTCACACTATTACTTAATTCAGCAAAGCATAAATTTTACGTATGGCAGAAGAAACACAAGACGGGCAAAAGACAATTGTAGCTTTTGTAGTCGGACTCCTTATCGGTGGTTTGTTAGTCTGGGCCTTCTCAGGACCAACTACAGCTGCTCCAACAATAGATGTGGACGAAACGACAGAATCTGAACCAACCGAAACAGAAGGCGAGGGTAGTGAAGAAACAGCCGATTCTGATGAAGCAACCGCGGAAGTAGTGCCTCGACCAGAACTACGGGTTGGAGATGGCGAAGTGACTGTTAACGATCAAGCCGCTTCAGCTTCTATCACACTAGAAAGCGCAACGTATCCAGTAAGTGAGGGGTGGATTGGCGTACGAGAGTACAACAACGACCAGCTTGGATATATCCTCGGTGTAGTACGATTTAGTGAGTCACAGGGTCTTGTGCCAGACGCTATTGCTCTGCAGCGAGCAACTACCCCAGGAACTCGGTACGCAGTGGTTATCTTCACCGAAAACGGCGATTTTGAATTTAACTTAGCAGCCGATGTCCAGATTGATACCATCTTCGAGACGTTTGTTGCTCAATAAATGCTCCTTAGATAAAGCAACTAAAAGACCAGCCTGTGCTGGTTTTTTAGTTGTCAGTGCAAAATGGTATACTCGAGCTATATGGCTGAATACAAATATAAATACAATCCCAACCGAAATGCTCAATGGAATTATAAGGGGGAGAAATGGCGGCTATCTCGTTCTAAGATTGATTTTTTCTTCGAATGTCAACGGTGTTTTTACTTGGACAACGTACTTGGTACCAAGCGACCCGGGTTTCCGTCATTCAATCTAAATATAGCTGTCGATGAACTCTTCAAAAACGAATTTGATGGCTATCGTAAGACGCAAACACCACATCCAATAATGACCGAATACAACATTGATGCGGTGCCGTTTGAGCACAAAGACATGGACGTCTGGCGCGAGCCATTTACTGGTATTACCCACCGTCACGAGCCAACGGGCTTAATGATAAGTGGCGGAGTGGACGATGTGTGGGTGAATCCGGAAGGAAAGCTTATTATTGTTGACTACAAGTCGACGTCGAAGGATGGAAGAATCGACAAATTAGGAGATAGTCCCTGGGAACAACAATATACCCGGCAGCTGGGTGTTTATAAATGGCTACTGGAAAAGAATGGCTTTGAAGTAGAGGAAACTGGATATCTAGTGTATGCCAACGCTGATAAGCACCTACCTGATTTTGGGAATAAATTAATATTTGAGACCACTATACTACCGGTAGAAGCGGCGACAGACTGGATTGAACCGACGCTGGCTGAGATAAAAATCTGCTTAGACCGAACAGAGTTGCCGCCGACTGGAGATGATTGTGAATTCTGTCCGTACCGAACAGCTGCCGGAAAAAAGCTGCAAGCAATTCATTTTGCCAACACTGGAAAATTGTAAGCATATGGATTTTGCCACGAAAGTAAGAAACGTTGTAAAAGACATCCCACAGGGCAAGACAATGAGTTATGGTGAAGTGGCGACTGTGGCCGGAAACCCCAACGCAGCCCGGGCGGTGGCGAATATTATGGCTAAAAACTTTGATAAAAAAATCCCTTGTCATCGAGTTATCAGAAGCGATGGTACACTCGGTGGATACAACCGAGGTGGAGAAGCAGCAAAAAAATACTTGTTAGCGTCTGAAGGTGCTGTATTATAGAGAGTAATAACCGACTGTCATAAGTACATCGGGAAATAACGCTATGTATACTTTCAAAATCGAACAAGCCATCAAAGCTGCTGCTCTGTTGCATCAAGACCACCTGCGCAAAGGGTCCGTACCATTGCCGTACATAACACACCTAATGGCCGTTATGATGATTGTCCGCGACTACACAAGTAATGAAGATATGATCATCGCTGCGTTACTACATGACACTTTAGAAGACACCGATTACACTGCCGACGAGCTGCGAGAGGACTTCGGAGAAAAGGTGGCGACGTTGGTCAAAACACTATCTGAACCCAAGTCTGATGAATCAAACAAAATAAGTTGGCTCAATCGCAAAAAAATATACGCCAAACAATTACGAAACGGTCCGATTGAAGCGGTGATGATTGCCGCTGCCGACAAAGCTCATAATTTTAGGAGTGTGGTCGACGAATACAACGAAAATCACCGCTTGTTCCTGCAAGACTTCGGCACCAACCTTGAAGAACGCCTGGAAGCCTACCAGTGGATATCAAATGCCATCAACAATCGTTTACAAGATGGTATAGTGCATGAGTTTAATCACACATTTAAAGCCTATAAAAAATTTATCCTCGATGTCCAAGCAAAAAATAACTAAAAAAAACAACTTCCCAGGGTACACGTTCGTTACGAGTATGTCCGGAGTAGAAGAATATGTACTAAAAAGTAATGGTTTGCGGGTACTGTTTCACCACCGCCCAGAGACAGGGGTGGTAACAAGCAATATTACGTACTTGGTTGGTGCTCGAGACGAAGAACGAGGTGAGACCGGCTTAGCGCACATGCTCGAACACATGCTCTTTAAACCTACTACCTTTGATATTAAAAAAGGAATTACAGCTGGGGGAGCAATACAATTCGAACGTGACACCGGGTGCTCGCTCAATGCCAACACCTGGAAAGACCGTACAACGTATTATTTTAGTTATCCAACTAGCCACCTGCCACGAGCAATGGAGATAGAGGCCCAGCGGATGACTGGAGTCGTACTGACCGACAAAGCACTCGATCCCGAAAGAAATAACGTACTCAGTGAGTTTGATATGTATAACGGAGACCCTGGTTTTGCGCTATCGGTACAAATGTGTGGTACGGCATTTCACTCTCACCCTTATGGACACGAAACAATTGGTTACCGCGAGGATATTGAGGATTATACTGCCAAAAAGTTAGAGCGGTTTTATCGTAATTACTATCGACCAGACAATGCCGTTTTGATGGTAATCGGCGACGTGGATGCAGCCACTGCACTGACTCACATAAAGAACACTTTTGGACACATCCAAAATCCGGCTACGCCTATCCCTCGTTTCTCTATTAAAGAACCCAAACAGGAAAGCTTGCGAAGAGTATTTATTCAACGACCTTCTACGACCAACATTCTTTCGATCGGGTATCTACATGCAGGATTTCCATCTGAGCAATGGATAGCTGGAGTCATAATGGCAGACGTATTAACGGCTGGCCCAGAGAGTATTTTGCACAGATTATTAGTGGATACCGGTAAAGCTTCTGGGGTAGAAGGTAGTCCGGAACCGTCATCGGAAAAAAACCTCGGTGCAATAAACATTTCGTTAGCCCAAGGAGTGCCTCACACAGAAATAGAACACTTGGTCCTAGCTGCTATACAAGCACTTAGTGCCAAAGACATCGACTCATTGGTCAAAAAAACCAAGGCCAAAATGCTAACGAGCGAGCTATTTTCTCGACAAAGCTCTATGCGTATCGCTGCTGAACTTACCGAATACGTCTCTTCGGGAAACTGGGAAGCATATGGCAAGACGCCTGATTTACTCAGGTCTGTTACTACCAAAAAGGTCTTAGATTGTATGAGAGAAAGCTTTATCGAAAACAATATGACTATCGGTCATTTCATAGGAAAACAATAGTATGAAACAGCACATACACACAGAAGCAAATTACTCGCTCGCCACTATTGTAGCGGACAAGAGCCGGACAGTGACGGCATATATAACCGTAGATATCCACAAAGAACATACGGTTGCCGATCAGGCAGTGCAAATAATGTACCCTGACGCGTTGCTTTCTGGTACAGACAAAAAAGACCGCGAGGCATTCCTGTACGCTACTAATTTGCTGGGCGGAAGTGTCGGCGTATCGGTAAGCGGTAGCTGCGTCAATATTTCGATTAAATCAACCAGCGAAACCTTTGCCAAGCTACTGAAGCTAGTAGAAGAAATGTTGCTGACTCCGGCGTTTCCCAACACCCAACTGCAGAGAATTCGAGATACAGTGACTAATGAGCTACATGAATCAAAAGAAGATAGTCGTAGTATTGCGCACGAGGAACTACTCAACACTATTTACGGAGCAGGTGACCGAAAGTATTCCTACGATATAGACGAAACTATAACGGCCGTAAAACGCTCAGCCGCCAAGCACTTGAGAGGTCTACACACAGATGTGCTAACTCAG
>Ga0306898_1000428_pt1 | contig 16523 bp, 17 predicted proteins | sample AntRauMFilla1564_FD_190424 | JGI IMG/M metagenome (GOLD analysis project Ga0306898, IMG submission 190424) | Saline lake microbial communities from Rauer Islands, Antarctica - Metagenome Filla 1 #564 (v2) (version 2) | ecosystem: Environmental > Aquatic > Non-marine Saline and Alkaline > Saline ...
CAAGAGAACGCCAAACGCCTGCGACTGGTCAACAAGACCCTCGGTACGCAGCGTAGCGCCAATTACCAAGCCTTAGAACGCTCAGCGGCCACCGAATTCAAGCACTACAAAACCAATCCCCTGTTCGTGGCCGGGTTGATGCTGTACGTCGGGCACGGTGACATGGCTGATAAGCGGACAATCCGCCTGTCAGGTACATCAATAGATAGTCACGCGATATTTCTACGGTTTTTGAGTGAATACCTTGGGGTGGAACGTACCCAAGTACGAGCCCAGCTGGTGCTCTACCCTGCCCACACGGAGTCCATCTGTATGAAACGGTGGTCCAAAGCGCTCCGGCTCCCCTACGCCCAATTTCACCGCACTCAGATCATCGCTAGTAGCCAAATCAAGCCATTGCACTTTGGGGTGGGAAATACTATAATCGGCAGCACTGGCCTGAAGCGCAAATTGACCACCTGGATCAACCTGATGCAAACAGACCTGGTAAAATAAGTACAATTCCACCATGCGGCCTTGGTTAAGTGGTATAACGGGTCCTTGCCAAGGATCAGTCGGGGTTTCGATTACCCCAGGCCGCACCATATGTTAAAGAAAAGACCCCTTGGTGGGGTCTTTTCTAATAACATACGTGCAGCCTGGAGCAACCTGCTGGGAGCAGGTTGCGTGGTAATCGAAAAAGCTTTTGAGCTAGATTTAGAGCGTAGCGACTGAATATAGCCAAAAGGTGTACTGCTCCTGTAAGGAGGCGAATTTACCCCAGGCCGCACCATATGTTAAAGAAAAGACCCCTTGGTGGGGTCTTTTCTAATAACATACGTGCGGCCTGGAGAAAGACACAAATGTGTCTTTCGGGGTAATCGAAACCACCGGAAGCAAGATGCACGGAGCGAAGCGAGTACATCGGCCGCGTCACCATTCGAGGCAGCAAAAGACTAACGAGTCTTTTAGAAGACGTCCTGTAGCTACCTGTGTATAAGACTGTGGATATGTGGATAAAGGACAGATTGGTAATCTGTCCTTTATTTATATTTGGTATACTACCAGGGTATTCCACGTGAACTGAGATAAACATGCCACGTGAAACGTTTCATATGAAACAAGCAAATAAAAAAGGGAGAAACAACGAAATCGGCGCGTACGGCGAGCAGCTCGCCGTCAATTACCTTAAAAACAAGGGTTTTATTGTGTTAGAGGTCAATTACCTCAAGAAATGGGGTGAGATTGACATCGTTGCACGGGAAACGACAGGGGATACCGATATAATCCGGTTTGTCGAGGTAAAAACCGTTTCATATGAAACTATAGCGGCGCTAGAGCGAGCCGTTACACATGAAACTTGGCAACCAGAGGATAACGTGCATTTTAAAAAGATCCAGCGGATGAACCGCACGATTGAATCTTGGCTACTAGAAAACCAATGTTATCTGGAGTGGCAGATAGATATTGCCGCCGTGAGGATTGTAGTTGCAGATAAATACGCCTCGGTAAAGTATATTCCTAACGTTATCCTGTGATTGAACAGACTGGTGCCATGTGGAACAAGAGATATGTGTACCACGTGAAACGTTCCATATGGAACAAATAGTATTTTAACCGGCAGATTTGCCAGATATGATACACTGTTGCACATGAAACCAGCTATAAAAGATTCCATAACAGATTTACTGGCAAACGACCCAGCCTGGACCGTTTCAGGTGAAACATTAGTAGGGAACTGGAAATTCACCAATTTTACCGAGTTGCGAGCAGTTGTGGTGGCTGTATGCAATCTAGCCGATGAATTGAATCATCACCCGACGGTGATCTATGGCTACAACACGTTGCGGATTGAGACGACTACACATGACGCTGGGAATACGATAACTGAGAAGGATGTCGAGCTGGCGGGGCGGGTTAGTGAAGTGTTGGAGAGGCTATAAGTCTGAACAAATAGAAAAAGACTGAAACACTAGGTTTCAGTCTTTTTCTTTTTGTCGGGGAGCGGGGAATCGTCCTGACGGTCACAAATTCGCTTACGCTCATAAGTGCCGCGGGACACACCTCGTCTGTTGCGTAGCAACACGACTCCGGCGTTCGATTCCCCACGAATGTGAAACTATTCACATTCTCCTCCGCCGAAAATAACAAAAGTTCCTGGAAAATATTTCCAGGAACTTTTGTATTTGTCGGGGAGCGGGGAATCGGTCACCTTTGCAGCAGTATTTTGTTCGTCTGCCGACTCCAAACTACTGTGCTACGTAACCTCGGCGCTCAAATCGTCCTCGCTTTGCTCCGGGCGATATATTCGCTCTTTTCGATTCCCCTCATCAACTATAAGAAAATACCCAGAACATAAAGTTCTGGGTATTTTCTTATTGTCGGGGAGCGGGGAATCGAACCCCGGCCTCACACTCCCAAAGCGCGTACACTACCATTATGCTACACCCCGAGCGAGGAACTAAATGAAAGCTGGCTTGCATTTAGGTTCCGAGCGAAGGGGTGAAAGCTTCTGCTTACACCCACGACACTCAATACTTCTTCTAAATTTTGATTAGCCATAAGCAACGCTTGCAGCACATCATGACCGAGTGGAGTAGGGAAGTATCGAAGATACACTCCGTTTCAACCCATTACCACTGGTTTACCCACTCCAGTGACAAATCATCACCAAAGTCCGCAAAATATACCACCTCTTAGAGAAAATTGCGAGTAGTCACCAAGTACACAGTTCTGCGTGGATGTACTTTATCCCCAAGTTATCCAAAAAGTTATCAACTGTTCTCCCGGAGCGAAATTGATACAATCAAACACATGAAATCAAGCCCATCGGTTAGAACGTCTTACCAACTCTCGCTACTCTGTATCGCCTTGCTGGCGATTTTTTGTGCTCTACCCGCACTGGTACAGGCTGATTGCGGATCCATCACTTATATCGACGTGATGAATGGAATGGGGGAGTTTTCAGAGGAGATTACTGACTGCAATAACCCTTTTGGGCTAGAGTTGGGGAGCGGTGAGGTGCAATCAGTCGCTCATGCATACAACGGGATTGAGTTTGGGGCTGGTGACACTATCATTGTTGATAAAATCCCAACACCAGCTGCAATCACCAGTATTGCCAAGCCAGATAATCCTGATTGGAGTGTGTTTAATCGTCTGTATTATCACGACGGCGATAGTTACACTGTGTACGAAAACCTTCCTCTAAACTACATACCGCCGTTTGTTGCTACAGGTACTTATACTTTAGTAAGCGAGGTACTAGAAAATATTGGCCCGGTATTTCAGGTACAAAGGAACTGGTACGAAGTATTGATTGATTGGATGTTACCAACAGTAGCGTACGCACAGCTAGAGTTTAACCCTGGGTTCTTGGTACTGATTGATACCACAATCATAACGTTCGCGGTCGAGTTGGCCGAACCAGAACCAGTCGGCGCTTCCAGTGTCCTATTCCTCCCCGGAATCCAGGCGAGCCGGTTGTATAAAGACGGTGCACTTGGGACAGAGGATCAGCTTTGGGAGCCGTCAGTAAATCGGGGACAAGACATAACTGATTTGCGTATGAATGAGGCAGGTCAGTCTGTTAATGATGTTTATACAAAGTTTGGAGATGTAATTGGTCGTACCAATTATTTGGCTGGGGCTGATCTCATTGTGTATGACACGTGGCTTGAGCGATTGGAGGCAGAGAAAATTGCAGGAGTTATCAATGACTACAAAGTGTTCGCGTATGACTGGCGGTATGATGTTCGGGATATTGTCGCTAACGGAACAATCGTTGGTTCAGAGCAAACAACCTTGTTCCCAACAAATGAGCTGGTCAAACTAGCTCGAGCTACCCCCAGCAAAAAAGTAACCATCGTCGCTCATTCCAACGGGGGTCTGTTGGCCAAAGCGATGTTGCAATCACTAGAAAAGAGTTGTACTGACAATCCAACCGACCAGTGCCCTCTGGAATACATAGACAAGCTTATTTTACTTGGGAGCCCGCAATTAGGTACTCCAGAAGCCATAAACCGATTGTTGCACGGTCTGGAAGGCCTGTCTCGTCCTGAGCAACTTGTGCTGGAGCCAATTAGTTTCCGGCGCACCGTGCGTAATTTGCCTGGCGCGAATGCGCTATTGCCTAGTGCTGCTTATTTTGAGAGTCTATCCAACCCAATGATCACCTTCACCGGTATTGGGGCGTATCTGTCTGATATCAGGATGCTCTACCCAAACGGTATTGAAAACCAGACGCAGTTAAAGCAGTTTTTAACTGGTGCTGAAGGTAGAAAGGATCCTCGCGATGCTGAATTAGAAAAACCAACCGTATTAAACGATTTTATCGTCCGTCAAGGCTTGGAAGCCATCAATAGTCTCTCAGCGTACGAAATACCAGAAAACATTGAAGTGATTGAAATAGTCGGTACGGGGGTGCTTACAACAGCCGGTATCATATATGACAGTACATTTGGCCGTAACTGTTTTTTCTCTTGTGGTGACCCGGCTGTTTCGCTTACCAAAGTTCGCCCCCAGATGAGCTTGTACGGTGATCAAACGGTGATGACTTTGTCGGCAGAGGGATATCAAGGTGCAAAAGAAACATACTACGTTGATTTGCTGGTTTACAATCTTCTTGCTTCAGATGAAGATAGTGATGACATTTTACCTGCTCTTCACGCCAACCTGTCAGAACCAGCGGGCGTACAAGACCTGATATTCGCTCTAATGAGCCGCAGTGCCTTGCCTGATAGTGATTACATCACGACCACCTTGCCAGCGTATGACGGTGAGTCATACGACGGTCTCTCCACGCACTCGCCGGTACACCTTGTTGCAAAGGATTCAAACGGTAATCAGACTGGTGTCACTGGCGTAATAGATGGTTTTCCAGTGATCGTGCAAAATATACCTGGCAGCCGATTCTTCCAAATCGGGAGTAGTTCGTATTTGTATATTCCCAGCGCAACCGAATACGAAGTATTCATTGATGGGTACGCCGAGGGTAGCTTTAGTCTGATTATCGAAGATATCGTAGAAGGTGAGCCGACCAAGACGAGGTTCCGGAGAGAAGACATCACCACGACTCTATTTACCACAGCCGTATTTGCGAAAGAAGATGACGTATTTAGCAACGTACGGGTTGATATAGACGGTGACGGAGTGGTCGACGAGGTTTATTCACCGAGTGGTCAACTTGTATCAATAGAACAAGTTGCGATAAAAGTCACCGACTCTCAGCCGCAATCATCGTCAGCCACTCGTGTCGGATCAAGAGCTCCAAGTGCCCAAGTACTCGGAATCGCGACGTCAACTAGCGTTCTCGACCAGTCTGATAGCGCTGTAGTCATCTCAGCTGCGCTGCAGCAGCTGGCACAAGTGTTGCAGCAGCGAAGTTACCTAACTGCTGGTGAGTCACAGGTATTAACGGAACTACTCCAAGCTTTACAACAGGCCTTGGTCGATCATGTATTAGTTGAATAAAAATTATCTCACGAGGCAAAAACGCTTCACTCCATGATACGATAAACTAAACAACTACCACTACTCGTAATTACTGCGTATGAAAACCAATATAGTTCAATATCTTAAAGAATTTTGGAGTCCTGAAAAGCTAGTCCTAGCTTTCCTACTGTTTGCTAGTTGGTTTGTAGGTCGTTTTAGTACTGTTTACTACACACATTGTAACTATGTACCGGAAAACTTAATTCGATTAAATTGTGAAACTTCTTACATTGATATTTTTATCCGACCATTTTCCATGGCGTCTTTTGAATTAAATATATTCTTCCTCAGCCTCTTACTTCTTCCTTTAACCCTCCTCCACAACTGGTTCAAATACATCGCAAGTTGGTCTATACCAGCAGGTCTCCTTATATATTGGAGTGGTGTCCCGACTAGTCCAGGAACTGGGTCAATGTTTGCTCCTGCTTTCAATGCCTCAGCAATGATGGGAACTGCTGTTAGTTTTTGGTTAATTTTGTTGGCTGGGTTTGTTGCCTTTAGTATCGGTAAACAAATATGGAACAAATTGAAAAGTAAGTAAAAAACTAGTTTCCTACACTTATGAAATCAATTCAACTGGCAATCGTAGTAGTAGTCTTGGTTTTATTCGGGTTTGTGTTCTGGAGCCAAACAGTACAAGCGCCAGCTGAATCTCTGCAATCGAACCTTGCCACTGAGTCCACCAATCCAGCGGTCGAGGAAATTGAGTTATCACCCCGCGAACAGCTCCTTGCGGAACGTAGAGTGTTGGCTGAATCGGTCATTAATCTAGCAACTGAACCCACGCAAGAGATGATTGACGCTGTCAGAAACCCATCAATAGAGCTACTCGATGCAATTGTGGAACAATTCGTCCTGGGTAATTTAGTCGGGATTGATGTGGAAGAGGAATTTGCTATCGTAGATGATTGGATAGAAGCGCCATTGTGGGCTTATCTCGAATCACAAGACGTATTTGCTCTGGCTGGGATAAACAAAAATCCACTACCTGAACCGACAGATTATCGATTAACTACTGGTGTTGGGATTGAAAAGCAGCCTAGTTCGTTCTTTCGATTTGAATTAAGTGCTCATAGAGAATCGCCGGTATCCATCTACGCAGTCGATCCAACTGGCGCATTTTCTGGTATTTTGGAACTGCATGAGGAGTTCAAGCTGCCATATTCAGAAATCAAAAACGTTGGACCCAGTTCGTTTATTAACCAAGGCATTGAAGTGGACCTAAACGCAGCGCCAGAATTTACGCTGATGATGCGAGGCACTGATTTTGGTATTTTCCCAATTGACTATACGTATTATTCAGAAGGCAAGACTACTGTTAGACAACTATATATATTGACGACACCAAATATGCTCGCCTCGGCCACAGTCGTAACTACTGATACAAAAATTGATATGTACCAGTGGCGCTTTGATTACGATGGTGATGGAACGGTTGATTTTTTGTTTAGTAACAATGGTGTGACGGCAGATGAAGCTCGAGACATTATTGAGTTTGTAATAGACAATGTCGAACTAGATCTAACTGAGGAGGAGTTCGAAATGATGAAGTCCAATAAAGAAGAGTTTATCGAAGTATTATCAATGCCAGGAGAAGTTCGTTAGTACGAAGTATGGAACTCTGGTTTGTTGTAGCTGTCTGTGGGGCGATTGCTTCGGGAGTTAGTAACTTTTTCTTTAAAATTGCCGCTGCTCGCAACTGCAACGCTGAGCTGTTTATGTTTTATAGCTCCATCACTTCGATGCTGATTGCAGTCGCTTTGGTGTTGGTTTGGCAGCAGCCTATAGTTGGATATGGTTTTGCGGCTGCCATACTGCTTGGGTCAGGGGTGATTTCGGCCGCTTCGGGCAGTCTCAAGGTCTACGCCTTGCGCTACATTGATGCAACCATCTATTTTCCGTTATTCAAACTCATTACCCCGGCCCTCGCAATTCTGGCTGGGGTGACTTTGTTTGCAGAGTCATTCTCGACACTTGAATGGACGGGTCTAGTTATTGGGCTACTAGTGCCGATAATACTCATTTCACCAGGAGAAAACACTCGCCAACAAAACCTGACCATGGGTTTGTTGCTGATACTGATCACAGGTGTGCTCTCAGCTCTAACTGCAGTGGCTGGTAAATACGCCATTGACATGAACGTGCCAGTATTCACCACCCTACTGCTAACTGTAGTTGGTCTGTCACTGGGGTCAATTGGTTTGATGGCGTATCAACACGGAGTTGGAGGAATTTCTGCACTGATACGAACCGAAAGCACGCCGCTCTTGCTCAAAACGTCGATTACGCGTGCCGCCCTCATCTCGTTTGGCGTGTGGACGATGCTGTTTGCTTTTTCGGAGGGTGGAAGCCTCTCGGTCGTACAGACCATTCACTCGATGTATATCCTGATCCCAATCGTGTTAGCAGTGATTTTCTTCAAAGAACACATGAACTGGCAGAAAGTAGTAGCGATAGTCTTTTCGGTGGTCTCGTTGGCGTTTTTGGGGTAGAAACATGTCCTACACTCGGTGTTGGACAGCTAAAAATCTGCACTGATGCTCTGTAGTTTGCTCTGTATGTTGATTTTGTCTGCAGGGCTCAATTGTCCAAAGTGTCGGACGATCATGGTTTCAGCAATGACGGTCATCCGGTTCGCTCTTGCCACTGAGGGTTTTTTGAGGTTATTAGTGCTGTCTGGACTGAGGGGGACGTCGTATGGTGTGGTGGCGCTGTCGGCGGAGGTGATGTAGATGACGAGCCATCCGCTGTGTGGCAGTTGACTGACTAGGATAGCGGGTCGCAGTTTGGTGATCGAGTGATCGGCAAACGGAAATGGTGCTAGTACGATGTCTCCAGTTTGGAGTACAGTAGTCAATTGATCTGTTTGATTACTCATACATTACGTCGTCAGTATCAGTAAAGACGCCGCTGTGGCGTGCAACGGTAAATAGCTCGTCTGCGGTTGGCTCTGGGTACAGGTCAGCCTTACGAATCATGATCACAGAATCATCACCGTGGTGCGTGATTGTGATGGCCTCACCCCCAAACCGCACCTGGTTGTAGGCTTCGTGGAACTTTTTGCGTAATTCAGTCGCTGTGTAGCTTTTCATACTGTATATAATATACAAATTATACATTTTTGCAAGTCTGAGGATGGTGTCTGCTATACTATTCCTATGAATAATGCTTTGGTGTACATAGATGAATATGGGCTGCGGGGGACTAATTTCTATTGGCATAAATATGAAGGAAAGGGACTGAGTAAGCAGGATGTGCTGGACACTGGTCTGACTAGCGATCGGGTGCAGGTTCACACAGACATTATTAACCAGCTGGTCGCCGTCAATCAGCTGTTTCAAGCTCGTGGCTACGTGATGTTTGTCAAAGAAGGGTATCGCTCAAAAGCATTGTACGAAATAATGTATCAGCGCCGAGTTGAGAAATTTGGCCAAGCGGAGACTGATCGATTGATAAATATGGTTGACATGCCTCACTCGCTTGGACTATCGGTAGATGTTGCGTTGTGGGATCCAGTCACGGACACTGAGGTGTATATGAGGCGTGGTAGTGACGGCACCGATGCGTTGTTTGTAGATTTCTATAAGAATAGTGATAATGAGGAGAATCAATCGTACCAAGAGCTACAAGCGTGGGTGATTGGGATTATGCAAGATCACGGGTTCCGATTAGGCACCAGGCGAGAGTATTTCCACTTTGATTATCGGCCAGAAGCGGAGCGTAACTATTAAGCATGAAAAATCCATTTATAACATAAGTGACCTGAAACAACATATTTGTTACTATTACTATATGAAAAGTACACCAGTGCCAATTAACGAAGGTTATTTACCGATATTTGATGGGCACAAAGTCCATTATTCTGAGTATGGCAACATTAATGGTCCAAAGATTTTAACTCTGCATGGTGGTCCAGGAGATTGCACAAAAGCATCGCATGTTATGAATTACGATTTGAATAGATATCATGTGATTGGTTTCGATCAGCGTGGTTGTGGGAAAAGTGAACCAGCCGCCAAAACAAGTAATAATACAACCCAGGATCTAGTGGCTGATATAGAACGTCTGCGCGTACATCTAGAAATCGACGGCTGGTTTATTGCAGGCGGTAGCTGGGGTGCAACACTAGCCTTAGTTTACGCACAAACTGTACCCAAAAAAGTCAGGGGATTAATGATATCGTCAGTTTTCCTTGGAGATGCCTTTGGAATTGAGTGGGCATTTACCGGAGAAAATGGAGTGGCGAAACTTTTTCCTGATTTATGGCATAAACGCCAAACAGATTTTGAAAAGTTCAAAGTAACCTCGGTAGAAGCCGCAAGTTTCTTCTCGGAACGACTCAAAAATGGAGAGGTAGAAGAAAAGAAGGAGATTATCGCCAGTATAATGAGTTGGGAAGGTAATCTATTGTCAAGTTACCGGCCAGAAACACTAATGAGCGTAGATGAAGTTGATCAAGCTGCAATTAATTATGCGACTGTCTACCTACACTACGAAGCACACCAGTTCTTTCTTAAATCAGGACAAATACTCGATAATCTAGAAATAATTAACCATATTCCAATTGTAATGCTGCATGGCCGGCATGATGTGCTGTGTCCTGCCGTTTCTGCCTGGCAAATACATCAAGCGCATCCAAACGCAAGACTGGAAATACTACCCCAATCGCACCATTCGTTTGGTGCAGACGCTCAACAGGCCAGGAAATTTCTATACGAAGGTTTCCTGCTTGCACACACTTAAACCCAAACAAAAAGACCCATAACCGAGAGGTTATAGGTCTTTTTGTTTGTAGGGTCTGAAAGAAATCGCTTGTTCGTGCGTCTTCGAGTATAATGGTCACAACATGGCGGGCGAGCAATCAACTGACAACCTGAGTGGCCACGAACAGCGGTTCCTTGATGCATATGAGTTATACAATGATGCGTTGTTTCGGCACGCGTGTATGCGGATCAGTGATCGTGAAAAAGCGATTGATTTGGTCCATGACACGTACACCAAAGTGTGGTCATATGTGCGTAAGGGCTACGATATCGAGCAATTCCGACCGTTTTTATACAAAGTACTCAATAATCTCATTATTGATACCTATCGGAAGAAAAAAGAGGCCTCACTCGACGCGTTGCTCGATATCGACGGCGTAGATGAAGGATCGTTTGAGGAACTGTCCGAAAGCTCGGCCGAAGCGCTGGCCGCCACCATTGACGGTCGCAAAGCGTTTGAACTGATGGCAGAACTCCCTGACGTGTACAAAGAAGTCCTCATCCTGCGGTTTGTCGATGGACTCGGCCCCAAAGAAATGAGCGCCCTAACTGAGGAAAAAGAAAACGTCATCTCAGTGCGAATCCACCGCGGATTGAAGCTGCTCCGGCAGAAAATCGAAGCCCAAGACGAATTTGCCGACGAAAAGAGAAAGAGTGCTGCCCGCAAAAGAACCGCTGACAAAAAAACTATATAATATGAAACGCTTTAGCGAACAACTGCATAAACAATCACAGACTGTGAAACTCAAAAAGAGTGAACAGGCTGATTTGCGTGCGCGGGTTGTATCGTATATGGAGTATCACCCGTTGCCAGCGTCGATGAAAGTTGCAAAAGTGCAAGGTTCAAGCATCAAGAACGCTGCCCGCACTCAAATCCTAACCGATACGTTTGGGCAGTTTATGATTCCATACCAGCTGTTGTTTAAAATCGGTGGGGTAGCGGCGGCGTTTGTGCTGGTGTTTGTCCCGTTTATGGCTGAACGAACCGTGCCTGGTGATACGCTCTACGCGGTCAAGGTGCAATTTAATGAAGAAGTCCGCAGCACACTCACCTGGGGTAGTTACGAAAAAGTTGAATGGGAAACCACCCGCCTCAACCGTCGGATTGCCGAAGCGCGCTTGCTCGCAGATGAAGGTCTGCTGACCACTGAGGTAGAGGCATCCGTCGCAGCAGCAGTCAAAGTCCACAGTGATAACGCCAAACGCGAGATCGAAGTCCTGCGCGCTTCTGACGCAGACGGAGCCACTATTGCGACCATCGCGTTTGATTCTAGTTTGCGGGTCCAAGCCCAATCGCTTAACCGGAACGATGTTGACGGCACCGCTGCCCAGCCCGGCGATTTGATTGGAAATGCAATTGACGCGTCTCTGGTCAAAGACCCAGAGACCCAGACGCCCGACGTCCCAGCGTACAACAAACTGATGGCCCGGGTAGAAATGAACACCACCCGCGTGCGGGAGCTGCTGAACTCGCTAGACGGTTCAGTGTCTAACCAAGGACTAGTAGATGTCACACGCCGGATTGAGGATATTGACCGGACTATCAGCACTGCTATTACTCAAGCGGGAACCTCAGACACCGAACTAGCTGCCCGTGAAGCGCTCGTCGACGTCCTGGTGCGGACGCAAAAACTGATTGTTTTTATGACGGACCTCGCTGTGCGTGAGCAAGTCGCAATCGAGTCTGTCGTACCGGTAGTACTGACCATAGACGAGATGACAGTCGAACGATCGCAGCGCCAGACCGAGCTGACTAACGCCATCAGCCAGCTCACCACGGCTGTCGCTACCGTCACTGACCAAGACATCCTCGCCAAAGCAAACGCCGCGCTGCAGCAGCTAGAAGCCGACTTACTCCAACTCCAGACTATGACAGCCTACCGAGACTTCATCCGACAGAGCGACCAGTCGCTTGCCCTGGCGGCTGACGCGCTGACACTCGTTGGTGTTGATGATGGACCGGTAGTACCAGCTGTTGCAGTGCCAGTGGCTGCTGCGACGACAACGGTGAGTACCTCGACGCCTGCCTCTGCCGTTGGTACCACCACTCCTACCACCACCGCCACTACTACCCAGTCACAAATTGACAGGCGATAACCCGCAGCGTATATTATTTATATGACCCAGACATATACCACCATCATGAGTACAGACAGCCTCCGGTCACGGTTTGTCTTGTTTGTACTCGTACTTCTCGCTTACAGCGGGTCGGTTGGTATATAGATCAGGAATCCTAAACCAAAACGACTCGCCCACCAGGCGAGTCGTTTTGGTTTCAGGGATTGTCGGTCGGTGGCAGAATAAACAACCATTTATTCTGCCACCGGCTCGCAATCAAGCGAGCGGATCACTACCCAAATTGGGAGGGGTGATATGAAACTTAGAGGGAGAGAAGAATATGGGAGATAAAAACCAAGGCAGCTTTGTAGGATATGGTGGTGGTCCGCTTGGTCACCCATGCAGGGGGTCGTTTCTGACCGGTCCTGATGATGTGACTGCTGGTGGTGTCGGAGCCGATGACACTGTAAGCCATTCTGTAAGAGTCATTCCGACCAGGACTCAGTCGGGTGGATATCGAATTACCTACGGTGGCACGGACGCAAACTTGGACATCAGCTAGTCATTCAGTTGGCTCTAATCAAGTATGAACAGTCACCCAAACGCGCCCTCCGGGCGCGTTTTTCTTTGCATGATGCTGTTCATTTGTTACTGTATACTTACTTACTCAGTAGCAACTATTCTATGTTTGATTCGTTATTTACCTCACTGTCGCAGTTGGTCCCCGCCGCTACCGCAACTATCCCGTTACTCGGGGAGATTGATGTGCAGAAACTGACCATCGCGGCTGGGTTATTTGTGGGGATTTCGGTGCTTTTTTGGTTCATTCGGCTAGTGGTGATTGTTCGGCTAGATGCCCTGGCTCAGAAAACCACCAAGCAGTTTGATGACACGCTCGTCGCAGCTATCAAAAGTATCCGCCCCTGGGTATACAACCTGATTGCGTTTTACGTCGCGCTACAGCTGTATACGCTGCCAGTGTTAGCGGGACAAATTATCTTGGGTCTCTTGTACTTTGCATTTGTGTGGCAGGGAATACAGGTGGCAAAAACGTTTGTTCACTACGGGGTAGTGAACTTTGTTGAAAAGGATGAAGATGGTGACGGTATTATCGACTCTGGAGCGGCGACGGCGTCCAACCTGATTACGTTGATTGCTAGTATTCTGTTGTGGGTGTTGGGGGTTATATTTGTCCTCTCGAATATCGGGATTGAGGTGACGTCGCTGATAGCTGGTCTAGGAATTGGAGGTATCGCAATTGCGTTTGCCTTGCAGGGAGTGCTCAGTGATTTGTTTGCGTCGTTCTCGATTTACTTTGATAAACCATTCCGCATTGGTGACTTCATAGTGATTGGAGCTGATTCTGGGACGGTTGAAAAAATCGGGGTGAAAACAACTCGGATCCGCGCTTTGCAAGGAGAAGAGTTGGTTGTTAGTAATGCAGAACTGACGTCAGTGCGAGTGCAAAACTTCAAAAAGATGCAGGAGCGCCGGATCTCATCTCAATTTGGTATTACGTACGAAACACCACAAGAGAAGGTCCAAATGGTAGCAGGGATAGTTGAACAGATTTTTTCTGATATCACTAACTGTCACCTCGATCGAGTGCATTTCACGACGTTTGCCGACTCGGCACTGTTGTTTGAGGTGGTGTATTTTATTGAATCTTCAGAATATGTTGATTTCCTTGATGCCCAGCAGACGTTCAACTTTACCCTGATGAAAGAGTTTGTTGAACGGGGGATTGAGTTCGCCTACCCAACCCAGACTATCTACACCAAGACTGTTAGTTAGTTGGTGGTCAAAAGACAGGCAAAGAGCGGCGCCTGCTGGCGCCGCTCTTTGCCTGTCTGCAACTAGTTACTCAGCCGTCTGCAGAATTGACAACAAAAACGGAGTGAGTGTGTCGGCAAACACCTGGGAGCGCAGGGCCAAGTTCCCGTCGAGGTTCTCAGCTAAACTAAACCCCGTTTCCTGTAGCATCGTCCGGTGCACGTGTGACAGGGTGATGGCGCGCAGACTACCCGCCCCGTCAACTGCATCATCTCCGCGGGTGGCAATCATACCGATGACTTCACCCGCTGCGTTGAGTACTGGTCCGCCAGACGCCCCTTGCGCACCTACGACACTGCCGCGAATAGAAAACACATCTGCCCGGTTGGAACCAAAGGTAAACAGCTCAGAAATGCTCGTGTCAGCCGAGCGCGGGATCAGATCAACCAACGACCCGCGAGCGAGCAGGTCACCAGCGGGGTAGCCGGCTACGACGATGTCCGCGTTACGGATGCGGGTAGAGAGTAGTTCACTTGAGAACGGTAAGGCGGGGAAGGTGGCCGGCAGTGGCTGGTTGTTCACAGTTCCATCGACGTAAAGCAGCGCGTAGTCACGCTCGCCGGTGCCCATCGGCTGCTCGTCGTTGAGTACAGCGGCGTTCTCGAGCACCCAGGCTGGGGGTATGTAGAGTAGCGCTGCGGTGTACAAAGGGCTGGCTGGATTACCCCCGCGAACGATGCACTCAGCGTCACCAGTGCGTTCAGCCTCAGCGAGCAACAAAAACTGCGCCACGTGCGCATTGGTCATAATCACCCCGTCAGCGTCAATAAAAAACCCGGTACCGGTGGTGGTTTTGATCGAATCACTACTGCGGAAGGTACAAAAAATATTTACAATTGCCTCAATCGGGTCGGTCACCGTTGGGGCCGACAATCCGTCTGCCCCAATGACGGTTGCTTGTTGGTACTGGACACTTTGTCGCAGCAAGTCAGGGATAGAGGAGAACCTCGATGGTAGTGTTGTCAGCTTTTCATCCGTTTGGGTCACCGGCTCGATTGCTACAAACTGCTCGGATGGGGCCGGGGTAAACCAGTCGGTGACCGCAACCGCAAACGTGTTGGTAAAAGAAATATAAACGGTCAGCACAGCGACCAAAGTATCGGTAAGAAAAGACATAGCAAAAGTATAGCATCCGTCCTAGCGGAGTTTCTTGTACAGCGTACCAGTACCAGCCAGCGTCACCAGACCAATCAGCAAGAGTACCTCTGGATAGGCCGTAAAAAAATCAATCCGGTCAATCACTTTCTCGAACCCATAGAGTGTCGCCACCAAACCAAACGTGGTCAGCAAGGTAAAAATAATCGGAAACCGAGCAAAGGTAGAGTTACGCAACCCCCGAGCGTGCTCAGTAACATGGCTACTAGCCTCAGTCAGTCTATGAATCTCTCCTTCTAGTTTATCAATGGTGGATGGTGTAGGCATATGGGTGCAGTATAGCAAATCACTGTAGGTATTAGGATATTATGAGACACCAATACATAATCTGTGCTACACTTAAAAGGTGTACAGGTATTCGTATATTGAGCAAGCAATTATTTTGCGTGAGCAAGGGTATTCTTTAGCCATGATTCAAGAAAAAGTACCAGTAGCTAAGAGTACTCTGAGTCGCTGGTTGAAACACATTCCTTTTACAGCTAATGCAGAAGTAGAAAAAAGGATTGGCTATGCCCTGAGTAGAGCTATCGAATCAAAACAAAAACAAAAGGAACGATCGTACACCCAGGCAGCCGCTTTAGCGGCCTCTGATTTTTCTCGTTGCGATACTTCGGTACTATTTATGGGGTTGGCGCTATACATGGGCGAGGGTGAGAAAAATAACAACGTTGGTGTCGCAAATTCAGATCCAGAACTCATTCAATTATTTATTGTGTGGTTATACGAAATATACGGGGTAACTGCTGGCCACCTAACAATAGCTATCCATATCTACGTAGATGTTGACGAGCGGGTGGCCAAGGACTATTGGTCAGCCTGTACAGGTATTCCATTGACACAATTCGGCAAGACGCAAATCGATACCCGAGTAAAAACAGCTGCGATGAAAAGAGGTCGGCTGCCACATGGAACGGCGCACGTCAGAATTAAAAGCAATGGCAAAAAAGACTACGGTGTGTTATTATCTCGTCGCATTGAGGAGAGCATCAAGTTGTTATCTCGAGCAGTGGTCGGTGATTCTCATTTGCGACCACTGCGCACGTTAGACTGACGCAGGCCCACGTGAACATCTTTCTACTCAGTTGCGGGTGTAATTTAGTGGTAGAATGTCAGCCTTCCAAGCTGAATGTGAGGGTTCGATTCCCTCCACCCGCACAAAGAAAAGAGACCCCAGAGGGTCTTTTTTCGTGGGCGGGTGGAGTAAGCAAAAAGTTTTGCTTACGGAGGGAATCGAACGCCGGA